>Ga0209253_10001355_pt1 | contig 21464 bp, 19 predicted proteins | sample FrelakmetBRP12BR_FD_187145 | JGI IMG/M metagenome (GOLD analysis project Ga0209253, IMG submission 187145) | Freshwater lake sediment microbial communities from the University of Notre Dame, USA, for methane emissions studies - BRP12 BR (SPAdes)... | ecosystem: Environmental > Aquatic >...
CGCACGGGTGAAATCTGCCGCAAGCTGCCGGAGAAAGATGCAGGCCGCGCGAACTGCGAGAAGTTCCTTACCGCGAAAGCGCGTCCCACTCAGGCCGCGTGATCGCGTACTTGACCGCCGCACGCTCTGCCTCGCTGCGGCCATCGACCACGTCCTGGGCGTAGACGAATTCGCCGGCTCGCCGCAACCCGCATTTTTCCATTACGTGCTGCGAGGCGCGGTTGCCGAGCAGCGTGCGGGCCGAAATCCTTGCAAGGCCCAGCCCGTTGAATCCGTGCGCGAGCAACGCGCGGGCGCCCTCGGTTGCATACCCCCAGCCCCAGGCCGGGCGCCGGAACCGGTAGCCCAGTTCGACGTACTCCGGCTCGATGCGGTCATCGCGCAGGTGGAACCAGCCGAGGAACTCGCCCGTGTCGCGGCGTTCGGCGGCGAAATACCCCAGCCCCGGCTGTGCCTGGTAAATGGCCAACCAGCGCGGCAGGTAGGTTTCGACATAAGCCGAACGCGGTGTCGGCTGGCCGTAGGTGATGTAGCGCATCACTTCCGGATCCGCATCCAGTGCCACCAGCAAGTCCGCATCCGCCGGCACGAATCGCCGCAGCCGCAGCCGCCCCGTCTCAAGTAGGATGTGCACGGTCACAGGTCCATTCACGCGTCCAATGAGCGTCGAAGTCTACGATTTCCGCAGCGACAACGTTGGTGGCGTCGCGCCCGAGCTGCTCGAGGCCCTGCAGGCCGCGAACCGTGGCACGGCTGCCCCGTACGGCGACGACGACTTCACGCACGCGATGACCGCCCGGTTCCGCCGCGCGTTCGAGCACGACGGGCTGGTGGCGTTCCCGCTGGCGACCGGCACGGGCGCGAATGCCGTCGCGCTGGCCGGATTGGCGAATCCGTACGGCGCGATCTACTGCCACGAGACGGCGCACATCAACGTGTACGAGTGCGGCGCTCCTGAACTGTTCACCGGCGCGAAACTCGTCGGACTGGCCGGCGATGGCTACAAGCTGCAGGCTGCGACACTCGATGCCGCGCTCGCGCTGGCGGGCCGCGGCGACTCGACGCGCGTACAGCCATTCGCGCTCAACCTGACGCAACCGACGGATTTCGGCACGCTGTATTCGCTCGACGAGCTGCGGAGCCTGAGCGAGGTCGCGCATCGCCACGGACTGCTGGTGCATCTCGACGGCGCGCGCTTCGCCAACGCCATCGCCGCAGTCGGGTGCAGTCCAGCCGAGATGACGTGGCGCGTCGGCATCGACGTCGTGTCGTTCGGGGCGACCAAGAATGGCGCGATGAATGCCGAGGCCGTGCTCGTGTTCGATTCCGCAGTGGCTGCACGGCTGCCGTTCCTGATGAAGCGCGGCGGCCAGATCGTGTCGAAGGCGCGCTTCCTGTCTGCCCAGCTGGATCGTTACCTCGCCGACGACCGCTGGCTCGAACGAGCGCGCCGGTCCAATGCCAACGCGGCACGGCTCGCCCGGCGCTTGCTGGCCATCCGGGGCGTCGAACTCAGCGGCAAGGTCGAGATCAACATGCTGTTTGCGCGGCTGCCCGAGGCGGCTGTCGCTGCGCTCGATCGCGGCCCGTTCCGGTACTACAAGCTCGGCCGTGAGCAGCGCTTCGTCTGCCGGCACGATCAGGAACCTGCCGGCATGGAGCTGCTCGTCACCACTGTCGAACGGGCGCTCGCATGAGATGCGTGGTGCATTCTGCGGTCATCGCGCGGGCACTGTGTGCCGGCCTGCTGGTCGCGGTACTGTCCACCGCACCTGGCGTGCGGGCGGAGTCGCTCGAGTCGATCCCGCTGCATTACCGCACTGCGGAAGAGCTGCTGCCGATCCTGCAACCGCTCTTGCCGCAGGGTGCGGCCATCACCGGCACCGGCAACGTGCTGTTCGTGCGTGCGGATGCGGCGACGCTCGGGCAACTGCGTGCAGCCGTCGCGAATCTCGACCGTGCACCGCGCCAGCTGCTGATCACGGTCGGCCAGTCCACGGGTGCGCAGGGTGGCGGTACTTCGGTGCGCGGCTCCGGCACGATCGGGTCGGGCAACGTGCAGGTTGGCGTCAATCAGCCACCCGCACCCAGCGCCGGGGGACGGGTCGTCGTCCGCAACAGCACCGAGGGCGACGCCGTAAGCAACGTGTCGAGCGTGCGCGCGCTTGAAGGCTATGAGACCTACGTGTCATTCGGGCAATCGCACCCGTTCACGTCCACGACGGTCACGGGCGGGGTGCACTATCCGGCGATCATCTCGCAGTCGACCGGCTTCCGCGACGTGCAGACCGGCTTTTACGCGACGCCGCGCGTCAGCGGTGACCGCGTGACGCTCGAGATCTCGCCGCACCAGCAGCGCTCGACAGGTGATGCTTATGGCGCGCCGGTGACCACTGGCGGCATTGCCACGACCGTGAGTGGAAAACTCGGCGAATGGATGCAGATCGGCGGTTCCGCCGATCGCTTCGACGGCTCCAGTAAAGGAGTCGTCACCTGGGGAACACGTTCCAAATTGACGCAGTACTCGGCATGGGTCAAGGTGGAGGAGGTCCGCTGACAGCCCGCAGCAGCTGCGGGCAAGACAGGACACCCATGGCTACCGAACCGAACTGCAGAATGCCATTGCAGGGCCTGACGATCGCGGTCGTGGGCGCGGGCCGCATCGGCTCGGAACTCATCCGCAATCTCGGCCTGATGGGCATTGGCCGCACCGATGTGTTTGAGCTGGAGCCTCGCGTCGCCGACCCGCTGCGCAGCCGCTACACCGTGTACGACGGCGATTTCTGGGACACGCTCACGCTGGCCCGCCTGCAGGGTTACGACTTTGCGGTCTGCACCGTCGACAGCCCCATTGCACGCCAGCGCATGAACCAGAAGTGTGTCGTGGCGAACGCCAACATGGTTCTGGCGTGGACGGAAGGCACGCTTGCCATAGTAGGTGCCTACCCTTTCGCGGCACAGCCGGACTCCGCCTGCTTCGAATGCGATTCCGCGCGCGCAGCCATTCCGATGCCGATCGCCGCGCTCAGGCTGACGGTGGAGGAAACCCCGGCCGCGGCGGGGCCGGCCACACGCATCGCGACGGCGAGTGTCGCGGGAGCATTGGCCGCCGCCCTGATCGCACGCATCGCGGCAGGTGCACACGGCTCGGTAGCGCGCCGCGCCACGCTCGACGCAACGCTGGGCCAGGGTGCCTCGCTTGAAATCCGACGCGACCCGCGCTGCCGGCGCTGCGGGTCGTTGCAGCGACCGGTGCCGATCGTCCAGACGCGCAACCGTTGGCAGGCCTCCGCATCGGTGGCGCATTTGTGCCCCGAGATGCTGAACCAGCGGCTGCGGCTCAGCGACGAAATCGAAGGCCTGCCGGCGGAATCCTGCTGTGTGCACGAGCTGACTGCACGCTTTCACGGCGGCCCGATCCCGGCCAAGTTCGCGTTGGCGGAAGTCGGCGGCCGGACTGTCTGCCTCGACTTCGAAGAGCGCGAAGCGGGCCCGGCGCCCGCCGTGTCACGAGCGGCGGCCGGTCATCAGCCCGGCAACTGACTGTCAGGGCTGGGTGGGCGGTGGTGTTGCAGGCGCTGCCGTCGCTGCAGGCGCGGGCGCAGCCGCGGGTTCGACGCTGAGCCCCGAGGACGGCCTGACCGGTTCAGGCACGTTGATGATCTCGAAGCGGTCGGCAAAATAATCGGTTTCGCCGAAGCACGTGGTTGGCAACCCACGATGCTCCTGGTAGTGGATTCGCACCTGCTGGCCAACGGCCTTGTGCAATTGCTCGGCCACGACCGGGTCGCGCACGCTGAAACTCCAGATCTGCGGCGCCACGCCGCCCACGATGTATTGCGCCAGTTCGCCTTCGTACGTCTTGCAGATCCAGCCGCGCTTGGAGAATTTCTGCAGCACTCCGGCGCGTTCGCCTTCGGAGTAACTCCACCACAGCATGAACATGGTGTAGAGCCCGATCAGGATCAGCGCGCCGATCAGGCTGCCCCAGAAGAACGACCTGAAACTGCGACGCGGCGGTCTTGGCGGTGGCGTGGCTGCCGGACTCGTCGTCGATTGGCTGGCAGCGGCAGGCGTTTCGGCCATGGTCGGATCCCCTGTGATCATTGGTTGTGAGGCGCGGTCGCCATGAAGGACTCGATACGTTCGACGAGGTAGGCATGAAACGGGTTGCTGCGCTGCCGGGTCAGCATCCAGTTCGGGACGTTCAGCACGCCGTTTTCGCCGCGGATCTCGATCCTGCCCAATTGCACGTGACGGTTCGTCACTGCCGCGGCGTAACCGTACAGGGGATCGTCGGGCGGAAACGGCAGTGCCACGTGCGACAGGGAGAACACGTTGCGCGGCCAGGCCAGGTCCAGCGGCCGTTCGGTCGTCGCCTTGCCAAGCGCAGGCGACCGCCGCTCCTTGACCTGCAGCGTTCCCGCAGACGCGTTCGTGATCAAGGTCAGCGCAAACGGGCGCTGCGTCTGCGCCAGCAACCGGCGCGTGAGAGGCGCCGGATCCGCAACCAGCATCGGTTGCACGACCGACAGGCGATTGACGTCGAAAACCACCAGTTCGTGACCGTCGGGCGCGAGCCGGCCGAGCAGCGAATCGATCACTGCGGGAACCTGCACGGTCGAATCCACGGTGGAAACGAAGGCGAGGATCGGCGGCATATCGCGCACCGGGCCCTTGCTTGCGATCGCAGCGACGCGCCTGGTGAGGCGGCTGGTGAGTCTTTGGGTCTCGCCCGCCGCGTTGAAGCTGAACGACTGGTATTTGTACGGGTCGACCTCTGCTTCGATGAGCTGCCACGCGGCGCGTCCGAAACCCTGCAGGTCCGACAGCCCGGTGCGAATGCGGCCGATGGCAGCGAGCCTGGAGATGCCGATCGCGGGCGAGATCAGCATCAGCCCCGCAGGTCGCGGCAGTGCGGCGTCAGTCCTCGCGTCGAGCGCATAGCTGACGGCCAGCGCGGCACCGTTGGAGTAACCGATCATGTAGATGGGTTTCGACTCGCCCAGCGCGGCTCGCAGGTCACGCATCGCGAGCCTGGTCGCCGCCTCGAGATCTTCCACTTCGAACCGCAGCAATCCCGCAGGCGCGATGCCGTGCCCCGGCAGGCGCAGGCCGACGACGCGATAGCCGCGCGCTGCCAGCGCCAGGCCGATGCTGCGCAGGCTGTACGGGGAGTCCGTCAGGCCGTGCAGCAGCAGTACGCCGCCGTTGGCGTCACCCGCCGGCTGCAGGACGAAAGTGCGATTCCAGTTGAACGCCCAGACGTTCGGGTCGCTTAGACTGCCCGGATTGAACCGGTTGAAAGGCAACCGGTCGGCAGCAGTGAGGTGCTTCCTGATGTCAGTCCGGACTTGGTCCAGAAGCCGCTGCTCGCGTTCACGGTATTGCGCGAGCGTCGTGACCCGGCCATCGGCGTAGTCGGCAGCGGTGAATTCGGCCTCGAGACGCACGCGGTGCCAGGGCTTCAGCTCGGGCCCGGCCCAGAGGAAATGCAGGTAGAACCCGAGGCCGACGAGCAGCAATGCCGTCAGCAACGAGCCCACCGTTCGGCCCAGCCAGCTCAGCGCTCCGCGCACGATCTGCTCCCCCTGCGTTCCCGGAACCGGTCCAGCGAATCATAGTCGGTTTGTCGCGCCTCTCGTAAAACCCGAATGGTCGCGGCCCGCAATCGGCGCGAGCATTCAGTTCGATTACCAGGTCGCCCGCGTGGGCGCGACGAACGGGAGATGCAACGAGTCACTGCAGCAGAGGCCAGGACCGCGGCCACTACCGCGGCTTTGTCCGTATCCGGTTCGCATGCGCTCGATTTTGCCGATCGCCTGCGTGAAGCTGCGGATCTGTTGCACGCGCAGGGAGCCAACCCCTATCGAGTCGCCGCGTATCGCAAGGCTGCCGACACGATCGGCCGCTTGCCTGCCGACCAAATCGTGGGGCTCGTCGACCGCGAAGGGGTGGCTGGTCTCGACCGCCTGCCGCACGTCGGGCGAGGCATCGCGACAGCGATCATCGAAATGGTCCGCACCGGACACTGGTCGCAGCTCGAACGGTTGCGCGGAACCGCGGATCCCGTCGCGTTGTTCACGGTGGTGCCGGGACTCGGCCATCGCCTCGCCGAGCGCATTCACGAAGAACTGCACCTCGATACGCTCGAAGGACTCGAACTGGCAGCGCACGACGGCAGGCTCGAGAACGTGCCGGGTGTCGGCCCGCGCCGCGCCGCAGCGATCCGCGCCAACCTGCACGCCATGCTGGTGCGTGGTCGTGACGTCGGCACGGCGCCGCCGGCCGCCCAGGGTCCCGTGCCCGCGGTCGGAGCGTTGCTGGCGATCGATCGCCAATACCGCGAGCAGGCGACCGCCGGCACGCTGCCGACAATCGCACCGATTCGCTTCAACCCGGCGCAGGAAGCGTGGCTGCCCGTGCTGCACGCCGAGCGCGACGGGTGGCAGTTCACCGCGCTCTATTCCAACACGGCCCAGGCGCATCAACTGAAACGCACCCGGGACTGGGTGCGGATCTTCCACTACGACTCGGAGAACTCCGAGGGCCAGCACACCGTCGTCACCGAGACGCACGGACCGCTCGCTGGCAGGCGCGTCGTGCGCGGTCGCGAGGCCGAGTGCCGCGCGTACTACGCCTGAGGCAACCAAGCCTTCAACGAGGTGAGGACTCGAGGTGCGGACCTGCGCCGGGTCCGTCCGGAAACAAGCGCCCGGCGCCTGCGAAGCGCTCGCGATAGTACGGATCGTCGAGGCTCGCCTCGCTCACGTTCCTGCCCGTCTGTGGCGCGTGCACGAAGCGTCGCTGGCCCGTGTAGATGCCGACGTGCGTCACCTCGCGACTGCCCGGAACCAGCCGGAAAAAGACCAGATCGCCCGCGCGCAGCGATTCAGGGTCGACCTTGCGCGCAGCAGCGAATTGCGCGGCGGCCGTGCGTGGCACGCTGATGCCCTCGCGTGAGTGCGCGTAACTGACCAGGCCGCTGCAGTCGAAGCCGCGAGCGGGATCGGTGCCACCGTAACGATACGGCGCGCCCACCTGGGCAAGCGCCTGCTGTGCGATCACGGCTCCCATACCCTGCTGCGACGCGGTCGATTGCTCGCTGGCCGCAGGTTCGGACGGCACGCCCGGGCGGAACGGGGTACACCCGCTCGCCAGCAGCGCCAGCACTGCAAGTGCTTGCTGCAGCGAGCGATGGATTTGGCAATCCTGGCTCACCGGGTGTGCTCACTCACCGGCAGGCCTGACCTTGCGTGTGGGTGTCGCCGCGTAAGGATCGTCGGGCCAGTAGTGCCTGGGATAGCGACCCTTCAACTCCTTCTTCACTTCGACATAGCCCCGGGCCCAGAAACTCGCGAGATCGCGGGTGACCTGCACCGGACGCCGCGCCGGCGACAGCAGTTCGAGCGTAACCGGCACGCGACCACCCGCAAGCCGTGGTGATTCCATCCAGCCGAACACCTCCTGCAAGCGGACGGCCAGGGCGGGCACCGCGCCGGAGTAGTCCACGGCGATCCGTGAGCCGCTGGGCACGGTCAGGTGCGTGGGCGCCCATTCGTCGAGCCGGCGCTGCGCATTCCAGTCGAGCAGGCCGTGCAGCGCGCCGCGCAGGTCGACACGGGCAAGGTGCTCGCGGCGCGTCACGCCAGCGAGCCACGGTGCAAGCCAGTCTTCGAGCGTCGCAAGCAACGTGGCGTCCGACACGTCGGGCCATTCGGCGGCCTGTTCCGGCGTCGTCGCGCTGTTGCGTACCAGAGTGACCCGCGCCCGCCATTGCTGCAGATCCTTGGTCCACGGCAAGCAGTCGAGCCCCAGTTCACGAATGCCCGCGAGCATCGCGGTACGCGTATCGGCTTCGACTCCGCCGCGCAATGGCCGTTCTTCGAGCACCAGCGCACCCAGGCGTTGCACCCGACGCGCAATGACGGCGCTCGTCCGGGCATCCCAGGCCACTTCGTCCTGCTCCGTGACGAGCGCGCCGAAATGCTGTTCGAGCAGCGCGCGCTCGAGCGGCGCCGCGAGATACAGCTTTGCTTCGCGCTCGCCGGCATCGATCTCGGCGGCCACGATGAATTCACTGCGTGCCAGCGCCGAAGGGCCCGGCAGCGCAGCGCCGCGACCCTGGCTCAGCAGGTAACGGCCGCCCTCGCCGCCCCGCGCCATGCCGATGCGGTCGGGGTAGGCGAATGCCAGCAGCAATCCAACGGCCTGGTCACGCGCGACCTGCGGCTGGATGGGCGCACGCGCCGAGTCGTCGCGGCTGATGCGCCGGGCAAACAGTTCACTGGAACGTCGCACCTGCTGCAACGCCCGACCATCGACTGCGAAGCCCGCGGGTGCCGGAGCGCCGCGCAAGACGTCCACTCGATGACGCAGGTCCGGGTCGCGCTGCATGCCCTGCGCACGCAGCAGATCGCGCTCGCTGACCAGCCCGGCAATGTCGCAGGCGAGATCGGCCAGGCCCAGCGCTGCACCGCGTTCGATCATGTGGGCCAGCCGCGGGTGCGTGCCGAGACTCGCCATGCGGCGTCCGCTGGGCGTCGCCTGGCCGCGCTCGTCGATCGCTTCGAGTCGCTGCAGCAACTCTCTTGCCTGGGTCAGCGCCGCGAGCGGCGGTGGATCGAGCCAGGCCAGGGACCACGGATCGCTCGCACCCCAGCAGGCGAGTTCGAGCGCGAGTGGCGCGAGATCGGCCTCGAGGATTTCCGGAACGGCCTGTGCCGACAGCGAGGCGTGCGCGGTTTCTGACCACAGCCTGTAACAGATGCCTGGCGCGGTGCGCCCTGCTCGACCGCGGCGCTGGTCGGCCGAGGCGCGGGAAATCGACACGGTCTCGAGGCGACTCATGCCGCTGCCGGGATCGAAGCGCTGCCGTCGCTCGAGGCCTGCATCGACGACGACGCGCACACCAGCGATGGTGAGGCTCGTTTCGGCCAGGTTCGTGGCGACCACGACTTTGCGGCGCCCTGCGGGTGCAGGACGCAGCGCCGCATCCTGGGCCGCGGCGTCGAGATCGCCATACAGCGGCAGGACCAGCAGCGAAGGATCGCCCGCTCCGGCAGCGATGGCATCACAGCACCGGCGGATTTCCGCGGCGCCCGGCAGGAAGACCAGCACGTCGCCCGGATCGGACTCCAGCGCATGCAGGACGACGCGAGCAGCGCGCTGTTCGATGGGTTCGGGCCAGCGGTTGACGCCGGCCGGCACCGCGGCCGCGTACTTCGTGGCGACGTCGAAGGCGCGTCCCTCGGACCGCACGGAACCTGCATCGCCGAGCACCGCCGCCACCGCAGCGCCGTCCAGCGTCGCCGACATGACCAGCACGCGCAGGTCGTCGCGCAGATGGCGCTGCGCATCGAGTGCCAGCGCAAGGCCGAGGTCCGACTGCAGGTTGCGCTCGTGGAACTCGTCGAAGATCACGCAGCCGACGTCCTCGAGCGCAGGATCGCTCTGCAGTCGGCGCGCCAGGATGCCCTCGGTCACTACCTCGATGCGCGTCGCAGCGCTGACGCGGGTTTCGAGCCGGGTGCGGTAGCCCACGAGCTGCCCAGGCTCCGAGCCCGCAAGCTGCGACAGTCTTCGTGCCACGGCGCGCGCCGCGATCCGGCGCGGCTGCAACATGACGATGCGCTTGTCCGCGCCGAGCCAGGGCTCGTCCAGCAGCGCGAGCGGAACCACGGTGCTCTTGCCCGCACCCGGCGGTGCCTCGAGCACCGCATTGCGATGCGCCCGCAGGGCCGATCGCAATGCGGGCAGCGCGTCGAGGATCGGGGTGGCGGGCAGCGAAAAGCGCAAGCGGTGGGTGTTCCTGTGACTATCGCGCCGGCAATGTGCATGATTGGCTGATGGAAGGGAACAACGTGTGGATGTGGGTCCTCGCCTCGCTCATGGTGCTCGGCGGGCTGGCGGGTGCCGTGTTGCCGGCGCTGCCCGGTGTGCCGCTCGTGTTCGGCGGGCTGGTGGTCGCGGCCTGGGCCGACGACTTTCAGCGCGTCGGCTGGATCACGCTCACGTTTCTCGGCTTGCTGACAGTCGCGTCGTTCGTCATCGATTTCGCGGCCACGGCGATGGGCGCCAGGCGCGTCGGTGCCTCCCGGCTTGCCATCGTGGGCGCCGCGCTCGGCACGCTGGGCGGCCTGTTCCTCGGCATTCCAGGGCTGATTCTCGGACCCTTCGTCGGCGCGGTCGCCGGCGAAATGCTCTCGCATGGCGAGTGGCGCAAGGCCACGCAGGCGGGTTTCGCGACGTGGATGGGCCTGCTGTTCGGCACGCTCGCGAAGCTCGCGCTGGTGTTCACGATGCTCGGGATCTTCCTGTTCGCGTACCTGATCGGCTGAACCCCGTGTGACCTCGGTCAGTGTCTCGCCTCGCGCGAAACAGCCCTCAAAGAAGTGCCAACGACATCGCGATCGGCCGCACTGTCGCATCACGGTCCGTTGGCGCATTCGAGATCCAGCGGAGCTCCGCCGGCCCGCTTCAAGCACCCAGTCGACGCGCCAGCCGTGAATATGGATCGCGACGAGGCGAAGCAAACGGACGAGCGAACCAAGCGCGCATTGAACATGGCGAGTTGATCGGTCCCGCTTGAGGTTCGAGGGACCGTCGCGCGCCATGGACGGCGCGCGCGAGCCTACAGGGATGTATTTACGGCGTGTCCCTCGAACCTCAAGCGGGACCGATCAAGCCGCCAACCAACACGCGTCAGCCGCGCACCATCCGGTTGTCGACGAGCTGCGCGACCACGCCGGGATCCGCCAGCGTCGAAATGTCGCCGAGCGCCTCGTGTTCGTTGGCCGCGATCTTGCGCAGGATGCGGCGCATGATCTTGCCGGAGCGCGTCTTCGGCAGCCCCGGCGCCCACTGGATGTAATCCGGTGTCGCGATCGGGCCGATCTCCCGCCGGACCCACTCGCGCAGTTCCTTGCGCAGGTCTTCCGTGGGTTCGGCGTCGTGCACGAGCGTGACGTAGGCGTAGATGCCCTGCCCTTTGATGTCGTGCGGGCAACCGACGACTGCCGCTTCGGCAACCTTCGAGTGAGCCACCAGTGCGCTCTCGATCTCGGCCGTGCCGAGACGGTGGCCCGCCACGTTCAGCACGTCGTCGACGCGCCCGGTGATCCAGTAGTAGCCGTCGGCATCGCGCTTGGCCCCGTCACCGGTGAAGTAACGACCCGGAAAGGTGCGGAAGTACGTGTCGATGTAGCGCTGGTGATCGCCGAATACGGTACGCATCTGTCCCGGCCAGCTGTCGAGCAACACGAGATTGCCTTCGTTGGCGCCTTCGAGCGGCTGGCCGTCGTTGTCGACGAGCCCCGGCTTCACGCCGAAGAACGGCCTGGTCGCCGAGCCCGGCTTCTGGTCGATCGCGCCCGGCAGCGGGCTGATCAGGATGCCGCCGGTCTCCGTCTGCCACCAGGTGTCGACGATCGGGCAGCGGCCATCGCCGACGACGCGGTGATACCACTCCCACGCTTCGGGATTGATCGGCTCGCCGACCGAGCCAAGCAGCCGCAGCGTCGAGCGCGCATGCTTCTTCACTGGACCCTCACCCTCGCGCATCAGCGCGCGCAGCGCCGTGGGCGCGGTGTAGAAGATCGTGACCTTGTGCTTGTCGCAGACCTGCCAGAAGCGATCCGGGCCCGGGTAGCTCGGCACGCCCTCGAAAATCAGCGACGTCGCGCCATTCGCGAGCGGCCCGTACACGACGTAACTGTGGCCCGTGACCCAGCCGACATCCGCCGTGCACCAGTACACGTCGTCCTCGCGCAGGTCGAACACTGCCTCGTGCGTGAGCGCGGCGTAGACGAGGTACCCGCCGCTGGTGTGCAGCACGCCCTTCGGCTTGCCGGTCGAGCCGGAGGTGTAGAGGATGAACAACGGGTCCTCCGCGTCCACCGCCACAGGCTCGCACTCGTCCGCCTGCGCGTCGACGACCTCGTCGTACCAGCGGTCGCGGTGGTACATCGCGACCGCCGAACCCGTGCGCTTGACGACCAGCACGTGCTTGACCGTCTCGGTGCCGGGCGCCGACAGCGCCTGGTCCACGTTGGCCTTGAGGGGCACCGTCTTGCCGCCGCGCACGCCTTCATCCGCCGTGATCACGACGGTCGAAGCGCAATCTGCGATGCGGCCCGCGAGCGAATCCGGCGAGAAGCCGCCGAAGACCACCGAATGAACCGCGCCGATGCGTGCGCACGCGAGCATCGCAACGGCGGCTTCGGGAATCATCGGCAGGTAGATGGTGACACGATCGCCCTTCTGCACGCCCAGGCCCTGCAGCGCGTTGGCGAGCTTGCAGACGCGGTGATAGAGCTCGCGGTAGGTGACGTGCTGCGAGACCTCGGGGTCGTCACCTTCGTAGATGAACGCCGTCTTGTCGCCGCGCGCTGCCAGGTGGCGGTCGAGGCAGTTGTACGCAACGTTGAGCTTGCCGTCGTAATACCAGCGGATGTGGAAATCGCGCGCGTCGAAGCTGACGTCCTTGACCTTCGTGTACGGCTGCACCCAGTCGATACGCCGGCCCATGCGGCCCCAGAAGCCTTCCGGGTCGCGGATCGATTCGGCGTAGGCCTGCTCGTAGTCGTCCTTGCGGTAGCGCGCCCTGGCCGCGAATGTCGCCGGCACTTCGTACAACTGCTTGTGCATCGTCAGGCTCCCCTGCGCCCGGGCTGCTGCCGGCACGCTTTCACTGTCAGTCGAGCGCGGCGCGCACGCGTGCAGCGTGCTCCGCCAGCATCTTGTGATCCGCCATGTCGCGCGCGTGGAAGCGCAGGTCGAGCCCCTCGTGGCGCGGCACGACGTGGAAATGAATGTGAAACACGGACTGGCCGGCCGCGCTGCCGTTCAACTGCGCGATCAGGATGCCGGGCGCGTCGAACGCTCTCTTGACGGCCCTGGCGACTCGCTGCGTGGTCACGATCGTCGCCGCGAGCGCGTCTGGCGGCAGGTCGAGGATGTTCTCCGCCGGCGTCTTCGGGATCACCAGCGTATGGCCGTCTGCCTGTGGCATCACGTCCATGAACGCGAGCGAGTGCTCGTCCTCGAAGACCTTGTGCGACGGGATCTCGCCGCGCAGGATGCGCGCGAAAATGTTGTTGCTGTCGTAAGCCATGGTCGGTGGCGCCCTGCTCCCCGGTCTGCCATGGCCGAGTATAGCGGCGGTCCGGCGACGCCCCGACGCCATTCGACCAAAGGATGAGACCGGTCGTCTACTGCCCGAACACCCACTGCACGAGCGCCGCCTGGATCGCCTCACCGGGACCCTGCGCAGCCGTGGGGTGATTGAGGATGACGACGGTGACGAAGGTCCGCCCGCTTGCGGCGCTGACGAAACCCGCGAGCGCCGAGACTTCCTCGAGCGTGCCGGTCTTCATGCGCAACCGGCCTTGCATTTCTGGCGCCTTGAACCGGCGCTTGAGGGTGCCGTCGGTAGCCGACAGCGGCAGCGACGCGGCGAACTCGGGCATATACTGACTGCGGTATGCGGCCAGCAGCACCTCGGCCATCGTCGCGACACTGATGCGTTCGTTGCGGGAGAGTCCCGAGCCGTTCTCGAGCACGAGCTCCGGCGCGGCGATGCCGTGCTGCGCCAGGAATGCCGCGACAGCGTCGCGACCGGCGCTGGTCGTCGCCGGACGACCCGGATTGCGCTCTGCGCCCATGGTCAGGAACAGCGCGCGCGCCATCGAGTTGCTCGAATACTTGTTGACGAGCCGGATCACCTCGGCGAGCGTCAGCGATTCGTGCGAATAGAGCAGCTTTGCGTCGGCCGGGAGCGTGCCGAGGCGCATGCCGCCGCCGATCGTCCCACCCGCTTGCTGCCAGAACGCGCGGAACAGGCCGTACGCGAAATCGGGCGCCTTCATGACGGCACGCGGCACCGAGAACTGGCCGCACCCCGCCGCGTACCGGCCCGAGAGTTCGATGCGATTGCCGGTCGCGCCCTCGGGCATTGCGACCACGATGCCGCCGGCGCCACGCTTGCAGGCGCCCGGATCGAGGCGAACGTTGTTGTCGATCGCGAGGTTCGCGGGCCAGGGGCTGGCGCTGACTCGCACGGAACCGGTGGCTGTGTCCGGCACCGCGTTGATGGTGACCGTCTGGAAATTCACCAGCAATGCGTCGGGAAGCACGTTGTACGTGCGGTACGGGAGGTTGTCGAAAGCGCCGCGATCGTCGCCCATGGGTGCGAAGTAGGTGTTGTCGATGACGACGTCGCCCGCGATGCGAGTGACGCCGGCCTGACGCAGGCCGCTCACGAACGCCCACCAGCGCTCCTGCGTCATGAACGGATCGCCGCCCCCCAGCAGCACGAGGTTGCCTTCGAGCACCTGGTCGCGGATCGGGCCGGTGGCGTAGGCACGGGTCTGCCAGGTGTAGGCGGGCCCGAGAGATTCGAGCGCCGAGTAGGTCGTGACGACCTTCATCGTCGACGCCGGATTGCGCGGCACGGTCGAATTGAAGCTGATCAGCGGCTCCTCGCGGCCGACCTCGCGCACGAACACGCTGAGACTGGTCCCCGGCACTTTCTGCCGCTTCATGGCCTGCTCGACTTCGGGCGGCAGGTAGTCGCGGTCGCGCGCGCCGGCGGCTCCGGGCGCGTTGAGCAGCGCGGCGGAGAGCAGCAAGGGCAACAGCAGGCGGGGCAGGATGGGACGCATCGAACTCGATTTGGTGGGCGTACGAATCATAAGCGATGCGGTGGCGGCGCGCGGCGCCGCTGACGCATACTCGCTGCCCGTCGGCAGCAGGAACAGCATGCGCAAGATCTGGAATACGGTGTTGAAGGGGATCGTGGCGATCCTGCCGATCGGACTCACCGTCTACGTCGTGTACTGGCTCGCGGTCACGGCCGAGAGGTTGTTCTCGCCGGTGATCAAGCTGCTGGTACCCGCGCGCTACTACTGGCCCGGGCTGGGACTGCTGACCGGACTCGTCCTGTTGTATTTCGTCGGCCTCGCCGTCAACGCCTGGTTCGTGCATCGCGCGCTGCGCATGTCGGACGCATTGTTCGCGCGCATCCCGGTCGTCAAGACGATCTACCTTGCAATCCGCGACTTCATGCGGTTCTTTCCGTCCTCGGGCCAGGCCAGCGACCTGCGGCGCGTAGTGCTGATCCAGTTCGGGCCCGGCAAGGTCATCGGCTTCGTCACGGCCGAGTCCGACGAGATGCTGCGCCGCTCGACGCCGGCCGGCGACGACATGGTCGCCGTCTACCTGCCCATGAGTTACATGGTGGGCGGTTACACGATTTTCCTGCCGCGTGGGCTCGTCGAGACGACGTCGCTGTCGGTCGAGGAAGGCATGCGCATCGCGCTGATGGGGGGCGTGCGCAGCAACGCGCCATCTACGCTGCGGGAATCGTCGCCAGGCGGTGCCTGAGTGCAGGCAGTCGTCATTCCGGTCACGCCGTTCGCCCAGAACTGTTCGCTGGTCTGGTGCCCGCGCACGCTGGAAGGCGCAGTCATCGATCCCGGCGGCGATCTCGACAAGGTGCTCGCCGAGGTGCGCAAGCACGGCGTGAAACTCACGCAGATCCTGCTGACGCACGCCCACATCGACCATGCCGGTGGCACGGCCAGGCTCGCGCGCGACCTGAACCTGCGGATCGTCGGCCCGCATCCGGGCGATCAGTTCTGGATCGATGGGATCGCCGAGCAGGGGCGCATGTTCGGCTTCGGGCAATGCGAAAGCTTCGTGCCCGACCAGTGGCTCGACCAGGGCGACAAGGTGCGGGTCGGCGACGTCGAATTCGACGTGCAGCATTGCCCGGGGCACACGCCTGGCCACGTGACGTTCCACTGCGCCGCCGACAAGATTGCGTTCGTCGGTGACGTGCTGTTCGCCGGGTCGATCGGCCGCACCGATTTTCCGGGCGGCGACTACGACACGCTGATCCGCTCGATTCGTGAAAGGCTGTTTACGCTCGGCGACGACGTCCGCTTCGTGCCAGGGCACGGGCCGATGTCGACGTTCGGGAACGAACGGCGGACGAATCCGTTCGCAGGCGATGCGGTCGTGGCGTCCAGGCGCGGCTGAGCCGCGACCCGCACGGTCAGCCGCTCTTGTCGGACTTGCGGCGCCCGCGGCCGACAGCGGCACGCTTGTCGACATCAACCCAGCCGTCGATGGCCACGCCCATGTCGCGCGCACGCCGGGGTCCGGCACGGCGGTCATCGTGGTGCTGATACAGGCACATGCAGTTTTCGCACGTGCATTTCCTGAGCGGCAGGGTCGGAGCGTCGCGCGACAGGAAACGCTGGCCCTGCAGCGCCCGCGCCTCATGGCAGCATCGACTGCCGGGCTGGATGCTCACGGCATGAAACGACTGCGTCACCTTCTTCGCCACGGGCTTGGATGCCTGGTCGGCGGTGACAGGCTCGCCCCGCGAAAACATGCCCTTGGCACGGTCGAAAAAGGAGGGAGGCACGACGGTTCCTTGCGGACTGGAGCGGACACTAGCCACGCCGGCAGTCTGTCCGCCGTGACCCGGGTCGCAGAATCGCACTTGCCCGCCCCGAATGGGAAGCCGACACTTTCCGCCTGACCGGAAGAGACCCCCGCATGCCCCCGACCCTGGAAACCCGCCGGCCTCGCGTGCCGCAGCTCGCGGAACTGCCGTTCCATTCGATTTACCGTCACGGCTTCGTGCGGGTGGCGGTCGCCACTCCGTGCGTGGAAGTGGCCTCGCCGGCTGCAAACGTCGCTGAGATGCTGCGTATTGCACGTGATGCGGCGTCGAGTCAGGCGGTCCTGGTAGTGTTTCCCGAGCTGGGCATAGCGGCGTACTCGAACGAGGACCTGTTCCAGCAGGACGCCCTGCTCGACGGTTCGGTGCAGGCCCTGGGCACGCTCATCGAGGCCAGCAAGGAAATCGCCATCACTTTCGCGGTGGGCATGCCGCTACGGGTGGATGACAGGCTGTTCAACTGCGCCGTGCTCCTGCGCCGCGGAGAACTGCTGGGCGCCGTGCCCAAGACCTACCTGCCCAACTATCGCGAGTTCTACGAGAAGCGGCAGTTTGCGCCGGCGGCACAGGCACTTGCCACGTCGATCCGGCTGCTCGGCCAGTCGATCCCCTTCGGTACGCGCCTGCTGTTCGAGGCGAAGAACGTACCTGGCTTCGTCCTGGGCCTCGAGGTCTGCGAGGACGTGTGGGCGCCTTTGCCGCCGAGCACCTATGCCGCGCTGGCGGGGGCGACGGTGATCGCCAACCTGTCGGCGAGCGACGTCACGGTGGGCAAGGCCGATTACCGCCGGTTGCTCTGCGCTTCGCAGTCGGCGAAGTGCGTCGCGGGCTATCTCTACTCGGCGGCAGGTCCCGGCGAATCGACGACCGACCTGGCCTGGGACGGCCACGCCCTCGTCTACGAGAACGGCGTGCGACTGGCCGAGTCGATGCGCTTCCCGTTGCAGGGCGGCTTCATCACGGCAGACCTCGATCTGGACCACCTGCGCCAGGAGCGCATGCGGTGGACGACCTTTGGCGACTGCGTGCAGGCCAACCACGGGCAACTCGCAGGCTACCGACGCATCGAGATCGAACTCGACGTGCCGGCGGGCCACGTGCGGCTCGAACGCCGCATCGAGCGGTTTCCGTACGTGCCAGCCGACCCGGCGCGCCGCGACGAACGCTGTGCCGAGGTCTACGACATCCAGGTCGAGGCGCTGCGCAAACGGCTCGCGGCCACGGGACTGAAGCGCGTCGTCATCGGCATCTCGGGCGGGCTCGATTCGACGCAGACCGCGCTGGTTGCAGTGCGTGCCTTCGATCGGCTTGGCCTGCCGCGCACCAACATCCTCGGCTACACGCTGCCGGGATTCGCCACCAGCCGCCAGACGTTCGAGAATGCGCACGCGTTGATGCGGGCGCTCGGCATCACGGCCGGCGAGATCGACATCCGCCCGTCCGCCGAACTGATGCTGCAGCACATCGGCCATCCGGCCGCGCAGGGCGAGCCCCTCCACGACATCACCTACGAGAACGTGCAGGCGGGTGAACGCACCTCGCACCTGTTCCGGCTCGCCAACCGGCACAACGCGCTCGTGCTGGGCACCGGAGACCTGTCGGAACTGGCGCTCGGCTTCACCACGTACGGCGTGGGCGATCACATGTCGCACTACAACGTGAATGCGTCGGTGCCGAAAACGCTGATCCGGCATCTGATTCGCTGGCTGATCGGCGTGCGGCAGTTCGATGCCGCGACGATCGACGTGCTGACACGCATCGTCGAGACGCCGATCTCGCCGGAGCTGGTGCCGGGCGCTGGCGACCAGCCGGAACAATCGTCGGAGGCCGTCGTCGGCCCGTACGAACTGCAGGACTTCCACCTCTATTACATCAGTCGCTTCGGCTATCGGCCGAGCAAGGTCGCCTACCTCGCGCATTGCGCGTGGGGCGATGCCGGCGCCGGTGCGTGGCCGGACACGGTGCCGCCCGGCGAGCGGCATTCGTACGATGTCGCCGTGATCACCGAGTGGCTCGAGGTGTTCCTCAAACGGTTCTTCCAGGGCAGCCAGTTCAAGCGCTCGGCCATGCCGAACGGTCCGAAAGTCGGCTCCGGCGGGTCGCTCTCGCCCCGTGGCGACTGGCGCGCCCCCAGCGATTCGCCCGCGACCGTGTGGCTCGATGAACTGCATGCGAACGTGCCGGCCTCGTTGCGGGCCAAGTCGCGTGGATCACGACGGCGATAGGCATCACCCGGCGCGCGAACGCACTTGTACAGCCGCGCTGTAGGAATTGCCCCGGACGGGATGCGTATTCCTACGATTGGCGACGAACTTGCGGGGGCCACATAGTCAGCCGCGGCGCGCAATGCGCAGGTGGCGGAATGCCCGGACCGAGCACAGAACCAGGCGGCGTGCGGCCCGCTTCAGCGGCGGGCCTCTATTACCCCAGGGATGCAGACGGCCTCCGCCGCGCCCTGCAGACGCTGCTTGGCAGCGGCGGCAACACGGGTACCAGTGTTCGCCTGCCGAAAGCGCTGATCGTGCCGCACGCGGGTTACGCGTATTCCGGTGCGGTCGCGGCCGCGGCGTTCCGGACGCTCGACAGCGTGGCAGCGGCCTCGATCCGCCACGTGGTGCTGCTGGGCCCGAGTCATCGAGTCAAGATGCGCGGCCTTGCCTTGCCGTCGTACGACCACTTCTCGACGCCTCTCGGCCAGGTGCGCGTCGACGATGAAGGTCGCCGGCGACTGCGGGAACTCGGGCTCGCGGGCATTGCGGACGCGCCGCATGCGCTCGAGCATTCGCTCGAGGTGCAGGTGCCCTTCCTGCAGTCCGTGCTGACCGACTTCGACCTGCTGCCGATCGCGGTGGGTCTCGCCCCGCCCGAGCAGGTGGGACGCGCGCTCGAGGCCGTCTGGGGCGGCCCGGAGACGCTGATCGTGGTCAGTTCGGACTTGAGCCACCACCACACCCACGTCGAGGCCCAGGCGCTCGACCAGCAGACCGCCAGGTGCATCGTCGAGCGTCACAGCGACGTGTCGGAATCGCAGGCCTGCGGGGCCGACAGCATCAACGGCCTGATGGAGGTCGCGCGGCATCGCGACCTCGAGGTGCGGTTGCTGGAGCGCCGGACCTCGGGTGACACCGCCGGAGACAGCCAGCGCGTCGTGGGTTACGGCAGTTTCGCGCTCTACGCCCGCGATTGAACCCGCGCCGCGCGCATGTCAGTCTGGCGCGGTGAGTGACCGTCTCCACACCGCGGTGCCTGGATCCAGCACGCGGCGCCAATGGCTCGTCGCGGCCGCGTGGGCCGCGCTCGCCGTGACAGGCTCGGCGTTTGCGCAACCCGTCACCCCTGCGCCCGAGGACGCCGTTGCGACGCCGCCGGGCGACGCCGCAGGCACCCCGGCGACCGCCAGCGCAACCGACGCCTACACCAGCTTCCGCACCGAGTTCGACGCGGGACGGTACGCGGAAGCTGTGCCGCATGCCGGGCGCGTGCTCGAACTCGCCAAGGCGCAGGCCACCACGCCCACGGCCGAAGAGGTGCAGGTTGCGCTGATGAACCTCGGCATGGTGCAGAACCTGTCCGATGATTACGTCGGTGCCGAGTCCACGTACCTGCAGGTGATCCAGCTCATCGAGAGTTCGGGCCGTCCGCAGCAGGATCGGCTCGCGCGAGCTTACGCCGGTCTCGCTTCGGCCTATCACGACGGCAAGCGGCATGACCTCGCGGTGAAGAGCTTCGACCAGGCGATCGCCCTCAAGCGCCGGCACGAAGGACTGCTCACGGCGCAACAGGTGCCGTTGATCGAGAAGTACATCGATTCCCTGACCGAGCTCGGCCGGTACCCGGAGGCGTTGAAGGCGCAGAAATACCTGCTGCGGATCGCGACGCGCCAGCATGGCGCGGACAGCCCGCAGCTGGCCCCGACCCTGGAAGAGATCGGGCGCTGGTACGCGAGCATCGGAGCGTACGACCAGTCGCGACGCACGCTGCGGCAGGCGATCGAGATCGTGGAAGCCGCCGCAGGGCCGAACTCGCCGCTGCTCGTGGGACCATTGCTTGCGATCGCCGCCTGCAATCGCAGGCAACTGCTCGATCCGGCGGCGCAGCCGCTGGCATCCCCCGACGAACAACGCGAAGCCCTGTTTCACGATCCGGCGGCAATGCTGGTGCCGATGCAGGTCTCGCCCGCGTCGCTGGCGAGCGAAGGCGAGCGGGCCCTGCTGCGAGCGGCGCAGATCGTCGACCAGGCCGCGGAGCCATCGCCCGTGGCGGTGCTGAACGTACGGACCCAGGTTGGCGACTGGTACCAGGTGCGCAACCAGCCGGATCGCGCACGCGGCCATTACCAGCAGGCGTGGCAGGCAGCCGCGCGCGTGACCGACAAACTGAATGGCAAGAGCTACACCGACGCGATCTTCGGCCAGCCCGTCCTGCTGCACCTGTTCCGGCCCGACGACTGGAACAGGTACCCGAAGCGCCCACCCACGGAGGTCGAGGTGCGCAACGTCGTCGTCGAGTTCACGGTCAACGCGCAGGGCCGCGTCGAGGAGACGAAGGTGATCGACGACTCGGGCGACAAGAGGCGTGGGGAAAAGACAGCCGGCGCGGTGCAGAGCACGGCGCGGTATCGGCCACGCCTCGAGAACGGCGAACCGGTCGCAACCCCGGGCGTGCAGTTCAGCCAGCCGTGGATCCTGCTGTTGCCGCCTCCGGCCACGCCGGCACCGGCCGGGCAGAACTAGCCTGCCGGAGCGTCCGGCGACCCTGCGGCTGCCGCGCGGGCCGTCAGTTGCGCGGCGGAGGCAGTTCCACTTCCTGCGGCTTGCCTGGTTGCACGGCAGGCAGCAGTCCACGTGCGATTGCCTGCTCGTGGAATTCGGCGGCGAGCTTGGCGCCCGCGTCGCGCATCGCCAACCGCGTGGCCGCGGCCAGCGCCTCGGCACCCTTGCCCGGGAACTGGCTTGCCGGTTGCGATCCATACCCGGTGAATGTCCAGCTTTCC
>Ga0209253_10001356_pt1 | contig 21459 bp, 19 predicted proteins | sample FrelakmetBRP12BR_FD_187145 | JGI IMG/M metagenome (GOLD analysis project Ga0209253, IMG submission 187145) | Freshwater lake sediment microbial communities from the University of Notre Dame, USA, for methane emissions studies - BRP12 BR (SPAdes)... | ecosystem: Environmental > Aquatic >...
CCGCGACCCTCGCCGCCTGCGGCGGGTCGTCGACGCCCTCCAGCGAGCCGGCCAAGATCAACGTCCGGCTCGTGGACGCGCCGTCCTCCGGGTACCAGGAGGTGAACATCGACGTGCAGAAGGTCGAGATCGCCGGTGACGACGGCTGGCGCACCCTCGGCACGCCGAACCGCGTCGTGAACCTGCTCGCCCTCGTCGACGGTGTGAGCGCCACGCTGGTGGACGGGGAAACGCTTCCCGCCGGCCACTACGGCCAGATGCGCCTCGTCCTGGGAACGCGGAACAGCGTGCTGCTCACCAACGGGACGTCCCCGCAGGACCTCCAGGACCTCAAGGTCCCGTCGGGCCAGCAGAGCGGCGTGAAGCTCACCGTGAACTTCGACGTCCAGCCCGGCACGACCGCCGACGTCTACATCGACTTCGACGCCCACAAGTCGGTCTTCGTCCACGAGGCCGGCAACTCCGGCAAGTACCTGCTCCGTCCCACGGTTCGCGCCTGCGACAAGCTCGTGACCGGGTCGATCTCAGGTACCCTGACCACGGGCGGGACGACGGCCGTCCCGGTTGGAACGGTCGTCACCGCCCAGACCCTCGCCGGCGACGTGCCCACCGTGGTGCGGTCGGCCCTCACCAAGGACAAGGGCCAGTACCTCCTCGACCTCGTCCCGCTCGGCAAGCCCGTCTACGTCGTGGCGCAGCCCGTGCTCCCGGCCGGCGTCGAGAGCAGCGCCACCGCCTGCGGGGCGAAGGCCAGCGACCCCATCACCCTCACCGCCGCGTCCCCCTTCGCCACCTACGACGCCGATTTCCCGGCGGCCTCGGCGGCGGGCGGCATCGAGGGCGCCATCCTGCCGGCGGCGGTCTCGCCCCAGGTGGACACCGTCGAGGCGCTGCTGGCGCTGGAGGCGGGCGGGGCGCCGCACACGTTCGTCGTCCGCAGCACGAACGGCGCCGTCAGCGGAGGCGTGGAGACCTACGCCATGCCGCTGCTCCCGGTGACGTCCCCGGCGACGACCTACACGCTCCTGGCCCAGCGCCGGGGCCTGGATTCGACGACGGGGATGGACAAGGTCACCGTCCTGCCCGCGGTCCTCGTTCCGGTGACGGCGAGCGCGACGACCCCCGTGAACTTCACCTTCCCCTAGACGGTTCCGCGGCGACCGACCCGTCGGCGACGCCAGGGCGTCCCTGCAGAAGCTCATCGCGGAGCTGGAGCACCCGGGGTGAGGGTCGCCGGCGCCGCCACCGGGATGGGCCGGAAGGGCACGCCCAGCTCGGCGAAGAGGAAGGTCCAGGTGTCGGTGGCCTGCGAGATGGCCTCGTCGCGGGACGAGCCCATCCCGTGACCCCATCCGGAGAGGCGCAGAACGACGGGCCGCCCGGAGGAGGTGGCCTCCTGGAGGCGCGCCGCCATCTTCTTCGCGTGCCAGGAGTCGACGCGGGGATCGTTCTCTCCCGCGGTGAGCAGCACGGCCGGATAGGGCGTGCCGTCCACGACGTGGTGGACCGGCGAGTAGGCGTGGAGCGCCGTGAACTGCCCGGGGTCCTTCACGGTGCCGAACTCGGTCACGTTGAAGGCCCCGTTGGGCGTGGCCTCCACGCGCAGCATGTCGGAGATGCCGACCAGGCTCACCACCGCCCGGAAGAGCTCCGGGCGCTGGGTGAGGACCGCGTTCACGAGGAGCCCGCCGTTCGAGCCGCCCATGATGGCGAGCCGCGCGGGGCGGGTGTAGCCCTCCTTCACCAGCCACTCCGCGGCGGCGATGAAGTCGTCGAAGACGTTCTGCTTGCGCGTGAGGTTCCCGGCCAGGTGCCAGGCCTCGCCGAACTCGCCGCCCCCGCGGGTCGCGGCGATGGCGTAGACGCCACCGTTCTGGAGCCACAGGGCGCGCGAAGGGCTGAAGCTCGGCGTCTGGCTGATGCCGTAGCCGCCGTACCCGTAGAGCACCGTGGGGCGGTCCCCGTCGAGCTTCGCCCCCTTCATGCGCAGCACGTCCACCGGGACGCGCGTCCCGTCCTTCGAGGTGGCCCAGCCGCGCACCGCCTCGGCGCCGGAGAGGTCCACCGGAGAGGTCTGGAGGAGCCGCGTCCGCGCGGTCCGCCCCGAGCGCGGGTCGTACCGGTACCAGGCCATGGGCTCCAGGTAGCTCACGTTCTGGAAGAGGAGGGCGTCGTCCCCGAGGCGGACCACCTGGCCGACCGAGGAGACCGGCAGGATGGGCACCTCGCCCACCGGCCTCCCGGAGAGCGAGGCGACCCGGAGGCGCGACGGCCCGCCGACGAGCTCCTCGACGTAGAGCCGGCTGCGGGTCGGCAGCACGGCCTCGATCGACCCCTCACCCTCGGGGATGACGACGATGGCACGGTCGATGGGACGTTCGCCGGCGGGGGGCGGGAGCGGGAGGCGCAGTACCTTGCCGCGCGGGGCACCCTGGCGCGACACGAGGAAGAGGTCGCTCCCCTGCCCGAACACGGCGCGGACGGCCTTGTCCTGGAAGCCCGAGAGCCGCCGCCAGGCGCCCTTCCCCGCCGGCCGCAGCCACGTCTCGAACTCGCCGCCGTCCCCGTTCTGGACCTGGGCGAGCACCCACTTCCCGTCCCGCTTCGTCGCGAGCTCGACCTCGGCGATCCGGGGGAGCTCGTCGCCGAGCTCCTTCCGGTCCGCCGCCTCCGGCGTGCCGAGCCGGTGGAACCAGACCTGCTGGTGGAAGTCGAGGTCCTCCTTCGGCCGCTCCCCCTCGCGCGGGTAGCGCGTGTACCAGAAGCCGCTTCCGTCCGTGTTCCAGGCGACGCTGCCGCCCGCCGTCCCCCCGTGGACGCGGCGGATGGGCTCCCCGATCGGCTTCATGGTGGCGACCTCGTACACGTGGAGGTCGCCGGACTCGGTGCCGCGCTGCGACAGGGAAATGGCGATCTTCTTCCCGTCCAGCGACGGCGCGTACCAGTCGACGGTCGTCGCGCCGGTCGGATCCAGGAGGTTCGGGTCGAGGAGCACGCGCTCCTTCTCGGGCGCGTCGGCGGACGCCAGACGCACCAGCATCGGCTGCTGGCGGGACGGGTCGAACTTGGAAGCGAAGAGCCCTCCCGGTCGATCGACGAGGCCGTACCACGCGGGTGAGCGGGCCATCACGATGGCCGTGACCTGGCCGCGGATCTCCTTCGCCGACGGCAGGCCGTCGAGGCAGGCGCGGGCGGCGCCGCCCTGCGCCTCGCTCCAGGCCTTCACCTCCGGGTCCTGGGGGTTCTCGAGCCAGCGGTAGGGGTCCGCGACCTGGACGCCGTGGTAGGTGTCGGTGACGGGCCGCTTCGCAGCGCGGGGCGCAGCGGCGGGGGACTGCGCAGCGAGGAGCGCGGCGATGGCCAGGATGGTTGGGCTCATGAGGTCCCCCGGTGAATCGATCCAGCGGGTGGGTCCGCGCGGCACTGGCGGCCCGAGCGCGCGGGCGGTTCCAGTGTCGTTATCCGGCCGCCCCGGTCACGGCAACAGGACCGGCGCGCCGCCGTACCACCTCCACGAAGGCCCGGGCCGCCGGCGCCAGGTGCCGGTCGCGCCGCCAGATGAGCGCCAGGTCCCAGCGCAGGACCGGGTCCCGCAGCGGGACCACGCGCACGCGGCTCCGGTCGAGTCGCTGGCAGATCGTGCGGGGAAGCAGCGCCACGCCGACGTCGGCCGCGACCATCGCTGCCATGAAGTCCCACTGCGAGCTCTCGCTCGCCACCTGCGGGGTGAAGCCGGCCCGCCGGCAGGCCTCGAGGATCTGGCCGTGGAGGGCGAAGTCGGCGCGGTAGAGGACGAACGGCGTGCGCTCCAGGTCGGCCAGCGCCACCGAGCGGCGTCGCCCCAGCGGATTCCCGTGCGGGAACACGGCGCAGAGCACGTCGCGCATCAGCGGGACCACCTCGAAGACCGCCGCGTCGGTGGGGAGGACCGTGGCGCCCACCTCGATCTCCCCCTCGAGGACCAGTGCCTCCACCCGGCGGGCGCCCTCCTCGCGGAGCTCGAGGGAGACCCCGGGATAGGCCTCTCGGAAGTCGTGGAGCACCGGCGGGAAGAACGCTCCCCCGACCATGGGCGGGACGCCGAGCCGCACCCGGCCGCGCCTCACCGCTCCCACCTCGGCCACCTCCTCCGCGATGGAGCGGAGCGCGGCCAGCACCCCCTCGGCTCGCGCGAACACGAGCCGCCCCGCGTCGGTGAGGGACACCTTGCGCCCCTGCCGCACCAGCAGCGGCTGGCCGAGCTCCTCCTCGAGCGCCTTCACCGCCTTGCTCACCGCGGGCTGCGAGACGTGGAGCGACTCGCCCGCCCGGGAGAAGCCTCCCCGGCGCACGACCTCCGCGAAGCAGGACAGGGTCCGGATATCCATTCTCTACAGGAATGGTTTCTATCAGATCAATTCACTTCTGTCATTGGACTGGGGCGCTACCATCCCGCCATGCACGACTCGAAGACCATCAGGTCCCGTTCGCCGCTGCTCGCCGCGTCCGTCCTCCTCGCCGTCGTCATCGCGGGCGTGCTCCTGTCGAGGCCGCTCCAGCTGCCCCTGACGGCGGTGGGGTTCGTCCTCGCCCTGCTCGCGCTCCGCCTGGGGGTCATGGCGTCCGCGATCGCCGGGCCGCCGGAGGCGCCCGCCCGCAGGGCGCCGGCGGTCGGGCTCGCGCGACGCGGTCCCCACCCGTCGCACGCCTGAGGTCCCGCCGCCCGCGGCGAGCGGCGCCGCCCGTCACCAGCTCCCCGACGCCCCGCCGCCGCCGGAGCTGCCGCCCCCGCCGGAGAAGCCTCCGCTCGAGCCGCCACCCGAGCCGCCGCTCGACCACCCGCGGCCGGAGCCGCCGCTCGTGACCCACATCCCGCCGATGCGCGCGCGCCCCTTCGTCTTCAGGTCCTCGGCGGCCTTCACGTACCAGTCGCGCCGGCGCAGGAGCAGCTTGGTGATCGGATAGCCGACCAGGTAGGTCGCGAGGCACGCCAGCGCGCCGCGCACACCCACCACGACGATCGGGAACATCGCCCAGAACGGGATGAGGAAGAAGTAGAGGAACCAGCCCATTCCCGGCGTGACGATTCCCAGGAACGTGAAGAGCCCGATGATGCCGAAGATGAACGCGCCGAGCAGGAGGCGCATCGGCCACGGCGGGAGGTCCTTCTCGAACTGGGCGAGCGCCGAGTCGAGGGAGCTCCCCCGGTCGCCCGCGCCCTCCGCGGAGCTTCCTCCGGGTCCCGCGGCCGCCTCGGCGGCGCGCCCCTCCAGGACCGCCACCACGGCCTCGACCCCGTCGATCACCCCGCCGTCGAAGTCGTTCGCCTTGAACCGCGGCGTCATCCGGTTGCGGATGATCCGCCCCGCGACGGCGTCGGTGAGCGTTCCCTCGAGCCCGTAGCCGACCTCGATGCGCATGCGGCGGTCGGCGGACGCGACGAGGACCAGCACGCCGTTGTCGCGGTCCTTGCGCCCGAGCTTCCAGGCCTCGACCACGCGCGTCGCGTAGTCCTCGACGCTCTCGCCGGCCAGCGTGGGCACCGTGAGCACCGCGACCTGGTTCGTCGTCCGGTCCTCGTGGGCCTTCAGGGCGGCGGCCAGCCTCTCGCGAGCCGCCGGGCTCAGGATCTCGGCCGCGTCCACCACGCGCCCGGTGAGGTACGGAACCTCGGCCGCGCCGGCGGGCCGCGCGCCGGCCAGCGAGGCGAGGAGCCCCGCCAGGAGGGCCATGGGGCGCGCGCGGGTCACGCCTCTCGCTCCTCGACCGGCCGGTCGGGTAGCGGGTGGGCGGCCGCTGCGCCCCTCGCGGAGAAGCCCTCCTGCGCGAGCAGGTCCTCGAGCGCCGCGAGCCCCACCTGCAACGCCTCGCCCGGCCGCCCGGCGGCGAGCGCGGGTGTCATGCGGTCCACCACCGCGCGCCATTCGGCGGGCCCGACGCGTTCACGGAAGCCCACGTCGGGCACCACCACCACGCGGCGCTCGAAGAGGCTTGCCAGGAGGAGGAGGCCCGTGCGCGCGGGTACCCGGAACACCTCCCGCTCGAGGAACATCCCCTCGGCGCGCTGGAGGACCTCGCCGTCCGCGCGCGTGACGCGCAGGAACAGCCGCGCGAATCCCGGAACGAGGACCGCCGCGAGCGCGCAAGCCGCCCCGGCCGCGAGGATCGCCACCCCGTGGAGCACGGCAGCCCCGGACGTCGCCCAGTCCGGGCGAATCAGGTCGGCGAGCGACGTTGCGAGCGCGCCGAGCGAGGCGCCCAGCGCGAACGCGACCCAGGGGAGCTCCGGGTAGTGGTCGGACCTGGCCACGACGGCCGCGACCACCTGGACCCCGGTACGTGCCTCGAGCGCGGCGATCCGCCGCTCGACCTCGGCTGACTCTTCGGGCGTCAAGTGCATCCTGGTCTCGGCGTGCGCCGGCCACGCGCGCGGCTCGGCGAGGATATCGCACACCCCTCACCCCCACTGTGGCTTCAGGACCCCGGCCCTTGCGCCCCCCCCCCGACGGGGGCGTCACCACGCTCGGGCCCTGACCTGTCCCACGTTCGCGCGACACGAGAGCGAGGTGGGCCTGGTCCTGACGCTGGGCGCCCTGGGGCCGGCCGCCGCGGCCGGGTGCGGCGGCTCGGCGGCGACGCCGAAGGGACTCGTCATCGCCGCCTCAGGAGCGGAAGGGAGGGATCGACGACGACGGTGGCTCGTTCTCGGTGGACTCGAGCGGGATGAAGCCGCCGTTCGCGGCGCCACCCTCCACCAGGCGCGCTGCGCGTCCTGCCACGCTCCTGCGCTGCCATGCGGGAAGTCGGACGGCCTCCCGGGTCACGCCCCGCGCCGAGCCATGGGCCGGAAACCTCTCGTGGGCGCAATTCGGAGATGTCGACTTGGGCGGGCACGAACCCTGCCGCGCGGGCCTCATCGAGCGCTCGCTGGCGACACCGAGGAAGGCCCTGCTCGAAGCAGGTCACCGCAGCGGCCAGCCCCCGCCCATCCACGCGTAGATCCCCGCGGCCAGCGCCGTGGCGGCGAGGAGCGCCCAGGCCAGGCGGAGGGCGAGTCGCCCCGCCCAGCCATTCGCGGGCCGCTCCCCCGGCTGGCCTTCCGAGGCGGCCTCGGCGCTCCCGTCCACCACGCCCAGGCCCCGCTCGGCCATCAGCGCGGCGAGCCGCTCCTGCGGCCGGGACTCGCCGAGGAGGCGCGCCGCGCACGCCTCCAGCTCGCGGGCCAGCGCCCCGGCGGTCTCCCATCGACGGGCCGGGCGCTTCTCCAGGCAGTGCTCGATGGCCTTCGCCACGCGCCGCGGGAAGCCGGGGACCACGTCGCGGATCGGGACCAGGTCTCCCTTCCGGACCGCGCCGAACAGCTCGTGGAAGTCGTTGCCGGTGAAGGGGCGCGAGCCCGTCGCCATCTCGTAGAGGGTCACGCCGAGCGACCAGACGTCGCTGCGCTCGCTCGCGGGGTCGCCCTCGAGCACCTCCGGCGCGATGTAGGCCGGCGTCCCCATCACTTCGCCGACCGAGGTCAGCTCCGTCGCCGTCGCGTCCTTCATGATCCCGAAGTCCATGAGCTTCACGTCGCCGCGCCGCGAGATCATCACGTTCGTCGGCTTCACGTCGCGGTGGAGGAGCGCGCGGACGTGCACCGCGTCGAGCGCGTCCGCGAGACGGGCTCCGATCACCGCCACGCAGTCGGCGGGGAGCGCGCCACCGGCGGCCAGGACCTGGCCCAGGTCGGTGCCGTCCACGAACTCGGTCACCAGGTAGAGGATGCGGTCCTTCTCCACGAGGTCGTGCACGGCGACGATCGCCTGGTGGCGGATCTGCGCGTAGGCGCGCCCCTCGCGGCGGAAGCGCTCCGCGAGCTCGCCGGCGCGGGTCCGGGAGCGCCCCGCCTCCAGGGCCTTCACCGCGACCCGGCGGTCGAGACCCTCCTGGTACGCCTCGTACACCACGCCCATCGCCCCGCGACCGATCTCGCGGAGGATCCTGCTCGAGCCCACCTTGCGCACGGCCATTTGGGACGAGCTTCCGACGTCGCGTCGCCGTGCCGCAAGGGTGCCGGTGTAGGCGGGGCGCAGTATCGCCTGCCGCCGGGTACTTCCTTTCCCGACGCCCCGGCCGCCCAGCCGGGACGACCACCGGGCGATATCGGTGGATCAGTTTCAGAGCGGCGACTGGATCCGTTTCACGCCGGCGGGACCCTCTTCGACCTGGCGAGCTCCAGGTCCTGGGCCGAATCCACATTGGCTTCAGCGCGGACGGGTTGTGGGAACGACAGGCGGCGCAGGGAGATCGCTGCGTGGCCTCAGGCGCGCTTCGCACGCTCGCGAACGAGCAGCGTGCAAGTCGCGCCGACGGCCGCGGCCCCGGCGAGGAACAGGATTCCCCTGGACCATGCTGCGGCGGGGTCGCCGGCTACCCGCCCCCGGTCGAGTTGCCAGCCGATGAGCGGCTGGAGCAGGCCGGTACCGAGGAAGACCCCCACGTTGACCACCGAGGTGGCGATGCCGGAGTGCTCGGGTCGGTTCACCTCCTTGGCGACCGCCCATGTGAGGGTGAAACCGGGGACGAGGAGTCCCATCACCGCGAACCAGGCGAACGTGGCCGGCAGCGGCCACCTCACGTCCAGGACCCAAGGCGTCCAGGAGAGCGTGTAGAGCAGCGTGTAGACCCGCATCACCCCGCGCCGGCTGCCGAGCCGATCCGAGACCGCACCGATGAGCAGCGATCCAATCGCGACTCCGAGCAGCAGGACGCTGGCGTGCTGTGCTGCCGCCACCTGCGTCATCCCGTGGACCTCGACCAGGTACGGCACGGCCCACAGCCCCGCGAAGGCCAGGAAGCTCCCGCCGATGCCCACGTTGACGAAGAACCCCGGCCAGGTAGCTGGGTTCGCCACCACCTGCCGGAGCGCCAGGGTCCAGGCTTGCGGCGGCCCTGCACCCTCGTTCCTGGGGTTCACCGGCGCGAAGCCGGCGTCCTCGGGCCTGTCGCGCACGACGAGCCATGAAACGAATCCCAGCGTCACGGACAACGCAGCCAGCGCCACGAACACCGCACGCCAGGAGGCGTGGGTGACCGCCCACGCCAGCGGCGCTCCGGCGATCACCGCACCCAGGTTCCCGGCGAACATCGTGGCGCCGTTCAGCGTGGCGAAGCGGTTGGCCGGGAACCAGACCGCGTTCACCTTGAGGACGGCGATGAAGGCCACCGACACGCCGATCCCCACCAGCGTCCGGCCGGCGGCGGCGATCTCCCATGCGGGCGCGGACGCGAATACGAGCGAGCCGACACCGGCGAGCAGCGAGCCCGCCGTCAGGAGTCGGCGGGGACCGAACGTGTCGGCCAGCACGCCCACCGGGACCTGAAGCACCGTGTAGACGTAGAAGTAGGTGGCTGCCAGCGTCCCCAGGACCGCTCGTGGGATTTCGAAGGCGCGGGTCAGCTCGCCCGCGATGCTGGCCGGCGCAGTGCGGTGGAAGAAGGACAGGACGTAGCTCCCCAGCACCACTCCCAGGATCAGGCGGCGAGTGCGGAGAAAGCGCTGAGCCGCGAGAGCTGCGCCAGCGTGCATCCGCCACTCATAGCGAAGGCTTCCTCCCGTCACCACCCCGTGACTCTCCCGCGGATCGCAGGCGGGCCGTCCTCACGGGCCGGCCGCAGGTCCTGAGCGATGCCACCCGGGCAGCCCGGAGAGGCTGGCGCCGCCCTTCTTCTTCCTGGAGACGACGCTGACCGTCTCGCTCTACCGGCTCGCCCGCGAGCAGGCGGCGGCCGGGCCTGATCCGGCTTCGTCGAGCCAGCCAATGCGCCACATGCCGGGCGGGTAGATGTCATGAAGCGGCGGGGCACCACCTGGAACGTGGTGGCTCGAAGGCCCCACAATTCGAACGCGGTCAACGCCGCAGGAGAGTGGAGGCCAGCCATGGAACATGCTGGCATCGACTTTCACAGGAGGGAATCCCAGTTGTGCATCCTGACCCCGGAGACGCTCGGCCTGCGGACGTGGGCGAAGCGCACCGAGGCGAGACGCGGGAAGGCGGTGACGACGGTGGCGCTGGCGCGGAAGCTGGCTGGGATCCTCTTCGCGATGCTCCGCGACGGGGACCCAGACAGGGCCGATTGACACCGGGGCGCCACTTCATTGGAGCGCGAACAACCCGTGCTCGTGGTCCGACAAGGGGGTCTTCTGCCAGCTGCCCCTGGGTTCGGAGGAACGCGAGCCGGACTGTCAGTGGCGTCGCGAAAGACGAGGTCGCGGCGAACCGCCGGCGTCGGCGCGAACGCGACGAGCCAAGCCTACTTCTTCGGATTGCCGCCCGGAGGCCTGCCCGAGCCCCCGCCAGGGCGCCCCCGCCCCCCGCGCTCGCTCTTGCGATCGTCCTTCAGGGAGTCCATCGAGAATCCACCGGTCGTGCTTCCCTTGGCGCCGCGCCCTTCGCCTCCGCTGCGCCCGGCCCCGCGCCGACCTCCGCCCCGTCCGCGCTCGTCCTTGGGTGCGCCGGCGACCTGCTTCATGCTCGGCGGGAAGAAGTCCAGGACGTACTGGCGCTCGCCGATCACGTGGGCGCCGCGCAATGGCTCGTCGACAGGGAACACGCGAACCAGGCGAACATCCTCGGCACGCCGTCCGGCGGCCTCGACCGCGGCGAGCAGCATCGCGAGCCGGTCGCCGGAGAACCCGGAGGCCTTCGCGACGGCTTCGTCGAGGGCCGCCCTCACCGTCTCGCTCTCCTCCGCTCGCTTCGACTTCGACGCGGCGGCGGCCGGGGCGGGCGGGGCGGGAGCGCCAGGCACGGCGACGGCTTCGCTGCCGGCATCCACGGGGGCGCCCTCCGCCGCCTGCGGCGCTGGCGCGGCCACCGCGGCCTCCTTCTCCTCCCTGGGGAGGGAGCGCCTCGCGTCGGCGATCGCCGCCGCCGCCGTTCGAATCACGGAACCGCTGAGCTCGGTGAGAGTCTTCATCGTGCGTAGCCATAACACCTTCCTGGGCAAAGCCGGAAAGACCGCCCCGAGCGGTCCGGCAGGCCGGGTCCGCCAGCAACCCTGCTGGCGCGTGCGAACCTTCCCGAGGCCAGCTACATGAAAAGGAGAGGCGCGATCGCATGTCGCTGGGCGCTGGCTGGGGTGTGACCGGAGCCGAGCGGCGCGCGCCATTCCCCTGCGACGCACGCTGTGCGGCGCCCGACGTGGCCCTCTTCCGCGGCGTCACCGTGGCTGCGCCCCCGCCCGTCCTGTTCCGCTGGCTCTGCCAGCTCCGGGTCGCGCCCTACTCGTACGACTGGCTCGACAACGGCGGCCGACGGAGCCCGCAGGCGCTCATGCCCGGCCTCGAGAGGCTCGCGAAGGGCCAACCGGTCATGACCATCTTCGAGCTCGTCGACTTCGAGCCGGATCGATCGCTCACCATCGTCAACCGGGTGCGGGACGGGGCGCGCCGCCTCTTCGGCGAGGTCTGGGTGAGCTACGTGATCCGGCCCGGCCCGGGGACCGACTGCCGGCTGCTCGCGAAGCTCGTCGTCCGCTACCCGGGCACGCTCGCCGGCTCGGTCCTGCGCCGCGTGCTTCCCCTCGGCGACCTCGTGATGATGCGGCGCCAGCTCCTGAACCTGAAGAAGCTCGCGGAGCGAGACGCCCGCGGAGCAGCCTGATCGCCGCGATCTCATCGCCTGTCTTCTCGCCGCCGCTAGCGACCCGCTTGCCGCCGCCCCGCGCCCGGGCGCTCTTCCTTGCCGGTGCGGCGCGCCTTCCGGCCGAACACGGCCTTCTCTGTGGCGCCGCGGCGGCCGGAGAGGAGGGAGCGAAGCCGGGCGGCGAGGCGGAGGTCGCAGGCCATGAAGGCTCCGGGATTCAGCTCGTCCGAGACAGTCGGCCTGCCGTGCCGGGCGCGCGCCCCGATCGGGCCTCGCGGTTGTTCCCGGCGCCCAGGAGTGCTGTGGTTCGGCCATGGTCAAGGCTCCCCGGCCCTGGATCGTCATGCCCCACGGCCCGCTGCGGCGGGTCGACGACAACCTCTGGACCGTGGACTCGGTGGTGCCGGGCATACCCGGCAGCAACTTCCCCCGGACCATGACGGTGGTCCGGCTCTCCGACGGCTCGCTCCTGCTCCACAATGCGGTTCCGGTGGACGAGCCCACCATGGCGCGGATCGGCGCGCTCGGCCCCATCGCCATCCTGCTCCTCCCCAGCGCCTTCCACTGCCTCGACGCCCACGCCATGGCGGCGCGGATCAAGGCGCGGGTCATCTGCCCGGCCGCCTCCCGCGCCGTCGTGGAGAAGGTGGTGAAGGTGGACGGCGACTACACCGCGCTGCCGGACGATCCGGCGGTGCGGATGGAGCCCCTCGAGGGCGCGTCCAACGGCGAGGGCGTGCTGGTGGTCCAGACCGGCCCACGGGTGAGCTACCTGGTCGGCGACGCGATCCTGGCGGTTCCGCACCTGCCTGGCTTCTGGGGGCTGGTGTGGCGGCTCCTGAAGTTCACCGGGGAGCCGGCGCCGGGCCCGATCTGGTTGAAGCGCGCCGTGGCCGACGGGGCCGCGCTGCGGCGCCACTTCGAGCGGCTGGCGGCGCGACGAGGGCTGGTCCGGATCATCCCGAGCCACGGCCCCATCCTCGAGACGGACCCGGCCGGAGTGCTGCTGCGGGCGGCGAGGCGGATCCCGGGCTGAAGGGCCGCCGAGCACGTCGATCTGGCGCAAGGCCCCCAGCGGATCTCGGACTGGAATCCCGGCCCATGAGCGATCCCGAGACCTCCGGCGGCCTCCCCGACAACGCCTGCCGCGAACTGGCCGCCGGCGAGCGTTGAGAGCCGATCGCCCCCGCCAGCGCAACCGTCCCGGAGATCACCAGGCGCTCGATCGTCTTCGGCCTGGTGATGACGGCCATGATCTCTGCGGCGGTGGCGTATCTGGCGCTCAAGCTCGGCCAGGGGATCGAGTCGGCGATCCCCATCGCGATCCTCGCCATCGGCTTCACCGCGGACTTCCTTGCGCTCCACTTGCGGTTGGGGCGGACAACCCTCGCTTCGGGTCGGGTGACGGTCGTTACGGAAACCTGCTGCCCTGGTCCGGGCGGAAGTGAACGGGTCCGCACGCCCGGCATGGGGTGCGCGGCCGGCACCAAGGCAGGGCCGGGCCTCGCCGACGAGGGCGAGGGAGAGCGCCAGTCGGGGTAGACGGGGTCGACCCGCTATGACTCGGGCCGGGGTCGTCGAAGTCTGGCGGCGCCCGGGCTCCCGTGACCGGCGCGTGATCGTCTTTCGCTCCGGCGTCCTCCCGACTTGCTGGCCCGTGAGATGGGCAACCGGCGCCTCCCGTGATTCGCGCCCCGAGGCGGGACGCGGGTCATCGCTCGATGGCCCCGATGTCCCCGGCGACCCCTGCGGGCCTCGCCTGGCCGCGCTGGTCCGTGGTGACCAGCCGGTAGGTCTGGGTCTCCCGGCTGACCGTCACCCGCAGGGCCTCCCCGACGGACCCGCTCGTGAAGCTCCCCCAGAAGTCGTCGCCCAGGACCACCTGGCCGAGCCGCCCGTCGATCTGGGCATCGATGCTCCGCCACGCCGCGATCCAGGCCTGGTTCTCCGGGTTGGACACCCAGGTCGTGGCCGGTCCGCGCCAGGTCACGCCGGTCAGGTCACCCAGGCCGCTCCCGAAGTCGCTACCCAGGGTCGAGGCGTGGTCGGTCCGCAGCTTGAGCAGGACATGGTTGAGGAAATCGTCGGTGGGCTGGGCGAATCCGGTGTACCCGGCATGCACGTGGGCGAGCGAGTAGGAGGCCGGGGCGACCTGGTCCAGCGCGAGGCCGGCGGGTGGGTACCAGAGGACGGCGGGCAGGCCCGCGTCCGTTCCGTTCGAGACGACGGAGGCGTGAAGGTGGGGCCAGTCCAGGACCTGCGCCCCGGTGACGCCGACGCGGTCGCCGAGCTTCGGGAAATGCTTGCGGCTCAGCATCATCCAGTCCGGGACCGGCACGAGGATCTGGCTGACGTCGAGGACGCCCAGCAGGTTGTGGCCGCCGCTCGTGAGAAAGAGAAGCGACCCGGTGAACCAGTCCTGGGCGACCCCGTTCATGGTGTTGCCGACGATGATCGAGTGGCGCATCCACACGTCCTCGACGACGTGGGCGTTGCCGATGGTGGCCGCGAGCCCGCCCCCACCCATGTTCGGCTTGCCGCTGAAGACCGCCGCGTGGCCGGAGACCGCGTTCTCCGCGATGGTGCTGCTGACGCAGGAGAGGGAGCCGCCGCCCATGTAGATGCCGCCCCCTCGGTAGTAGTACTGGCCAGCCTCGGGCAGCAGTGGGTGGTCCTCGACCAGGTTCCGGGCCACGGTGCAGTTGGTCAGGGTCATCGTCGCCAGGTTGTCGGGGCCGCCAGAGAGCGTGAAGATGCCACCTCCGTAGGCATGCTGTGCGGTGACCCGGTTGCCGCTGACCGTGCACCGAGTCAGCGAGGAATCCGTGCCGACGCCACCTTGGCGGTCGGCGCCGCCGACCGAGTAGATGCCGCCGCCAGCGGCCCCGTACCCGATGGCCCGGTTGCCGCTGACGACGCAGTCGTCGAGCTCGAGGCCGTTGGCGAAGATGCCGCCGCCGTAGGCGCCACGGTCCCGGCTGGCCCCCTCGTCCCCGGAGATCCTGTTTCCACTCACGGTGCAGCGGGTGAGCCGCGCGGTTCCCCACACGGCGAGCCCGCCCCCGCGGGCGAGGGTATGGGGCTGCGCCGGATCCTCGAGCGGTTCGGCGCTCGAGAAGCCGCCCGTGACAGTCACGTTCCTCATCGTCAGGTCGCCGTACACGGCGAGGACCCGGGCTCGATTCGCGTCGTCCCCGCCCCACCGGACGGTGATCCCGTCCGGCAGGCTGGAGGCGTCGATGGTGAGGTCCTTGCGCGCGTACAGCGCCGAGCGGCCGTAGTCGCGGTCCCGGTATCCCTGGAAGGTCGGCGGGCCGCCGGCGTAGACCTCGCCCTTGAGGATCGAGTGGTTCTCGCCCACGATCGAGAGGACGATGGTTCCGCCGTCGAGCGAGGCGTGGAAGGTGATCCGGTCCCCGGGGCCAGCGTTCGCGATGGCCGCACGCAGGGTGGTGACGCCGCTCGGCGCGGGGTCCACGTCCTCGAGGGTATCGACGACGATCGATCGGCCCGACGTGCACCCGACTTCGGCCAGGAGCGCCGCGCCCAGCAGGGCGGCCCACGCCAGCCGGTCCCGGCGCGCGCGATGCGCCTCACTTCCCTCGTTGCCCTGGAAGGCAGCCTGCGCAAACTGGATCATGGGCTCCCGGGAGAATCGCTATCATGAGCGAGATTGGACTTTGGCGGCTCGCGGATGGGGTGTCGTTCCAGGACCTCGCCCGGCCAGGCCGCCGACGAGCCGACCTGGCGGAAGAAGAAGGACCAGGGGCTTCGGGTCGAGGAAGTCGCCTCGTGGGGCCCGTCGATTCTGACCGATAGTGAAAACTGGACCCTGGTGAGAATGCCGATCGAACTGTGGAGTCGGTCGCCGGTGCGCCAGCCGGTACACCCCGCTCCGGCACGCATCCGCCGGCGCCCGCGCATCCCGCAGGTCCGTCGTGAGGCGCCTGGTCCTCATCCCGTACATCGGCGCAAATCCGGGGTCGGCGACGATGACCTCGTGCCCCAGCTCCTCCAGGCACCGCGCCACCCACTCGCTCTCCGTCGCGGACTCGATGCGCACCTTGGCATGTGGTCGGTCTCCCAGCACCGCCCGGAACCGCTCCCGAGTCGTCGCGATCCGCACCTCCATGACCTCCCCGGTCGGAGTCAGGATGGACGCCCGGGATTCCTTCCTGTGCACGTCGGTGCCAACCTGGTCCATGGCTGGCCTCCACTCTCCTGCGGCTCTGACCGCGTTCGAGCTGTGGGGCTCTCGGGCCACCACGGTCGAGCGGGTGGCCAGCCGCTTCATGACATCCATCCCCCCATCAGGCGCTGTCGGGCTGGCTCCCCGAGCGTGGATCACGGGGGCAGCGGGACGGCCCGGGCCAGCAGCCCGTTGAGCTCGTCGAGCCGACGTTCAGCGAGACCCGAGCCGGACCGTGGCCGTCCCGCAGCCGGTCCACTCGACCTTGGCGGCCTCGTCGGGGAGCTCCGCCGGAGACGCGCCGCTGGGCCGGGTCGTCCACACCCGCTTGGCCTCGAGCGTCCCGCCGGTCACGCCGGACGCACAGGTGTCCGAGCGGGTGACGTCGAAGGCCAGGCTCTCGTCGAGCGCAGCCGACGCCGACTGGCCACCGGCCGAGACCGTCAAGGAGACCTCGGAGGTGATGGCGCCGACGGCCGTGGTGGCGGTGACCAGGACGCGGCCCCCCGAGTGCGAAGTGCCGGACATCGTGAGGGGGCTCGTGCCGCTCATGGTGAGCCCGACCCCGTAGGTGAGGTCCCAGGTGAGCGTCTGCCCGTCGGCGGAGAGTGAGACGTTGCCGTTCACCGTCACCGAGCCGCTCGTTGACGTGTTCCCACTCGACTGCGAGACGGTGACCCTGCAGCCGTTGAAGGTGACCTTGCCGCTGGTGACGACGGCGCAGGCCGGCACGTCGAAGGCCGCCGCCGACGTCGCGCCCACCTCGGCCGGCGAGAAGGAGGCGATCGGGCCTCCCTCGAGGAGCGCCCCGGTGATGCTGGCCGCGTCCGCGGCGCCGAGACCCGACCCCGTGCCCGGCGCGGCCCGGAAGGCGTCGATGCTCGAGACCGTGGCGCCCATCGCTCCCGCCTGGTCCGAGGTGGCCGCCTGTGGCGAGCCGTACCCGAAGGTGGTGCTCGCCGCGGAGTTCTCGCGGGGCTTGTCGCTCCCGCCGCACGCGCCGAGGAGAAGCGCCAGACCGAGGCCGAACCACCGCTGCGTCGTCGTCATGAGGTCACCTTCAGGGATCGTTCGGAAGCCCGTCACCGGGCGGGACGAGGAACAGGCTAGCGAATCCTTTCCTCCAAGCAAATGTCGGTACCCGCCCCACGCGCCGGTCCGTCCGGGGTGGTCGTCGGACGCGGTCGGAGGGCCACACACCGGCGGGCAGGGCGAACAGCCCGCGTTTCTTGGTCGGATGGCTGCAACCGCGGAAACGGGCTGCCCTGGTCCGGGCAGAACCGAGCGGGTCCGCGCTCCCCGGCAGGGGGTAGGCGACCGGCGGTCCCCGGGAGTCGAGGCCGAGCTGGTCGAGGATGCGCTTCGCCACGGTCGCCTCGGCGATGAAGGCGATGAGCTGAAGCCGCCGGAGCGGTGACGGCCCTGCGCCTCAGCGCCCCATGCTGGCCCGGAGGTCCGCCATCGCCTGCTGGCTCACCTGGACCAGCCCCTCCCAGGGCCGGTCCAGGTCCACGATGAGCGCCACCACGGTCGCGAGCGTGACGACGAGCGCCACCGTGGGCACCGCATGGCGGAAGCCGCGCCGCCCGCCCTCGAACCCCGTCACGCCCAGGGCCAGCACCGCGACGACGTACAGCATCCAGAGGACCGGCGTCGGGACGCGGTTCCGCCAGGCCAGCGCCAGCCGCTTCCCCTGCATGTCGATGACGTCGTTCACGGCCTGGACGAAGAGGGCTGCGATGGGCGTCGGGCTTCGCTCGGCGTGACGCACCGCCCGCGACCAGAGCTCGCCCTGGATCCGGTCGGAGGCCGCGACCGCCTCCTGCACCGCCTCGGGGCGCCTGAGGTCCAGCCGGAGATCCACGTAGGCGCGGAACAGGTCGCGAACCTCGCCCTTCAGCGGATCGGGCAGCAGATCGGCCCGCAGGTACGCCGTGCCGATGGCGTTCGCCTCGTCGAGGAGCAGCTGCTTCCGGGTGTCGTACCGGGCGCCGGCCATGCCGAAGGTGAAGGCGAGGATCAGGCCGAGCAGGGCCAGGAGGCCGCCCAGCGTCGTCCCCGCCCCGTCGTCGCCCGCGGGTTGCTCCAGGCGCTTCCCGAGCCGGTACCCGGCCTCGGCGACGAGGAGGAAGAGCGCGATGGTGCCGGCGTAGACGAGCCAGATGTGGATCGGTCCGGTCATGGAGCCTCCGCGCCGGGCGACGGCGCCGGGCGCCGAGTCGCGCCCGCCGGTCGCCCTGCGCCGTCCTCCTCGCGCGCTACTTCGCGGCCACGGGCTCGTAGCTGAAGCTTTGCCCACCCAGCGACGCGTCGGCCATGAGGCCCCCCTTGCCCTTCACGAAGACCGCCACGCCCTCGTTGTAGTTCGCCACCGTGGCCGCCCCGGCCTTGATGGCGTACGCCGTCGCGTTGGCGGCGAACTTGGCCTTCCCCGACTTGAAGTTCTCGAGGGCCGCCTTGTCGGAGAAGAAGACGAGCTCGCTGAAGGACTCGTAGCCGAGCTGCAGCCCGATGCTGGCCTGGGTGAGGGAGGTGTTTCCGACGTGCTTGCCGCCCACGTAGACGCGCCCCTTGCCGTAGGCGCCGCCGACTCCGATGCCGCCCTTGCCCACCGTGGGGAAGACCGCGTAGCCGTAGGCGTTCTCGAAGTAGACCTTGAGCCCCGGCTCGCTCTTCCGGAAGCTCGCGAGGGTCTCCTCGACCGCCGCCACCTCCTTCTTCTCGGCCTCTGGGTCCCAGGCCCGGACCGCCCCGGGCACGAGGCACGACACGACGACCGCCGCCAGGCTCCACCGCGCGACACGCTTGATCATCTTCCATCCTCTCGTGTAGGGCTCGGCGCCCGCGCCGGGATCCCGTCCGCTTCTCTTAACGCAGCTCGACGCTCCCGGCCCGTCCTCGTTGCCGGCCCGCTCCCTCTCGATCCCGACCTTCCCCCGACCGCCCTCTCTCACGGCGCGGCGGCGATGGCGCGGGCCGCCGCCGCCGGATCCGACCCCTCCCGCAGCGGGCAGGAAGAACAACCCGCATCTCTACAATCGATAAAGGGTCTTCCGGTAACTGCCCCTGGGTCAAAGGGAAGGTTGTGACGCCGCGTGCGCCCCAGCAAGGGACAGCCGGCCGTCGCCGAGACGAGGTTGGGCCTGGCCGGCGAGGGCCGTCCTACTTCGGGGCCGTCCCAATCCGGGAAGGCGAAGTCGGCGCCGGCACCTTCATCGCCTACCACGCCAAGTATGTCGCAGCGACCTTCAACATCAGACCCTGAGGCCTGGCCGGACACGGTTGGATGACAAGACGATCGGCCCCGGTGTTCCGACGCTGGGGCCGTTCCGTGTCTGCACTGGATCCCTGCAATCCGGATCACTGCTTCGAGACGCTTCCAGAGCCTGGAGACGCCTGCCGCTTGACCAGCGCCAGGAAGGTCAAAACGGCCAGCGCCCCGTCGGAGAGCGCGAAGAGCAGGATGCTCGACGGCGAGCCCCTCACCACGTAGTCGCGGACGAACGCGGCTGCACCGAGGCCCTTCAGAAACGGCCCCATGAGCCAAAGGTACGCTCGATGGTGTTCGGGGTCACGGAGGACCATGAAGTAACCGATCCCGACGGCGACGGCGAAAAGTCCCGTAATGTCAGCCAGCAGTTCGGAGGCAGGCGAACTCACCCCAAGCGTGATGGCCAAGGTTGGCGCCGCTAGGAGCAGTATCAAGCCCATCACGATGTCGTAGGCGCCGGACACCGCAGCGATCCACCGAAGCATGTCCGCGCCATTCTAGGATCCCTGAAGTCAATCGGGAAGCACTGCTCAAGGCCGATGGTGACGAGGCAACTCACGGCAGTCGCACCCTTCGGGTCGCCTGCGCTGTTCCGTGAAGCCGCCGCCTCAGAAGCCCAGGAATTGGAGTTGATCCCCCTTTGTGGAGTCCTTCCCGCTGTGGGTGGTGGGCTACCTGCGAGGACGCGTCTGGTGGATCAAGTACCAGGACGCGAACGGGGAGCCGGCCTACGAGGCCACGCCGGCGCGCACCAAGGCCGAGGCGAGGGCGCTCCTGCGCGAGGTCGAGGAGCGCGCCTTCCGCCAGCGCCGCGGGCTCGAGCCGCGCACGCTGAACCCGGAGAGCTGGACGGTCGGCGACCTGATGCGCTGGTGGCTCGCGAGCTACAGCGAGCAATCGGAGTCCCACGGCAGCAACGTCGGCACCGTTCGCAACCACATCCTCGCCGCTCCGATCGCGGAGAAGCGCCTGGAGCAAGTCGGCCCGGGAGACATCGAGGAGCTCCTCAACGCGAAGGGACGCGAGCTCTCTCCGGGGACCGTGAACCACATCCGTGCCTTCTTCGTCCGGGCCTTCAACAAGGCGAGGAAGGCGCAGAAGTGGCTCGGCGGGAACCCGGCCGAGGAGACCGACACGCGAAGGGTGCCGGACCGGATCGCCACCATCCTCGCCCCGGAGGAGGTCCTGCCTTTCTTCGCCGCGCTCGCCCCCGATCAGCGGCCGGTCTTCGCCACCGCCATCCTCGCCGGCCTCCGGAAGGGTGAGCTCTGCGGCCTGCAGAAATCCGACGTGGACCTCGCGCGCCGGCTCCTCTTCGTCCGCCGCTCCTACGGCCGCCCCAGCACCAAGAACGACAAGCAGCGCGTGGTCCGCATCCCGGGGGAGCTCGCGGCGTTCCTGGGGCAGGCGCTCGTCTCCTCCCCGAGCCCGTGGCTCTTCCCGGACGAGGCCGGCGCCATGCGGACGAAGACCTGGCAGCCGGAGGACGTGCTCCGCAGGGCGCTCAAGCGCGCCGGGATCGTCACCGGCTACACGCACAAGTGCCGCCGCAAGGGGTGCGGCCACGAGGAGGCGCACGCCGACCCGGAGCCGCGGCGCTGCCGGCGGTGCCGCTTCCTGCTGTGGCCGAAGGGGCACGTGCGCGAGATCCGGTTCCACGATCTGCGCCATACCTACGCGAGAGTGCTCCTCATGCTCGGCGCGAACCTGGTCTCGGTGCAGAAGCTCCTCGGCCACTCCGACCCGAAGATCACCGAGCGGCGCTACGGGCACCTGCTACCGGAGTCCATGAGCGCCGAGGTGAACCGGCTCCGCTTCGGGCTCGGACCACTGGCCGAGAGTGGGAGGAATTCGCCGGCCTTCGCCGCCCCTGGCTCGCCGCCGGTTACACCTGGGCTACAGTCCGCGCCGCAGCCAAAGAGAGAGGCCGGAACCCTCCCGGATTCGGGAACGATTCCGGCCTCTTTGCTGGCGGCGTGTACGGGACTCGAAGGTACTGGGACGCAGAGTGACAAGCGGCCGACGGGACACGCCTTTCGTCAGGAACGCCCTGCGGGACAGCGCCTTCCGGGTCCCGTGCCTCTCCACGCCAGGCGACGCCAGTCCACGCGAATCGGCCTGGGTCATGGAGACGTTTAGGAGACGAAGTGGCCCGTGCACTGCACGGGGGTGTGCCCAGGCGTTGGAAGGGGAGTCGAGACGCGTTGGAGACGGCTTGGAGACGACCACCGGCGCCGTAGCACTCGCCTGAAGGGCTCGCCGGGTGGTGTGCCGGATGTTACGATTCCGCTGGAGTCCTCGCCATGACGACCGACCGCATCGAGCTCAATCCCGCCGTCCTCCAGGGCAAGCCCGTGGTGCGTGGCACGCGCATCCCGGTCGAGGGCATC
>Ga0209253_10001357_pt1 | contig 21451 bp, 18 predicted proteins | sample FrelakmetBRP12BR_FD_187145 | JGI IMG/M metagenome (GOLD analysis project Ga0209253, IMG submission 187145) | Freshwater lake sediment microbial communities from the University of Notre Dame, USA, for methane emissions studies - BRP12 BR (SPAdes)... | ecosystem: Environmental > Aquatic >...
AGAATTCGCAAGGCACCTGCCGTACTACAGATGCTTAAGCACTATTGTGTTGAGGCTCAGAAAAATCCTCCATGTCACTGAAATTCTCAGATTTGCATAGGTAAGAATCTAAACATTTATCTATCTCTTCTTTAAAGCATCGCCACTCACTTCCTATCTTGCATCCCGGTATTTTACCTTCGTTGAGATACTTATAGATGGTTACTCTGCTGAGAAGTAAATAGTCACTTAGTTCCCTGGTAGTGAGTGCAGTACCCATAATTCATTCTCCTTTTAATGATTTTTTTTGATTCTTACATGATTCAATCTGAGCATTTCAGTGACGATGGTATATCACTTCAACCTTCCTTCTATTGACCTTAGATAGTTTCTCAGATAAGTTTTAAGAGATAATTAGGAAAATATTAATTATAGGTTAAAATGAGAGAGGAGAATCTTTGTACTGAAGGAAAGGATTAAGTGCTCGATTTTATAGATATGACTATGGTGGGAATAGTGGTAAGTATCATTCAGGGTAACCTCTTTCAAAGCTGGTATCAGTATCTCGCACTTCTAGTTAATAGTATCAAGATAGGGATTACAAGCAGGAAGTGTATGCTCAGTTACCCTTTCATTGTATACGAAGGGGGCACTTACATAGGGTAAGATATCCGTAAGAGAAAGAAAACTGACAGGATGAAGTCCTCTCTTTTTGACACAATGGATAGGATTTGGAAGTTATATTACTCGCTATGGTAATGATAGGAATTGGAGCACTACATGTATGGCATGCGGTCGTAGTACTTTTGTCTGACAACTTCGTGCACTCACAGTTCATCATAAATTCCTCATTTTTAGAAGTGTGTAGCATCGGGATATATGATCGTTAAGGCGACATATTGAATCTCAGAGTGTGGAGAGAGGGATGAAAAGCTCCCCCTCTCCACACGTTATATCTGATAGCCTACTTAAGATAATTCCTCATTACGTAGTAGAGATCGGTATTATCAAGTGCTTTTCCTAACGCCCAGCTTCCCGGTTCCTGACTCCAAAAGGTGGTGTCTTCTCCTGTGTGTTCAGAAAGTTCCATATGAGTGCTTCACTAACTACCACCGGGGACTACGTTCAGACCCCACAGTGAGTAAAGTGGTGCATGGCACACAACGAGAAAGGCGTGCAAGAAGTGAATGGATACCTAGAGACTCGCGTTAAGAAAGGCGAGGTGTTCCCTTTCGTGAGGAGGGATAATGGTACCATGTGAGGACACGGGATATGCATCAATCGCATATTCCCTGACCATCATTTTTTCTTCGGGATATCCCTGAGCAGTAAGCACCTCTTTATATCGTTCGTGAGGAAGAATAATCCTATCTGTCGCTGAATAAAACCAACGAACAAAATCCCCGAGCATTCTACACATTCTCTCATCTTCAATAGCTTCGATGCGACAAGCAACCTCGACATGATAGACGGCGGTACAAGGGACATGCAGCAATCGCGCCGCTAAGAGCCCCAGTACCCCAGTTGGACCGGGAGTCGAGAGCACAATCTCATCAGGACACGCCTCGGAAATTAATTTAAGCGAGGTGAGGAGGGAAGGAAACTCACAGGTATATCCCAGATCCCACGGTGGTGTATAAGAATAAAGCGAGGGGAGGGGTAAAATAGAAATGCTTTCTTCTACCGAACATGCTGCGCTGCGAGTGGTGACGAGGATAACCTCATCATTGATACATTCTTCCATGCTGCTGAAGAAGCGGGACGCATGTGCTCCCTCTCCTTGATCATCAGTGAACCAAAGTATGGTTCTCCCCTTCCACTGTCGTTTATGGGTATACGCCTTCGTTAATTCGCTGAGCATGGAACGGGATTCGTTTAAGAGATTAATGGTACTAAAAAAGGGAAGTGACAAGAAGATACTGGGAATTGATCCGGAAATACGTTTAATGAGACCTATGATATCACCCTGATGGAGATCGTGCGCTATACCTGCAATGAAAAGCCTGAAGAACTCGTCCGCAATCTTAGAAATATTTTCATAGGCACAGTCAAGCTTCGCTTCAATTGAAAGGTTCTCATTTTTCTTAAAGGTATCCATCAATTCTACAATAAGGCACTTAACCGTATCATCTTTTGCACCCTTGGAATATTTCATTTTCTCCAAAACCAACCGGTCCTTTAATTTCATCGATTGCTTCTCAAACACAAGCTGGTTGAGGGTGTGGAAGAGAGAAGGAGCTAACGCTTTACTGCGGGTTTTAGAAAACTCATAGGCAATTCTATAGATTGCGAACGCAAGCCCCCGATAATCGTTGTGCCGTCCGTGTGCTGATACCTCTTTCTTCCTTAACTGTTCGAGGAACGCTGCTGGAGTCTCAGCAGCAGCGCAGGTGTAGGTCTTACCTATGAAGAGACCGCTATGGTCATCAGAACCACCTATTACTCCCTTGTCCCAAGGAGTATCGCTGTAGGGTTCAATGTGGTACTTGCGGTGAAGATCATCAATCTTCTCCGGGGTGAGCACGGCGAGTGTTTTCATTAACACCTCATTACCAAGGCGACTCCTGCTTCCATTGATACCTTCAAAATAATCAAAAAGAAGAAATAAGCGCTCAAGGTACGCTACATCAAGTTTCTTGTTTATGGAAAAGGTGGGGTGGGCAACTGCGTGGGCAAGATGCTGTTCCTTGATATAATCACGGAGCTGATAAATATCTGATCTCACTCTGTTGATCATCTGAAATTGTGACTCATCTAAACCATATACCAATAGGTGTATTTTGCAGCTATTATCCGGGAAGTAGGTGGTTACCTCAACGCCGGTAATCACCTGCTGAGGATACTTCTTCTGCAGCATAAGAGATCCTGCAATCTCATTGTGGTCAGTTATGGTTACAAGTGTCATTCCCCTGCTTTTTGCCACCTGATACACCGTTTCTGGATCGGTATATGACTCACGGGTGCCCAGCCGCTGGAGGAACCATTCAGAGGGATGCGAGGAAAAGTGGGAATGCACATGAAGATCAATTGCTGCCATAAAAGTACCTCTCTTAAAAATAATTAATAGGATTGCGATAGTAGTTTACTATAAAAAAGTTAAGATAGTTTTAAAAACAGGTTACTTTTGAGTTATTTTTTCTCACTGGCATCCTTTTATCTCATCTGAGTATTAGGAAAAGATCATACATCCTCTTCCCGCCATTTATGTACGATGTGTGCATGATTTTTCACACAAAATTAATATTTCCTTAATTCTTCCCTAACACATGGTGTTTACTATTTACCATCACTATGGAGAGAATATGATGATAGAGTTAATTTTCAATAGAGTGACCTATTGGGACACCGCGTGCTTCATGTCCATATTCCGATGGAGTAGCCAAAGGTGTGCCTCAAGAATCTTTTCCTGGATTTCCCATAGCGGTGATGGCTACCTCTATCCACTCGTGGGCATGCTGGTATTTCTTTTTGCACCGTCATCTGCCTCGAAATTTATCCTCGCAGGATGCACCGCCTACGCACTTGAACTTACCGCTTACAAATTTCTTAAAAATAATATTGAAAGAAATCGACCATGTTGTGCACTGAGCGGCATTAAAAATGGAGTAGACACCATTGACCAATTCAGCTTCCCCTCGGGCCACACTGCAGCTGCATTTAGTATGGCGACACTGCTTTACTATTTCTTTCCTGTGCTATCACTACTCGTATTTTCCTGGGCTTTCCTGGTAGGTTTTTCCAGAGTATACCTTGGGGTACACTATCCTACGGACGTCGCGGCAGGGATGATGCTGGGATCGATCAGTGCCTTTGCCGGTATTGTCATTGTTATGTACAAGCTGCTTCCTCCACTTCCTTCCCCCTTTCCCTAGAGACTGTGTCGTAATAGGGGAAACGTCATTCCGAATGAATGTGAGAAATCTTAAGTGATTGATTCTGCGATGATCAAGATTTCTCGAATTTCCTCGAAATGACAAAAACATAAATTACAATATACCCTCCCCTCAAAGGTGATTAATGAAGATACTCTATGGTGTTCAAGCGACTGGTAACGGGCACATCAATCGTTCTCGTGAGGTGGTTGCAGCATTGAAGAAGGCGGGTCATGAGGTTTTCGTTATTTTTAGCGGCCGTGATCCCCAAAAGCTCTGGGATGTAGATACTTTTAGACCCTATGATGCCTACAGGGGACTGACCTTCGCAACCTCCGGCGGAAAAGTCGACTACTGGCACACCCTGCGTTCATTAAAACTTACACACTTCTTCCGAGATATTATCAGGTTCAGGGACAATGCATTTGATGTGGTCATCACAGATTTTGAACCCATCTCTGCGAGGATTGCCAAACGCCACCAGATCCCCTGTATTGGAGTCGCACACCAGTATGCCTTTCGCTACGCAATTCCTATTGCCAAGTGGGATCCTCTTGCCCTGCTGGTCATAAGATACTTTGCCCCTGTGGACTATCCTCTGGGCCTTCACTACCATCATTTCAACCAACCCATTCTTCCCCCTATAGTTTCAAATAAGATGTGCAGTGGGAGCAAAAAGGATCCCTCTAAAATAGTAGTATATCTCCCTTTTGAAAATAGAGGAAAAGTAACACAATTACTCGCATCATTTCCAGCGTGCACATTTTTCTACTATACCTCGATAGAACAACCATCTGATCAAGGAAATGTCCATCTCAGACCATTGAGCCGAAATGGATTCATTAATGATCTGAGAGACTGTGGTGGGGTAATCAGTAATGCAGGATTTACCCTGACCAGCGAATCAGTCTACCTGGGAAAAAAACTACTGGTGCGTCCTCTCACCGGTCAGCTCGAGCAAACCTCTAATGCCATGGCGTTACAAAAACTAGGATTAGCCACAGTACTATCAAGGCTCGACAGGCAGGGCATAGACACCTGGCTGAAGGCCCCTGCACCCGCACCGATCCACTACCCTGATGTAGCCCAGGAGATTGCGGAGTGGATTACCAAAGGGACCTGGAACAACCCGATGGAGCTGGTTGAAAAGGTATGGATGAAGTCAGAGAACTCTCTTTTACACACCGGGACTGGGACAACTGCCATCTCCAGAAGAAGTACGCTGCATCAAGAGATACTCAGCATCCGTAATTCCACGAGTTGCTCCTAGACTTTGTGTACTCGCCAATAGATGGTTCTTAATAATATAATCGTGTTATATCAACCGTGTGCCTGGGAGATTTTTCTTCTTGACAGCTACTACTTTATAGGAGATTCTTATGAGAAGTGAAAAGACTGCACTAAGCACTGAGCAGCATAAGGTAAGGAAAAGCACGAGCGCCCAGTATTCGCCCTATTTCATCAAGGGCACTAAAGAAATGAATAAGCTCATAGCGATTGTGGATGATGAACCCGATATCGTGGAGTTAGTAAAGCTCCACCTGGGGAAAGCCGGCTTCAACGTCAAGGGATTCCACGATGCAGGGAGTTTCACCACTTTCCTTGATGCCCAGGCGCCTGATCTGATTATCCTCGACCTTATGCTTCCCGACACCGATGGACTGGAAATATGCAAGCTTATAAAGAGAAGAGAGAAATTCTCATCAATCCCCATCATCATGCTCACCGCGAAAGCTGAAGAAACTGATAAGGTGCTGGGCTTAGAGCTCGGGGCAGACGACTATGTCACTAAACCCTTTTCACCCAAAGAATTGGTGGCGAGGGTAAAGGCGGTGCTACGAAGAAAGGTTCAACAAGAGGTAACCGGAAGGATTGAAATAGGAGAGATACTCACCATTGACTTAGAGAAATATGAAGTTACGGTGAAAGGTAAAAAGATAGAACTTACCTCCACTGAGTTTAAAATCCTGCAATTGCTTGCCACCCGAAAAGGTTTTGTATTTTCCCGCGATACTATTTTAGATTACCTGTGGGGCCAAGAAAAGGCTGTTATAGACAGAACGGTAGATGTACACATACGACACTTAAGAGAAAAGCTGGGTGAGGCAGCCCGCCTCGTCAAAAATCTACGTGGTATAGGATATAAACTGGAAGAATGAAGAGAACGATATTTGTAAAAGTATTCGGTGCACACCTATTAATAGTAGTTGCATTTGCTGCGCTCATTATCGCGTTCTCCTTCCAAGAGATAAGAAGCCACTATCTGGGACTATTAACTCATGACCTTCAAAACCTTGGCATTACACTTCGTTCGAGGATACTGCCCATGGTAAAGGAAGGACAGCTTAAAGAACTCGATGCCCTGGTAAAACAGCTTGGGAAGGATATTAACACCCGTATTACTCTGGTCAATCCTGAAGGCGTGGTGCTCGCCGATTCAGAGAGTGATCCTCACACAATGGGAAACCATAAATATCGGCCCGAAATACTGGGGGTGTTGATGGATCATTTCGGTACCTCGCTGAGATTTAGCACCACTGTCAGAGAGGAGATGCTCTATGTCGCACTTCCTATTGAGCAGAACGGCTCCCTGGTTGGCGTACTCAGAGTGAGTTTATTTTTAAAAGACATTAATAGATTACTGAACGTGCTCAAAGAAAAGATTGCCTATAGTGCCCTGATTATCATGCTTATTTCCCTGGCGGGTGCCTTCTTTTTCACCCGGAGTTTATCCAAGCCAATAAGAGAACTGACCGGGGCATCGAAAAAGGTGGCAGCGGGTGATTTTAATGTGAGTGTGTTTTTAAAAAATAGAGATGAATTACAAGAACTCGCGAACAGCTTTAACTACATGACTGAACAGATAAGAATTCTCTTCTCACAGCTCTCTCTCCAGAAGGAACAATCACACAGCATCGTTTCTTCAATCCAGGAAGGTCTTCTGGTCATCGATCGCCATGGGAAGATTGTACTCAGCAATGAAAGCTTTAAGAGGATTATTCATAAAACTGGTGTCGAGGAGAAATTTTACTGGGAACTCATACGAGAACCTCAATTTAACAATCTGATACAAAAGGTAAAAGATGAAAAGAAAAACTGTACGGAAGAAATAGCCCTGAATGGTAACACCTTCCTATGCAGCGCTACCTTTCTTAGCTCTCGAGAGGAAGTGGTGGTAATCCTCTACGACATCAGTGAAATGAAAAGGGTAGAGCAAATTAAGAGGGATTTTGTGGTAAATGTATCCCATGAGCTCCGCACCCCGCTTACTGCAATCAAGGGTTTCGTGGAAACACTGGAGGAAGAGATTGATGAGGAGAATCGTCACTACGTTGATATTATCAGGAAGCACACCGATAGACTTATCAATATCGTGCAAGACCTGCTCCTCCTCTCCTCACTTGAGGACAAGGGCATGCACTTAGAACTGGAAGAGGTAGATATAGTGAGCATGGTAGAACGAACACTCAAAATATTTGAGCACCGAGCCAAAGAAAAGCACCTCACCCTTGGGCTAAAAGTAGAAGAGCAGATTCCACCTATAGAAGCAGACCCTTTCAAATTGGAACAGGTTTTTGTAAATCTCATCGATAATGCCATTAAATATACTGAAAAAGGGGCAATAACTATTTTCCTCAAACTTAAAGAAAACAACCTATTGATTGAAATCAGTGATACTGGTCTAGGAATACCTTCAACTCACATACCCAGGATTTTTGAACGCTTTTATGTGGTAGACAAGTCCCGTTCCAAGAAGCTGGGCGGCACCGGCTTAGGGCTTTCTATTGTGAAACACATCGTACTCCTCCATAACGGCACCATTGACCTAGCAAGCACCCCTGACGAAGGCACTACCTTTTCCATCACCTTGCCCATAACTCTTTCCTAACGCCTCACTTTTAATCAAAATTTAACTTTCCCTTCATTCACTATTAACAATCATACGCTATTTTTACGTTGAAAAGTTTCTAAAGATTTCTTGGAAACGCCTTAAAAGTGCTCAGCGTGCTTAATCAATTACACACATACAATATGAGAAAGGAGTTGATTATGTCAAAAATAATACCCTTTCCGCACAAACAGATACCATTTATTTCCCTACTGGATAGAGCAGGTTATCAACTGGAAAAGGGTCAAAAGGGCTTTTATGAGGGAGAAGAGGCGCAGGTGATAAGCATAAATCCTTTTATGGTCATAAGAACAAAGAACCGGGTGGTGTGCGGAGCTTTACAGGAATCTTTTGAGTATGCATAACAACTCACACAATACTATTTAAGTGAGCGACCTAAACTAAGTTAAGTCCTTCAAATGGTATTTTCTATATAGATCCCCATTATTGATGAATTTGTAAAAAGACCAGAGACCACCCCTCTCTCAAAGTGGAGGGTTGGCATGATGGTGACAGGCAAGAGAGTATTTTCATCCATAATTCCCACCCCTCCATCCCCACCCGCTCGCTGAAGGTAATGGAGAATTGTTTCGAGGTCATAATCTTACCCTTTTAAGGAAGTAATTTCAAAGCGTAAATTAACATAAAATTAACGAATTATTTATCTTAACTTAATACAAAATTAATATAAGGTGCATGACTCAATAACACACAAACTAAAAATATTAAAAAATTCAGATTCATTAGGAACAAAGTGAGTATGAAAAAAGAATTGGAATTAAAAGATATAGATCCCTACCTAAAACATATGGGGGAGACGAAATTGTACATTTCACAACAATCCTATAAATCATCGATCGTAACGGTTTTGCTGATTTTTGCTATCAGTCTAGGCACCTCTTCGGCGATATCCGCCGAGACGGGCACAGACAGTACAGGCAACGTCTCTAGCGCACCGACGCTCGAAGAAACTCGCCTGACAATGGACAAATGGATTGAAACACAGCAGATTCTTTCCAAAGAGCGCAAAGACTGGCAGAAGGGCAAAGAGATTTTGCTCGGCCGGTTGGAGCTGGTTAAAAATGAAATCTCCACGCTTGAGGCAAAAATCAAGCAGGCTCAGTCCAGCGTGGCGGAGGCCAACAAGAAACGCAACGACCTGCTTGCCGAAAACGATCAGCTTAAGGCCGCCGAGGCCTTACTGAGCAAGGCTGTCATGGGTATGGAGGGGGAAGTTCGCAAGCTCAAGCTATTTAAACAACTTCCGGAGCCGATCCAAACCAAGCTTCAACCCCTGTATCAACGCGTACCGGAAGATTCGTTCGAAAGCCGGGTTTCGACGGCAGAGCGCTTCCAAAACGTTCTGGGTATTCTCAACGAACTCAATAAAGCCAATAACGAGATCACGGTCAGTTACGAAGTTCACAATCTTTCCAACGGCAAGCCCTCCGAGGTCAAAGCCATTTATGTCGGCCTTGCCCAAGCCTATTATGTCAGTGCACGCGGCGAAAGCGGCATTGGTCATCCGACAAGCGAGGGTTGGAAATGGGAGCCATCTCAAGCGGTTTCGCGGGATGTTTTGATGGCTTTGGAGATTCTCGAGGGCAAGCATAGTCCGGCGTTCGTGCCGCTTCCGGTGGTGCTGCAATGAGAACACTAGTACAAATATCCAGCAGCCTTCTTGCCGTTTTTTATGTGGCTGTCAGCTGCTTTGCCGCAGAGTCGGCCGCCAATGACATCATGAAACAGTTGTCTATGTCCGCCGGGCAGGATTTGGCCAAGAGCATTCAGGAACTCAACCAACTGCGCGACCAGATTGCGAGCGAAAAACTGCCTCTCGCGAAAGAACTGACCTCCCTAGAGGAAAAGCTCACGGGACTTCGACGCGAGCAGGAAAAAATCACAGGGCTTGTGGACGCCGGAAATCTTGACATCACCACCATCAAAGCAGAAATGAAAGCAAGGCAAGATGAGTTGTCCTATATCGGCAATTTGTTGGACGAGTATGCGCGCAACTTTGAATCGAAGGTGCACGTAAGTGAGCTTCAATATTACGGCAAGGATATTGAAACCGCCAAGCAAGCCAGCGAAGACACGACGCTGACCATGCCTGAGAAATTCACCCGTCAGGCTGCCTTTGTCGACCTGACTATAAAGCGGTTGTTCGACGCTATCGGGGGTATGCGATTCCCGGGCTTTGGCGTGGATTTACAGGGCTCTATAGCGGAGGGCCAGTTTGCCATCATTGGTCCGGTGGCCTTGTTCAACGCCAAAAGCACAGGCGCGACCGGCATTGCCATTCCTCAGTCCGGCTCCACCTACCCTTTAATTCGGCCGCTGGAAGGCAAATTACAAACAGGCATCGCGGATTTGGTGGAAAACGGCAGAGGAACGCTGCCGCTTGACCCGTCACGCGGAGGCGCGCTTAAGGCTTTTGTTCAGAAAACCAGCCTTACCCACATATTTAAGAAAGGCGGGCCGATTATGTGGCCGCTGTTATTTGCCGCGATTTTGGCGTTATCCACGGTTATCGAACGACTGATCTTTTTAATCACTGAGCAGTTCAAGGGTAATCCGAAAGCGATGCAGAGGTTTTTCGATGCTGTCAGCCATGGCGATACAGAGGGAGCGATTCGCATCAGCAAAGAGACGAAGTATTTCGTTGTGCGCACCCTGGGATACGCGTTGGCTCATGTAGAGACCTCGCTCACGAACGCAATTTTATTCGCGCAGGGACAAGAGTTGAGGCGTTTCCGGCGCGGTATTCCGATTTTAGATACGATCATTACGCTCGCGCCGTTGCTCGGGTTGCTGGGCACGGTCACCGGTATGATGGGGTCGTTTTCCCTCATCGGCGGAGAGCTGAGCGCCCCCGCCGCTGTCACGGGGGGTATTGCTGAGGCCCTCATTGCCACGGCATTCGGGTTGGGCATCGCAATCATCTCGCTGATACCGTTTAACTTCCTCAATTCCAAAGTGGAAGAGGCCAGACTTGAAATCGAATTGGCGGCAACCCAGCTGGAGTTGCTGATGCACTCTCAGCCGGACGCGACGGCGACAGACAGGGCAACCGCAGCGGAACATTCACAGATTTCCGAAATTGAGCAAGAGTATATACAGCGGGGAGTTTTCCTCAAGAATGTTGGCAAGTCCGTAAAGGAGGAGTGAGTATGCACGGCACATCCGGCGGCGGCAAAAAGGCGCGCATTGAAATTATTCCGCTCATTGACATAATCTTCTTTCTGCTGGCGACCTTCATTATGGTGTCGCTCGCGATGACGAAAAACCAGGGGGTGCAGGTGGCTTTACCCACCGCCAGCAGCGCTACCTCTCTCGGCGATCAGACGGAAATGGAGAAGGCCGTTACCCTGAGCGTTAACCCCAAAGGAGAGGTCTTTTACAACAAGGAAAAAATCACCATCGCGCAATTGCCTTTGAAGCTCCAGACGCTCAAGTCCACTGCAAAAGATCCAAAGGTTATTATCAACAGCGATGCCGCCGCTAACTTTAAGTATGTGGTCGCAGTTCTCGATGAGGTTCGCAAGATCGGCATTAGCAAAGTCGGCATTAACACGGATAAAAAATGAGAACAGGTTTGGCACTCGGCATCACCTGCGCGGTGCTTCTGCACGTTGCGGTTATCCTGTTTGGCAAAACGCTTTTTATGGGCCACAAGCGGAATAATAACGTTTTGCAGCAGGTGGAGTTATTGAGCAGCCAAGATATGGCCGGGGAGAAGGAGAAAGAGAAGGAAAAGCCCCCGGAGCAGGAGAAAGAGATGGCAGAGGAAATGGAGGAGGAGCAGCCTCCGGATGCCGTGGAGATTATCCGCAATCTGGAATTGTCCGCCGCCGCTAGCGCACCTGCATTGGAAGCAGCAAGCCTGAGTGCCATCGAAGCGGCCCTCGGCGGAGGGGCCGGGGGCGGCGGTGATTTTGCCGAAGCGCTCAGTTTTGCCTCCGGAGGCCGTATCGGGGGCATGGGCAAGGCTGGGGCGCTGGACGATAATCTGAAAAGTGCTTTCAGTCTTTCGGAGATCGACCAGAAACCAAGGCCTGTTTTTCAAACTGCGCCTATTTTCCCCCCCGAACTGAGTGGCAAGAAGGTCAAAGGTGTGGTCAATGTTCTCTTTGTTGTGGATGCGACCGGGAAGGTTTCGAGCCCGCGCGTTGAAAAGTCTACCCACCCTGCATTCGAGAAGCCGGCCATAAATGCAGTCAAACAGTGGAAATTTGAGCCGGCCATCAGGGGCGGAAAGCGTGTGGCTTGCAAAGTGCGCGCCCCGATCCGCTTCCAGCCGAGCGAGGGATCATGAATAAAAAATTGTGTGGGAAGAGAATACTGTTTGTTTTTATCCTGGTACTGGCGCTCTCAGGCTGGTGTCGAGCCGGGGAACAAAGCAATGAGGCTGCTGCCTGGGGTGATCCAGACGCCGGGGAGCAGTCAGCATTCGCGGAAAAGTTCAAGGTAGTAATAGAAGAGGACAGCCTTGTTCACATTTTTAAAAAGGGCGGACCGATTATGTGGCCGCTTCTCATGGTTTCAATTATAGCGATGGGTGCGGTTTTTGAACGATCGATCTTTCTCATTGCCGAACAGGGTAAACGTAATCCCAAAGCGGTGGAGAAATTTTTCGAGGCGGTCAGACAAGGGGATGCGGAGCGGGCAATGCAAATCAGCAAAGAGTCAAAGTTTTTTGTTCTTCGCACCCTCGGCTATGCATTGGAGCACAAAGAAAACTCGCTCGCTTCCGCTCTTATGTTTGCCCAGAAGCAGGAGATCAAACGGTTCAGGGCAGGCATTTCGATTCTGGATACGGTGATTACCCTTGCACCGTTGCTTGGATTGTTGGGAACCGTCACGGGCATGATGGGGTCATTCTCGCTCATCGGCGGTGAGCTCAGCGCGCCAGGCGCTATTACCGGAGGTATTGCGGAAGCGCTCATTGCCACGGCGTTTGGCCTGGGTATCGCAATCACCTCTTTGGTTCCTTTTAACCTCCTCAACATGCAGGTGGAGAAGGCAAGACTTGAAATCGAGTCCGCAGCTACTCAATTGGAATTGCTTATGCAACCCCCGGCAAGCACGGTAGTCATGGAGGATAAATACAATCAGTTGAAATTGAAGTTCGGGAAAGGAAATGGCAAGGGGGTATGGCGCGGCGTCCCAGATACGTCCGCTCGTGTTTTGAACGGACAACAGTTATGAAGAGAGCAAAGGCACAGATTATAGTCCTTGTTTTTGGATTAACCCTGGTCGCTTTAGCGCAGAACAAAGGGGTTGCTTCTGAACTTGGCAAAGGCTCTTGGGTGGATCGTCCCGAATTGGACATATGGAAGGATCCGGTCTTCCAGAAGCAGTTTGTTGCCTACTATGGGATTAATTCAGAAGTTGAGCCCCGCATTGCTCCCGAAGAAGTCGCAATACTCGAAAAGATCCAGCCCCTGATGTCTCAGGATTTGCCCAAGGCGGAAGCAACCCTCAAGAAACAGGTGAATAAGGAGTGCTCGGCCATCCTGGATTTCACCCTGGGTGGTATTTATTTCCAGCAGGATAAAATGGCGGATGCGCTTGCCAGCTATCAGACAGCTGTGCAGAAATTTCCCGGTTTTCGCCGCGCCTGGCGAAATCTCGGGCTGATCTATGTCCGCGATGGCAAGTATGACGATGCAATCAGCTCCTTTACCAAGATGATCAAATTGGGAGGCGGCGACCCGTACTCATATGGTTTGCTCGGGTTTGCTTATGCGGCTAAACAGGATTATCAGGCCGCCGAAGCTGCATACCGCAATGCCCTGCTTCTTCAGCCTGAAAACACCGAGTGGCGCCTGGGCATCACCCGTTGCGTATTCAAGCAGCAAAAATTCGAAGATGCTATCACCCTCCTCGAGGGACTCATCGAGCGTTATCCGGACAAGGCCGATTTCTGGCTGTTACAGGCTCAATCATATCTCGGACTGAAACAACCGCTTAAGGCCGCTGCAAATATTGAGGCCGTGTACCATATTGGCAAGGCGACACTCGATAGTCTCTATGCGCTCGGAGATATTTATGTCAACGAGAACTTGATGGATTTGGCCCAGGGCGCCTACCTGCGGGCCATTGATATGGATAAAAATCAACCGTATGACCGGCCGTTGCAATCTGCCGAATTGTTGGGGGCATGTGGCGCATTTGCTCAAGCCAGTCAGGTGGTCGCGCATATGCGCATGGTTTGGGAGGCGCAGATGGTAGAAGCAGATCGCCGCAAACTTCTCAAGCTTGAGGCGCGCCTGAGCATGGCCGAAGGGGGCGGCAACCCCGAGACAGCGAGCATATTGGAAGAGATCGTGAAGCTCGACCCGCTTGATGGTGAAGCGCTGATATTGCTCGGCCAGCACTATGCCCGGCAGAAGGAGCCGGACAGGGCCATGTTCTACTACGAACGCGCGGGCAGTATTGAGGGCTTTGAGGCCAACGCCAAAATCCGTCACGCGCAAGTGCTGGTAGGGTTGCGCCGATATGCGGATGCCATCCCACTCTTGCGCCGCGCGCAAGAGGTCAAACCAAACGATGATGTTGCCCGCTACCTTGAACAGGTAGAAAGCATCGCTCAATCAAGATGATGAAGAGAAAAATACGACAAGACAGCTATGAATAGAAAAAAACTGCTGTGTGCTTTTTTCTTCATCCTGTGCATAGGCAGCATGGTGACAGAAGATATTATTCAGGCAGAAACACCCACTGGAAAGATAGGAGGCACTGTAACAGATGCCTCGGATGGGCAGCTGCTCGTTGAAGCGCGGGTGGAGGCGGTGGAACCGGGTGGCGCAGCGGCCGCCGGGCTTAAGAAGGGTTTTTCCCTTACCTACAGCAATGGTCGGTATCTGCTGGAGCTTCCTGCCGGCACCTATAAACTGACCGCAACCTATCCCGGATACGAAGCCAGAGTACTGGATGCGGTCACTGTAGAAGCGGGAAAGACCATCACCATTGACATTGCCCTGCAACCTGAAGTGTTTGAGATTGATGAGATGGAAGTGGTGGAAAAGGCAATAAACACCAGCGAAATGTTTCAGCTTTTAAAGCGTAAAACCACCCCCACCATCACCGACAGCATCGCCGCCGAAACCATCACCAAGATACCCGAATCGGATGTGGCAGGGATCCTCACCAGAATACCCGGCGTGGTACTCGACCAGGGTAAATTCATGCAGGCGCGGGGGATGCCCATGCGCTACAACAAGATGACCTTGAACAATTCCATCCTTCCTACCACCAGGCCCAATGAAAAAGAGACGCCCCTGGACCTGTTCCCGGCGGGTATCGTTGACTCCATCAGTGTGGTGAAGACCTATTCGGCTGACCTGCCCGGAAATTTTTCCGGCGGGCTTTGCCAGGTTCAGACCAAGGCCATCCCCAATGACTTCATCATGAAACTATCGGCAACGGCAAATTACAATACCGAAACCACCTTCCGTGATTACCTAACTTATCACGGCGGCTCAAAAGACTGGTTAGGCTATGACGATGGAACCAGGGCCATCCCCAGCATCATCCCCAATGACAGGCCGACGAGGCGGGGCGGCATCGGGGGCGGCGGTTTCACACCCCAGGAATTGGAAAAATTCGGTGAGGCATTCGATAATGAATGGAACACCTACGAGAAGAACGCCCCCTTAAACGGCGATTACGGTTTTTATGTGGGTGACCGCTTTAACAAGTTCGGGGCCGTGCTGGCCCTCAACTACAAAAACGAAATCCATAACCGCTCCGACGAAGAGCAGAATATCTATTCAGTGGGACTTGGGAAGCTCAACCGGGAAAGCAGCTATGACTTTCAGCGATCTTTTCACTACATCAAGGAGGGCGGCCTTCTCAATATGGGGCTCGATATAAGTCCCGACCACAAGATTTACTTCAACCAGTTTTTAAACCGGAACGCCACCGATGAAGCACGTATCTACGGGGGCTATAACAGCGATAAGGCAAGGGATATTCTGGTTACCCGCCTGCGCTGGATAGAAGAACAGATTTACACCGGCCAGCTTGCAGGTGATCATATCATTGAATCGCTCCTTAAGAGCACTATCAAGTGGCGCTACAATTACTCAGACGGGCGCCTGTATGATCCGGATATGCGTGACTACATGTACGAATTCAACCAGGTAAAGCAGCAGTATATTTTTTCCAGCGACAGCGAGAACCCCCTTCGCATGTTTACCGAACAGCAGGAAACCATGTATGACGGGGCACTCGACTGGAACATAACCCTTTCCGAATTATCCTGGCTGACCACGAAGCTGCAGGCAGGGGGTGCCTATAATTACCGGGACCGCGAATTCGAATCCCGCCGCTTTGGTTTCACCCAGTACGATACCAGCAGAATCGATTTAACACAGGATGTGGAACATATATTCCAGCCCTGGAATATCAATCAATACGAGCTGGAATTAAACGAAACCACCCGGCCCACTGACAGCTACACCGCACGGGAATCAACCGCCGCAGGTTATTGCCTTCTGGACCTTACCCTGTTCACGAAGTTCCAGCTGGTAACCGGCGGCAGATATGAAAAGGATCATACCAGCGTCACCACCTTTGACCTGTTCAATCCCGACAACACCATAGTCACCAATCTTAAGGATGACACCTGGATGCCATCATATGCCCTGAAATATTCCCCCATTGAACCGGTTAATATCCGCCTCAACTACAGCGAGACCGTAGCCCGGCCCGAATTCCATGAGCTGGCGCCCTTTGAATTTACCGACGTCATCGGGGGCACTTCCATAAAAGGTAACCCGGACCTGAAGGTTTCAGGGATCAAGAACTACGATGTGCGGGCGGAGTGGTTTATAAATCCCACTGATATCATAGCACTCAGTTATTTTTACAAGGACATTACCAATGCCCTTGAGCCTACCATCCAGCCTACCACGCAGCTTCGCCGCTCTTACACCAACGCCGATTCTGCCTATCTATGGGGCATTGAGTTTGAGCTGCGCAAGAACCTGGGGTTTATGAGCCCCTGGCTTAAGTATTATAACTTTATCGGCAGCTACCTCTACAGCGAGTCTGAAACCGAAATTAAACCTCAACCCGGCTTTGTTCCCACCTCGAACAAACGACCTCTAGCAGGCCAGCCGCAGCATCTGGCAAACCTGACCCTGGAATACGACAACCCGAACTGGGGATTCACGGGTCGGCTGATGTACAGATATACCGATGAGCGGTTGGACCAGGTGGGGGGATTAGGACTGCCGGACGTTATTCTCGATAAGCAGGAAACATTTGATATGGTGTTAAACAAGAAATTTGGCAAGCACTATGAGGTCCGGTTCGTTGCACAGAATATTTCTGATGAGGATACCACCTATCTGCAGGGAGGCGAGATTTTTCACACCTATCGGGACGGCAGAACATTCAAACTGGGCTTTTCATATAAATGGTAGATCTCAATAGCAGAGGGATAACTTTTTAATTCACTTACTGCTTTTGTTTGCAGATGAAAGGAGGTGAACAGTTAAAGAACAATAGAACACACAGTAATAAAGCATCAACTAAACGAGAAGAACGTAAACACATCCACAGAAAGGAGCAATACAAATGAAGAAGATACTGATTTTTGCTGTAACCATCATGACGGGACTTGTGCTTGTCTGCCAGGCATCAGCACTGACGGTCGTGGAAGGTTTTATTGCCTCAAACACCACCTGGTCAGACGATATTCTGCTCAGAGGACCTGTTTTTGTCCGTGCCGGAGCAACCCTTACCATTAATGCCGGGGTCACGGTATACGGTGAAAAAGCAACCCTGGGTACGCTCATTATTGACCGGGGCGCCAAATTAAACGCCATCGGCACGGAAGACAACCCTATCATTTACACCAGCGACCAGCCTGCAGGACTGCGCAACCGCGCTGACAATGGCGGTCTAATCATCAACGGCTATTCCACCCTCAACGTACCGGGAGGCACCAAGGAAGGCGAGGGCGACACCGGCATATTCGGTTGTTCCGGGGCCGACTGTAATGAAAATGACAATAGCGGAACGCTTCGCTATTTCAGGGTTGAGTACGGCGGTATCCAGTTCAGCCCGGATAACGAGCTCAACGGCATCGCCTTTCAGGGTGTGGGGAAAGGCACGACGGTTGATCACGTCCAGGTTGCATTTAGCAAGGATGACTGCGTGGAGTTTTTCGGCGGCACCGTGGATGTAAAAAACATTATTATGACCGGCTGCGGTGATGATTCCCTTGACTGGACCGATGGCTGGAGAGGTTCTGGGCAGTTCCTCGTCGTTCAGCAGATCGGGGATGAAGCCGATAACGGCATTGAGGCCGACAACCTGGATAAGGCAAATGACAGCCTGCCCCGATCAAACCCCAATCTCTACAATATGACCTTCGTTGGTGATCCCGATTTTGGCGAGGGGAGCACCCGGGGAATGCTGCTGCGCCGCGGGACAGCAGGCAATATCAGAAATTCCATCGTCATGGGATTCAAAGAAGCTGGTGTCAATATAGACAGCCTTGCCACCTTTACCCAGGCAGAGGAGGGAAACCTGGTTGTGGATAACAATATCTTCTTTAACAACAGCCCCAACTTCGACACTGACGCCAGCGACCCTGACGCTGCCAGTCTGCCCTTCACCACCGAGCAGTTCATGACCCAAAACATGCAATATAATTTACAGGGAGACCCCAAGCTTAATGATCCCTATAATTTACAGGAAGCCGATTTCAGACCCGCGGCAGATTCACCTGCAGTAAATGGCAATGTACCTGTTGCAGCCCCGCCAGCAGGGAACACCTTCATCCAAGCCACCGATTATATCGGTGCCGTTGATCCTGATGACGACTGGACCAGGCAGCCCTGGACAACTTACGGGACAGCCCCCTGGACAGAGCCAACAACTACTACCACCGTCCCCGTTACTACGACGACTACTGCTCCAGTCACTACCACTATACCAGGACCGTGTCCGTCAGAGGCAATCTATGGTGAAAACTCTGAAGAAGTAGCGCTATTACGATACATCCGGGATGACATATTAAACTCTACACCCGAAGGTCAGGAGATTATTCGACTCTACTACGAGTTAAGCCCTCTGATCGTAGAAACAATTGAGAAAGATGAAGCCTTAAAAGGAGAGCTTAAAAATCTCATTGACGGGATATTGATGCTCTACAGGTAAACCGTGATGCTCGCTCACACAAACAACACCTTCCATAAAAGCCGTGCTCCACGGAGAGGCAACCCCTCCCGCACCCCTCCCGATTTGGCAGGGGTTGCCTCACGGCTCTTTGCCTATCTTATCGTCTTGGTACTGCTTGCTGCATGTGCCGAGAAAAGACTTTTAACTAACTCCTGTGCCTCGGTAGAAGACGTTGGGAAAAAGATATTGGAAGCACTCCATAGCAAAGATATGACAAGCTTAGAAGCACTGGCAATCACTGAAGAGGAATACCGTATGTACCTCTGGCCGCATTCACCTGTCTATGGCATAAAGGAGTGGCAAGACCACTATGATTTTGTCTGGAAACAGCACCAGACGAGGAGCACCTATTCACTGCGTCAGACACTCTCCAAATATGGTGGGAAAAAATTCAGCTTGGTTCGGGTCCTGTTCAGTGGTGAAACTACCGATCACAGTATTTACCATGCCCACCGGGATACACGGCTTATAGTCATCAATGATGAGGGAAAGGAGATGGAACTTAAGCTATTTGGTTCAATTATGGAAATGGATGGTCAATTTAAAATCATAAGTTATAAAACTAATTAATATAAGGAGTAGGTGTATGAACTTGCTTGGAAAAAAATGCGGCTTGAGATGGTTCTTCATATCAGCAGTCCTGGTTATAGTGATCTTCCCCTTAAACGCATTGGGAATGGGTATGGAAGTTATTACTGAAGGAATGACGGATTACTCTCTAGAAAGACAGCTCAATAATTATATACCACTGGATAGCGACTTTACGGTATTCATCTGTATAGGATGGACCGCAGATAAAATCACCGTAAAACTCACCGATGAGAAAGATTATGGAGACCGTCTTGCTGCCATCGCTCTGGTGTACTATCCACAATTAGGGCAGATTTATCCTCTTTGGGGAACACTCTATAGCAAAGAGTCTGAAGATTCGTTTACTATCACGATACCTTCGGGACCACCTGGCATCGTAGTGTTTCTTACTACAGGCTACTTTTCACCTTCAGTGGGGGGAAATCCATATAAATACAGTATAAATATTTCTTTCCCCCAATAGCCAGCATGTATTTCAGAACTACTGGAACGACCAATAGCAGTAAATTTTACTTAAAAATCTAAGGAGGTAGTTGACGGATACAATCGACGCAGCTCTCCACGGTTAAAAAATCTTTATATCATTTTCATATCCACAAAACCATTGCTCTCCCTCGAGTAAAGCATTTCTTTTGTCTTTTCAAAGTTTTTATCTCGCATTAAAAATTAACCAAAAATTAACACAATCTTAATAAAAGATTAACTGGTGCAGATGTACATTATAAAAACTTTACAAGAACTTTACCTAAAAGATCTAGGTGTAAGAAAATAATCTATGAATTTTAACTTTTTCTTAAGAAAAGGAGGTGGATCAATGCAGGGATAAAATTGTACATCATTTGTATGGTAAAAAGATTTTATGATTAACGCATTGGGGAGGGGATAGAAAATGAGAAAGTTTATTTTAATTTTATTTTTAGGGAGCGGGTTTATTCTGCTTCATTTACCTGTAGTGCAGGCAAGTGAGGTTGATATGTTGGTTGAAAAACTCGTGGAGAAGAAGATTTTGGGTCGTGAAGAAGCTGATGTTCTCCTCAAAGAAATGCGGAAAGAGGTTGAAAAGGAGAAAGCAGAAGCGGTGCAAGAGGTAAAAGATGCCATCACTCAGGGGAAAACCGGTATCAAGCTGGTGGCACTTCCTGAGTGGGTTGAAAAGACAAAGCTTAGCGGTGATTTCAGGTTGCGTTACGAAACGAAGGAAAGGGAAGGACTGCGAGATCGTCACCGAGGGCGCTACCGGCTGAGAGTAGGCCTTGAGACAGAAATAGCAGATAAGATCAAGGTTGCCTTTGGGATCGCCAGTGGTTCCAATGACCCACGTTCTACCAATCAATCCTTTACCAATTCCTTTGAACACCCCGATATCAGACTGGACTATGCCTACGCAGAGTACACACCCTTCAAGTGGGCAAAACTCATCGGTGGTAAGATAAAACAGCCTCTCTGGGAACCTGCTGACCTCCTCTGGGACACTGACATCCGACCTGAGGGAGGCGCAGCCCAGCTCAACTGGCAACTTCATCCCCACTTTAACGTATTTTTTACTACCGGTCTTTTCGTGCTTGATGAGCGCAGTGATGATACCCAAGACCCGATAATGTTTGCCACCCAACCGGGGTTTAACTGGAAAATGAGTGAAAAGATTAATCTCAAAACTGCTGCTGCGTTTTACGGATTCAATAATATCCAAAAAACCACCTTGGATCACTCAAGTGAAACCAATACCTTGGAAGATGGTGGATTAAAGTATGATTACGATGCGATCAACATTGCAACAGAGTTAGGCATCAAAAATCTTTTTGCCACCCCACTTCCCTATGCTGCTCTTTTTGGGGAATACCTACAAAACTATGACCCGGCCAAGGATAATGAGGGATTCCTCATGGGGTGGAAGCTGGGTCATGAGAAGGTGAAGGAAAAG
>Ga0209253_10001358_pt1 | contig 21424 bp, 21 predicted proteins | sample FrelakmetBRP12BR_FD_187145 | JGI IMG/M metagenome (GOLD analysis project Ga0209253, IMG submission 187145) | Freshwater lake sediment microbial communities from the University of Notre Dame, USA, for methane emissions studies - BRP12 BR (SPAdes)... | ecosystem: Environmental > Aquatic >...
GTGTTCGGTTTCGTGGTGGAAACCTAATGTACTCGGTTTTGCCCGCCGATCAACACCTTTTTACAAAACTGTCAGGTCGCTAATATAGATATCAGCCTTTTCATTCCCCAGCAAATTGACCTGTTATGAGGCAAATTTGACGGAGTGGCGAAGAATATATCCTTATATTATGCTCCAGGCGGCCTGCCTGTCCTGAGTTTTTTCAGGGTACCACGAAGTACCTCGAAGGGGCACGAAGTGGCACGTCCCCGCCGCCGGGGACGGCGGCCAGAGCAATTTTAGGATAGACGCTGATTGAGCGTGCTCTGCGGTAAAGAGGCAGCTATCCATGTGCGTTTTAGTCAATAAGTCCGTATAATGGACATATCAAAAAGGAGACCTCGTATGCCCAATACCAATCCTGAACCCAAGACCGAAACCCTGGCCGAGACCGAAAGCTTCCTGGCCTGGAAAGCCGAAGAACCGGATGGCGAGACCACTTACCATCTGGATATTAACAACATCACATTGCATTTTTTCAAGGAAGAGTGGGACGAGTTCCTCGAACTGATCCACAGCCTTAAGTAGAATCTCATGAAATTCAACAACGCCATTACCGATATTCCGGGTATCGAAGTCGGCCAGGCCCAGGATGATGAAGCGCTGACCGGCTGCACGGTCATCCTCTGCCGCAAAGGCGCCGTCGGCGGAGTGGACGTGCGCGGCAGCGCCCCCGGCACGCGTGAGACCGATCTGCTGAACCCGATCAACCTGGTGGACAAGGTCCACGCGGTGGTGCTGGCGGGTGGCTCGGCCTTCGGCCTGGATGCCGCCTCGGGCGTGATGAAATACCTGGCCGAGCAGAAGATCGGCTACGGTTTCGGAGGAAACCGTGTCCCGATCGTCCCGGCGGCAATACTGTATGACCTGGGGTTGGGTAAATCCGCCCGTCACCCGGACCCAGATATGGGTTATGCCGCCGCCTCCACAGCCAGCGCCGGCCCGGTCGCCGAGGGCAACGTAGGTGCGGGGACCGGCGCCACCGTTGGCAAGATCTTCGGCATGGCCGGGGCGATGAAATCCGGCCTGGGTACCGCCAGCCTGCCGATCGGCGGGGGCGTGATCGTCGGCGCCATCGTGGCGGTCAGCGCCTTCGGGGACGTGCTGGATCCGGCCACCGGGCAGATAATCGCCGGGGCGCGGCCTGCCAAGATTGGACCGGTCAAACTGGGGGGAGAAGGTCTTTTCGCAAATACGCTCAAAGTCATGAACACACCCGCCGGGCGGACGATTTTAAGGCTTGCCACAGGCGGCAACACCGTCATCGGCGTGGTGGCCACCAACGCCCGCTTCGACAAGGCCCAGGCCACCAAGATAGCCCAGATGGCCCAGGATGGGCTGGCGCGCACCATCCGCCCGGCTCACACCATGCTGGATGGCGACACCGTCTTCGCCCTCGCCACCGGCCAGAAGAAAGCCGACGTCAGCATCGTGGGCGCTTACGCCGCCGAAGTGCTCGCGCAGGCTATGGTGCGGGCAGTGAAAGCGGCTCAACCGGCGGGAGGCTTGCCGGCAGTGAGTAATATGTGAAAGTAACCTGGCAGGTTAGTGCCAGGTAATTGACATCACATCCATTCTTATCTATACTTTTCCTTTGCTCATTCGTGTCTATTCCCGTGCCGTCATTGGTCCGGATGGGGCGGTGATGAAGTGGAAATGGACTACAACCCTTGAGTATGTAGAATATGGATAAGCTGAATAGACCGATAAATATATTTCACTTTTTACCAATTTACTATGATTATGCCCCAGTCGATGCGTTTGAGCCATCTCAATGGGGATAATTTTTATCAATTTACCAGTCATTTTTAGATCTTGTTCGTGTAGCACTCTGTTTATCACATCGTAGAAGGGTGTTTGCAAGGCTGTGAATAATCCAAAATTATCCCGGTTTTCATATTTGCAAATTATGGGTTTGCTGGCAGGAGATGTTTTTTGATAGGAGCTGGTGGAATGGTACATGCAAAGCAACCTGAACCTTCCTGGGTGGAAATTACCCACGTGAGGTTGAAATTGCCGCGGCTTGGGAAAGCCTTTGAAGGGTTTCGGCTGGTTCAAATAAGTGACATCCACATGGGTGGATGGATGAATACGGAGCATTTCTCGGATGTGATGAAGCTGGCACTCCATCAGGGCGCAGATTTGTTAGCACTGACTGGAGATTTTGTGTATTATCATGGTGATCTAAAAGTTGTTGCAAGGGCGATTGAAGATTTAAGTGAAGTCTTCAAAACGCTGGGAGGTGTGTCACGCGTGGGTGTTCTAGGGAACCATGACCTCCGTTCAGCCCCGGGCGATATTCGCAAGATGATGGAAAAACACCAGATCCTGGATTTAACAAACGGTGTTCACACTATCATGCGTGGTATCGAGTGCCTGCACATCGCGGGTGTGGATGATCTGCATTATGGTCACCCGGACCTGGACAAGCTGGTAGCGGCCTTGCCCAAGGATGGTTCTGCAATCCTGCTATCGCACGAACCGGATTTCGCCGAAGAGAGCGCACGGACTGAGCGCTTTGACTTGCAGATTTCCGGTCATTCGCACGGCGGGCAGGTGGTATTTCCCTTCGTCGGGCCGCCATTTTTGCCCAAAGGAGGCCGGATGTATTATGATGGGCTATATCAGGTCGGTACCATGCTGCAATACACAAATCGCGGCGTTGGAACGGTGGCACCCTTCATCCGCTTCAACTGCCGGCCCGAAATCACGGTCTTCACTCTAAAAGCTGGCTGAGTTCGCACCTCGTCCGAGTAGAGGCAATGGAAATATATTTCGACCTTTCCATGCCCCCCTGGACGGAATAGATGCGAGTGATTTCAAGCGACAGGTTGATGGACATCTTGGGCAGTATGCTCAGCAGGGTCCTGCCGGTGCCGGGTGGTCCCCCCATAGTCATGTCATGGACAAAAAGCCGGCTACTTCTCGATCCCCATTTGCTTATTCTTAGTAACCCGATTTGGGACTCGTTTAGATGCCGGCCCACAATCTGACCCCTCCCTGACCCGTTTGGCGTTCTATTAAGATACACCTGCAGATTATCACCAGTTGACTTTACCATCATTCTTATCTATACTCTAACTATGCTCGCGCGCGTCTATTCCTGTGCTGTCATCGGTCTGGATGGGGTGGTGGTCGAAGTCGAAGTAGACTACACCTCCGGCTTTCCTGGTATGACCATCGTCGGTTTGCCGGATGCCGCCATCCAGGAGAGCCGCGAGCGCGTCCAGGCGGCCGTGCGCAATGCCGGGGTGCCCTACCCGCGCAAGCGCCTGATCGTCAACCTGGCCCCCGCCTCGGTCCGTAAGGAGGGTCCGGCCTACGATCTACCTATCGCCTTGGGCGTGCTGATCTACACCGGCATGCTGCCGGCCGGGATCGCCGAGGGCATGCTGGTAGTGGGCGAACTATCGCTGGATGGGGCCGTCCGGCATGCGCGTGGCGTGTTGCCGATGGCCGCCACCGCCCGCCAGGCTGGATTCAAGCAAATCGTGGTGCCCGAAGCGGACGCCGCCGAAGCCGCCCTCATCCCCGACCTGGAAGTCATCCCGGTCAGTTCCCTGGCCGCCCTGTTCAACCACCTGGCCAGGCGCAAGCTCATCCCGGCTTATACCCGCCTTCCGGTCGAAGATGCCCCGCTTTTCACGCCGACGGATTTCAGCGAGGTCAAGGGTCAGGAGCACGTCAAGCGCGCCCTCGAGGTGGCTGCCGCCGGGGGTCACAACGTGATCATGGTGGGTCCCCCCGGCGCTGGCAAGACCCTGCTGGCGCGCGCCCTGCCGGGCATCCTGCCGAAGATGTCCATAGACGAAGCCCTGGACGTCACACGTATCTATTCGGTGGCCGACCAGCTGCCCCCCGAGATGCCCCTGCTGCGAAACCGTCCCTTCCGCTCCCCCCACCACACTATCAGCCACGCCGGGCTGGTCGGCGGCGGCAACTGGCCGCATCCGGGGGAAATCTCTTTGGCCCATCACGGTGTTCTATTTTTGGATGAATTACCCGAGTTCGGAATGCGCGTGCTCGAAGTGCTACGCCAGCCGCTGGAAGACAAGGTCGTCACCATCAGCCGGGCGCAGGGTTCGCTGACCTTCCCGGCCAATTTTCAGCTGGTGGCCGCTATGAATCCCTGTCCGTGTGGTTATTTTGGCGACCCGATAAAACCCTGCACCTGCTCAAACATGGTGGTGAGCAAGTACCAGAAGCGCATTTCCGGCCCGCTGCTGGACCGTATCGATATCCACGTGGAAGTGCCGCGCGTGGAGTACGAGAAGTTGTCCGAGAGCCGCCTGGGCGAACCGGCTGCCACTGTGCGGGAACGCGTTGAAGTGGCACGAGACCGGCAGCGGGTACGATTTGATGGAGGTGCTTCGCACCTCGCAAGTGCGTTGCACATTACCTGCAACGCTGACATGCGTCCGGCGGAAGTGCGCAAGTTTTGCACGCTCGATGAGACCGGCAAGAACCTGATGCAGACTGCCATGAACCAATTGCAATTATCTGCCAGGGCCTATCATCGTGTGCTGAAACTGGCCCGCACGATCGCCGACCTGGCTGGGAGCGAGTCCATCCAGCCGCCGCACCTGGCGGAGGCATTGCAATACCGGCCGCGTTTGAATATACTGTAGTTAACTATGAAAGACGGACTGTATAATTTCTTCGTAGGCGTCCTCGACTTGTTCCTGTGGAGCGGGGAACTGGTCGGGGAGGAAAACCTGCCGCGGCACGGACCGGCGGTCTTCATCGCCAACCACCACGAAGCCATCGGCCCGATTGCGGTCGCCTGTTCGATCCCACTGCGGCTGTACGCCTGGTCTGTGGCAGATATGGTGGATGAAGAAAAAGCCGCTGCCTGGTTGAAATGGGATTTTGTGGAGCGGACACTGCACCTAAAGCCGCCGGCCAGTGAATGGGTGTCAAAGCGGCTTTCGAAGCTCACGGTGCCATTCCTGCGGTCGCTTGGCTGCATCCCGGTTTACAAGGGTGACTACGACCGCATGGTGGAAACACTGCGCCTGAGCATGGATGTTCTCAGACAGGGCAATTTCCTGCTGGTTTTCCCCGAAGACAACATGCTTTCCAGTGACCCTGTGACAGAGATGAGACCGTTCCAGCGCAGTTTTGCCCGGCTGGGTGAAATGTATTTCGAGCAGACCGGCGAGCGCCTGGGATTCTATCCGGTGGCCATCCACCCCTCCGGCCATGTGATAGTCGGGAAGGCGGTGACTTATGATCCCCTCAACGCACCCGGGCTCGAACGCCATCGGCTGAAGGACCTGATGGAAGATACCATCCGGGCGATGTACCTGCAATGTGAGCATGCACCCGGCAGCGAGTCCGCTGCGCTGACGCCACAGCACAAATAAGAATTTCTTTGAGGAATCCTTCCAGCATACACTCCCCTCCATTCACACCATCAAGAATTCACCAAATGTAACGGGATAGCCGGTTGGTCTGCCCCGTTTTTTTATCCTCAAACCTGGTTTGCGCAGCTCCGGCTTGGCTTATGTTATTAGCTGTGAGCCGGAAATTCTCGCCAATAAATGGATTCCTGTATTTGCACGGAAAACCCTACTCCCCGTTCAAATCGGTTATCCCTTCCCTTAAGGCATATAAAGCCGCCTGGGTGCGATTGGCGAGGTGAAGTTTATCCAAAATGCTGCTGACATATTTTGCAATGGTCCTCTCGTTTACCACCAACTCCGCCGCAATCTCCTGGTTGCTCAGGCCGCGCGCGATCAGCCGGATGGTGTCCAATTCGCGCCGGGTGAGAGGGTCAGCAGTATACGTTGACTCGGAAGGATGATTGATCTCCTGGATCAGCTTTACGGCAATGGAAGGCTGCAGGGACGCCCGACCTTGAGCCACATCCCGGATCGCCTGCAGCAGCTGGTCGCGCGTGGCATCCTTAAGGATATAGCCCAACGCACCCGCTTTGATGGCCTGATAGACCATGTCGTTCTCGGCAAAACCAGTTACCACCAGGATGCGTGTGTTTGGCGCGATTTCCTTGATTTTTGGGATGGTGGTGAGCCCATCCTGGTTGGGCATGACCATATCAAGCAGGACAACCTCCGGCTTATCTCGCTTGACACATTCAATTGCCTGGACCCCATCGGCTGCCTGGCTGACCACTTCTATATCAGGATAATTGGCCAGGATGGCCACCAAACCTTCCCGAACAACGTTCTGATCGTCAACAACGAGTACACGGATTTTTTTCATTTTCTTCCCTTGTTTCTGGTTGGATTTGGGATTTTGTTTTCACCAACCGTTGCGATTATTTTCGTGCCTTTTCCCGGGGCTGATCTGATCGTTATTTTACCATCCACCTTGGTGACCCTTTCCTGCATGATCCGTAATCCCATGCCGCCTTTCCCCGGGGCCTTTGAATCGAAGCCGCAGCCATCATCCGCCACCTCTAGGATGATGGAGGTATTTCGTCTCTTAAGAAGAATATCTACAGACTTGGCATTAGCATGCTTAATGATATTGTTTAATGCTTCCAGTGCAATCTGATACAAAACGGTCTCTTTTTCCAAAGTCAAATTAATATTATCGTCTGTCAATACCCGGGTTTTCATGTTGGCACGCCCCTCCACCGCCGCCAGCCGGTCGGTCAGTGCTCCCACCAGCCCCTTGGTTTCCAAGTCCACAGGTTTCATTTGATACAGGAATAATCGCATCTCCTTAAGAGCTTGACGGGCATTTTCGCCGATCCGGGATAGGTCAGCCTCCTGCACCATCGCGCCGGTTTCTAGCTTGGCCTGGGCAGCTTCGGTCAGAGCCACCAGCCCGTATAATTTCTGGGAGATAGAATCATGTAGATCGCGAAACAGTCTTTGGCGTTCCTCCAAGGCTAACGCCTCCTGTCGTTCGCGGTCATTATGGATGAAGGAGGCCAGTTCTTCGGCAACGATCGTCAGGCGGGTCATCTCGTCCCTACCGAAGGACGAGCCGCTTTGCCTGACCAAGCCGATCACTCCCAAAACCTGCTCTCCAGTAATCAATGGCATCATCAGCAGGGATTTGTTGCCCGATTGCCGCATGGAATACGGGAGACGTGGATCCATGGGAATATCCGGAACAATGAACGGTTCCTTCCGCTCCATCATGTGAGTCACGATCCTGTTCACCTCCGGCGAAGGAGACAGGTGTTGGACCATATTTTGGGGTATTCCATGGTGGGAGGCCAGGTAAACCCTCGGCGCGTCTTCTTTCGAACGGCTCTCCTCCAGCAGAAAGATCAGGCCGGCCTGGCTTTGAAATGAATACACAATCTGGGAGATCGACTCTGCCAGGAAATCGTTCAAATTCAAGGTCCGGAACGCCGTGTCGGAGATGGAGTGTAAAAGAACAAACATTTCATCTCTCGCCCGTTGGCGGGCGTTATCTGTCCTTCTGCGTTCTGAAATGTCGCGCCATAAAACAACCTTGCCCACTTGTTTTCCCGCCGGGCGGATCAGCGGCAGAATGCGTACACTAAGATAGCGCAATTCCCCATTCACATTCACACTTCCTTTTACTTCCAGTTCCCGAACGGAAGGCTCTTGGTCAAACTTGGGCCAATTTTGCAGGGCGTCTTCTGCTGGCTGACCAAAGGCCTGTTCGCGTGACATCCTGATGAGCGCCTCTGCGGCCGGGTTTAAATCCACAATCCGGTTGCTTGGATCCAATACCATCCAGCCATCGCTCATGCTTTCTATCACATCGTCACGTGCGATCAGGGCAACATCCAACAACTTGAAACGGTAGATGCCGTACACCAGCAAAATACCCGTGATGGCAAAAGAGACCAGGGCTGGTTCCAGATTAAGAATAAATGCATTGACAATCGGACTTAATATCTTGGCCAGGATCGGGATGAAAATTCCTATCACGATCGTCATGGATTGGAGTACATATTGCTTTGACTTGTGAAGAAATGTCTGCATGAGCAGGATAAGTGCCAAAATTATCAAGCCATCTGAATAGGCGGCGTTAATCCAGTACCACGGGCTGGAGGTTAAGACTATTCCTGTGTTGGTTATTCCATAACCTGAGGAGAAATACCCCTGCATGTGGTCTGTCCAGAACAATATCTGAGTCGCCAAAGGTTCCAGACAAAAAAGGAAGATGCCCCACTTTCCCAGCCACTCTTCATGATTGGTGTACGAGAGTATGAATGTCAATAAAGCAGTTGCCGTGATGGTGGCGCTAAGGTAAACCAGTGCCAGCCACAATCTCCCGCCCGGCAGAAAGTTATAAAAGAGAATGCCATACGCGCAAGCCCAGGCAGTCAGCGCAAGCGCAAAGATGGTCAGACTTATTCCCCCGCGTATCTTCCGCCTTCGGAGGGCTAGAATGGCGATGGTTAAGGCGACTACGATGACTGCTATGCTAATTCCAATTGCCATGCCCCGGTCGCTTTCTGAAAAACCTTTCTCCTTGCGGAAATATCACATCACTTGAAAATGGTACCCATCCGGAATCGATATTCTGGATTTTCTCTTCAGTCATCCATTCCAAACAGGCAATTAAATGCCACCCGAGCAGGGTGAGCCGGTGAATTTCTTGGATCCAAAGGATGGCTTGCTTATATGCAATTATAGCATCGGAGATGTGCATCTCCCTACGGTATAAATGACCAGGCAATGGATTAAAAGGTGGGTGTTAATTGTCTCACTCCGCCCCAGGAAAGTGGAAACAGGTGGATCGCACACTTGCCCCTAATGCAGATTCTGGGGGCAATACGCACAGCGCTGAAAAGACACGCATCACCCACTCAATTAGCCACGTACAATGACCAGGATTGATTCAGGTGTCGGCATCCAGTGGATTGACCTGGCTGGCTTTTAAGACCTTCCGGGCAGCCTCCACGCGACCCTGAACGAGGTAGACCTTTCCCAAGCCGTTGAAGAGCCCGGCATCCTGGGGGTTGAGCCGGATGGCCTTCCAGTAAGCGCGGATGGCGCGATTTAGTTGGTTCGAATCCCGATAGATGCGTCCCAGGCTACCCCAGAATTTCGCCAGCCAGATGGTATTGTCCTGTTGTCTGGCGAGATCGATGCCTTTCTTCAAAAAACGTTCCGGATCCGCAGGGTCATTGATTTCAAACACGCGGTGACGGAAAGCCCAGAAATCTGGTGCATGACGGGAGATTTCAATCGCCTCACCTTTTGCCAGCCAGAATATGGCCTTCATCGAATAATCTACAAAATACTCGCGCCGCATATTAAGGGCGCGATAGGCATTTGCACCGCTTTTCCCCCCACCCTGGAACAGCGCCGCGACGGAAAAAATTGAGTGATCCCGTTCCGGGCGTTGAGAGAGCAATAGCGGGATATCGTAATTCATTTTATCTACGCTAAATGACACCACCTGCTGTCCAATTTCAACCAGGCGTTTTCCCAGCGCAAGTTCTACTGCGCCTCGCATGTATTCCGATTCATAGGAAACCAGTAGTATGGAGGGCCGGTGCCATTCGATCGCAAAGGAAAGCTCATCAAAGAGCGCCTCGACATGTTCTTTTAAGACCCTGGCTTGTGAAAGCTTTATTTTGTCTGTTTCGCTTGGCCTGCTCATCTCTATTTTGCCCGTGAGAAATGCGCCGACTGATTTCTTAAGTTTTATATCAATAATTAAGGTCTTGCCATTATACACTGGATCAATTTACGAGCTACCGGTTGCTTCTCGCATTTTAATATACAATATGTGCGTGAAAAAATCCTCCCGCTTTGGTCTGTACCTGGGTACCTGGTGCCTGTTGGGTACACTTTTCCTATCGTTGGCCACTGTCTCCTGTACTGTACATCCGGTTGACCGCTCCTGGGTTTACGCCGATCTGCGTCGCCTCGACATGCTGGATGCCCCCAGTTCCGCCACCGACATCCTGGCTGTCTATACCCGCACCACTGATCTGAGTGTGGATGTCCGGGTCGATCTGCTGGATATAAACCCCGCTGATAAATATACGCTCAAAATGGTACTGTGGGATAACCGGGATTTCTCACAAAACCCACTCAGGATCGATATTTCATCCACCGGTAAGGTCCTGACCATCGGAATGCACGCCGGCAAGCCGGCCGTTTGGCCGCGCGTCATCCAGAACTACCAGCTGGATACTGTCACCGTGGCTCTCAACCGGTTTTTTATTGGTGAACGTTTCCGCCTGGACATCTCCACTTATACTGCTGATCCGGCACAACTGGCAGACGAAGTCCACAACATTCGTTCTGATGACCAGCCGCCGGGACAGCGCGCTCCTTTAATAGTGGCCTTCTGGGAGGCTTTCCCGGTTACTACACCTGCCCAGGCCTTGCGCCGCTGGGACGGGGCCCATACCGGTCCCCTCGGCGACCGCCACGGGCTTCTCCATATCCTGGAAGGAGCCGGGCAGTACAGTGTCCCGGTGGCACTACTCGATATCAAGAATCCTGCCAGCCTGGCTGCCTTGAACTTCATGGGACATATCCCGGTTCTTAAAGATCTGTATGGGCGCGGCCTGCTCATCCTGCCGGATGTGGCCAACGGTGAACCTGTCGATATTGCCCTGGACTTCAGCCGTCTTGCCGCATCCGGATTTGGTCTGCCAGCCAGTCAGTTTGTTTACATCTCCTCCACGAATTCTTCGGCCCCTTCCACCTCTTCTCTTCCGGACCAGCAGCAGCCGGTTTTGGGACAGGCATGGCAGACCTTAAAAGGCGGCTATCAAGCCGCCTTCATACCGCTCGAGGATCGTTCTCACCTGGCAAGCTCAGGTGTGACGCGATTGGTTCCAATCCCAGCCCCCGATGCCCTCGAAGCCACCGAAGGTGGCCCATCCCTGGATGTGCGGCGTGCCTTGATCAGTGCAGCCCTCTCTCCCGACCAGACCGACCTGGTGGTGGTTGGAGGAAGTTTGCCTCATACCACCTGGGGAGACTCGGACATGGCCTATCCTTCTTTTAAATGGATTGCTGCCCACCCTTGGATTCAGCCATTGGCAGGTCACGACATATTGACCTTCCCTGCACATTCCCTGCCAGTGGTTTCCCCGTCTGCAGAGATCGATCATCCCTGGTTGACGGATCTGCGATCTGCTCCCCGAAATTCCATTACCGCATCCGCCTGGCAGGTTTATCTGACTCTCACGGCCTTCAATGCCGATTCACGCGTTCAAGCCTTGCACGCTATCTATCTTGGTCAGGTGGGTGAACTCCTGGCGGCCGCCGGTTGGGCGGAGAATCCGGCCCTGCATGCCGATTGCAGTGAAGACTTGAATGGTGACGGACATCCGGAATGTGTCCTGGCAAACCAGAAGTACTGCGCCATCCTGGAAACCGACGGTGCCCGGCTGACACAATTCTACTATTTGGATGGCAATGAGCCGCATCAATTGGTGGGACCGTCCTATCAGTTTGCGGTTGGGCTGAGTGATCCGTCTGAATGGAATCTGGCGGAAGGTCTGGCCGCCGATCCAAGTGTTATCCCCGGGGCATTCTCTGATGAAACCACAACCTGGTCAGACTACACCCCAACCATCCTGGCAGATGGAATGGCCTTCACCAACTTGGATGGCAGCCTGGTGAAAACATACCGGCTGGTGGAGAATGGCATCCAGGTGCTTTATAAAGCAGCGGGTCCAATCAGGACCCGCATTCCTTTGGCGGTTGATCCACAAGCATTTTATTCCGGCCCAGCAGAGTATCGGGCCGCGCTCACCATCCATTCATGGACCTGGGGGCTGGCATCCGGGATCGCTGTCGAGGTTAACACCGACGCGGTCCTTTCTGCAGAGGGTTTTATCTCGGCGATTCCGTTCCTTGCCTTGCCCGAGGACCCCAACCTGGATTATCCCAGGGGAAATTATCTAACATTTCCACTTTCGCTGGTCACCATCCAGGCTGACGGGATTTTTAGAGTAGAGATTGTCCACAAATGAAGAATTGCACAATCACTTTGTTTGTGGTAAAGTCTATTTAAGAATAGCGTGCTTGGGAGCAGACTATGAAAAAGAATGAGATTCCGGATATCATTGTCGGCAGACTCCCCATTTACCTGCGGGCGCTGCATCGTATGCTGGCGCAAAATCAGCTGACCACCTCTTCGCAGGAATTGGGCGAACAGGTGGGCATCTCGGCAGCGCAGATCCGTAAGGATCTTTCGCAATTTGGTGAATTTGGCAAGCAGGGTACTGGCTATGACATTGCCTTTCTGGTCGGAAATCTGCGCGAGATTCTGCAGGTGGAACATGTTTGGGATGTGGCTTTGGTCGGGATGGGTGATATGGGCCACGCCCTGGCGCGCTACCAGGGTTTTCGTGACCGCGGTTTCCGTGTAGCCATGGTATTCGACAATGACCCTGCGAAGATTGGTGAGCAGGTTGGCGAATTTGTTATCCAGGATGCACGCGAACTTGGAAAGGCCATTCGGGAGGCCGGGATCAGGGTGGCAATGCTATGTGTTCCGGCGGCAGTGGCGCAGGCAGTCACCGCCCAACTGTTGGAGGCAGGGGTTAAGGCTATCTTGAATTATGCGCCCATCAGTCTGAGTGTTCCGGCTGGGGTACGGGTACAGTATCTCGATCCTTCCATTGGTTTGCAGAGGATGACGTATTACCTGGATTGAAACATACCGGCGTTATCCTCGGATCTAATAAAAACATGCGGAGATCTCCGCATGTTTTATATATTTTTAGGGTGGTTTTCCCATGAATTACGACACAGGCACCACTGCGAACCCCAATCCATTCGGACCAACGTGCGTTCCGATCGCGGTGGTTACATTGACCAGCAAGGGGGGAACAACCACTTTGGATTTGACTTGATCCAGTATCTGCTGCGCCGTTGATTCGGCATTGGTGTGCAGCACAGCCAGCCGTTCCAATGGTCCCCAGGAATTAAGCGTCTCCATCAGCCGCTCGATACCCTGCAGACGTGTGCGCACCTGGCCCAGCCGATAGACAATCCCTTGGCGCAGTTCTATCAAAAGTCGCAGGCGCAACATCCCCCCGATCATTGCCGCTGCCCAGGAGACGCGCCCGCTGCGTCGGACATATTCCAGGGTATCCAGGAGGGCCGTCACCCGCACGCGCTTGCGCACACTTTCCACGCGAGCCTGAACGTCTTCCAGAATCGCTCCATGTGCGGCTGCTTCTGCTGCCAGAATTACCTGGTAGCCAAGACCCAGACTGGCTTGTCCGCTGTCAAACAGCGTGATTCGCTGCCCAAAACCCTGCGCTGCCAGCCTGGCAGCGTTAAAGATGCCGCTCAGCTCGTTTGAAGGATGGATGGAGATGACAGAGTCCGCTCCAGCCTGGAGGATTTTCTCATAACGTTCCTCGAAAGCGCCCACGGGTGGCGATGAAGTGGTTGGCAAGGGTTTCAGATTTGGCAGGCTGGTATAAAACTCTGACCGGTTAATTTCCAACCCGTCAGCATAACTCTTTCCGTTAATATTGACCAGCGCCGGAACAATCTCGATTCCATACTGCTCAGCCAGATTGGCAGGAATATCCGAAGTACTGTCAGTGACAAAACCTATTTTCATCTTCTTCCCAAGTCTTGAGACTCTAACACAACCAGGCCAATACTTTTGGGACCAAACAGCGCTGCCAGATGTGGCTGGAGCGGATGTTCGCTGAAGACTGCCTTAGGAAAAGTGTCCTTCACGAACTGACGGATCGGGCTTGTTCGCAATTTGCCTCGGCCCGGACTGCGCATGAGCGCAATCTGGGAAGGGCTGTCGAACTCACCCATATAGTCCTGGAAAGCCTCCGACAAATGACGCGGGCTGCGTACTTTTTCCATGGGAACCAGCCGCCCTTCCTCAAAAGCAAAAATGGGCAGCATCCCCATCATCTCGGCTACCAGCGCCTGGGCATAATCCATTTGACCCAGCTGCGCCAGGTAGGTCAGTTCAGGGATACAGAACAGCATGTAGATGCAGGGAATGCAGTTCCGCAGTTGCTCATCGATCTCCTTCAGGGAAGCTCCCTCAGCGGCGGTGCCGGCTGCCAGCTGGACAAGCATTCCCAATCCGATTGCGGTGGTCTGCGAATCCATTACTTCCACAGCGGCACAATTGTTGTACTGATTTGAGGCCAGGAGAGCATGTTTCATCGCGGGACTAAGCCGGGAAGAAATGGTAAGCACCAGGATTGAGTCGTATTTACGGCTTAACCTGGCATAGAGACGGATGAAATCCTGGGGCGAAGGGGGAACTAAAGGTTCAGCAGTGTCAGCTGGCGCAGGCCCGCCTTCCTGGCGGACAGCAGTCTGGAAAACAAACGGGATGATATGGACCCGCTCATGCCCGGGAAAATTGGGCTGCGTGAATTGGGCCGTGCTGTCAGTTATGATACAGACGTTTGGCATGTTAAAGCTATTGGGCAGAATCAACTGGGATCCAGGCCGGATACTGGATCATTCAACCGAAATGATCAATTGGTAATGCGGTTGACCGCCATCCTGTAATTCGATTTCCTGCGCAGGATAAGCCGCACGGATCACATCCACGATACGATTGGCCTCGGTTGCTGATAGATCCATGCCATAGAAGAGCGTGATCAGTTCGTGACCGGCTGCCCCAGCTTTTTCCAAGGCAGCCAGGCAGGACTCTTCCACGGTGCCTGTGGCGACAGCCAATATTCCATTTACCAGCGCAATAACCTGCCCTTGCTCTACAGCAACACCATCTATCTCCACCGTGCGCGTTGCGATCGTGACTTCAATCGCGATAACATCCCCAAGGGATTTGATCATCTTGGCGGCCACTGTTTCGCCATCACCGTCAGGGTTCAGGTGCATCATGGCTGACAGTCCTTGCGGGATGTTTTGGCTGGGAATGATGTGCACTTTCTTGACGGTGACTTCCTTGGCTTGCTGGGCGGCCAGGATGATATTTTTGTTGTTGGGCAGGATGATGACCTTATCGGTCGGCAAGTTCTCGAAGGCATCCAGAAGATTTTTCGTGGAAGGGTTCATCGTCTGTCCCCCCTCCACGATGGCTGCCACCCCCAGGCTGGCAAAGACGCGTGAAATGCCCGGTCCTGGGCTTACGGCAATCACTGCGATCTGTCCCGGTTCAAGGTTGGTCAGTTGGATGTGGCTCCCGGATTTTTTCTTGATCGATTCCATCTGGGCCACCAGATTCTCCATCGCAATCTTGGTGATCGTTCCCAAGCCTAGGATGTAGTCGGTTGGTTTATTACGATTCTCTGTTGGAACGTGGATGTGCATCCGGTACATACCTTCCCCCTCACCCACCTGGATGGATGTTCCCATTTTTTCCAATTCAGCGTAGAAAACCTTCAAATTGAGTTCCCGGGTGGGGATAAAATCCACCACCACTTCAAAATCCTGGCCTGGCTCAATATCTTCCATGGCATTCTTTAAATTCATGGCCGAAAGAGGTTGGACAGTTGCAGTTGGAGCATCCAATGGCTCGCCTTGAATGTAACGTAACATCCCTTCCAGGATATAAAACAGGCCCTTGCCGCCCGCGTCAACCACGCCAGCCTGCTTGAGAACCGGGAGTAAATCCGGTGTCCGTTCCACGGAAGCATCCACCGCAGGAATAATCCGCACCAGAATTTCAAAGGGGTTGTCCGTTTCAAGCAGAGCTGTTGCTGCGGCAGTCGCGGTATCCTTGGCAACGGTCAGAATGGTACCTTCCACTGGCCGGACGACGCCTTTATATGCCGTATCGCGTGCCTCACTGAAAGCCCGCACCAGTGCCGGTCCATCCATCACTTCCTGGTTATGCAGGGCGCGTGCAAAGCCGCGCCATAACTGGGAAAGGATCACACCCGAATTGCCGCGTGCTCCCATTAGAGCCCCTTGCGAAATACCTGCAGCCATCTGACCGACGCCGTGATTGCCGAGCTTGTCAATTTCGTTGTAGGCCGATTGCATGGTCAGTACCATGTTCGTTCCTGTATCGCCATCCGGCACAGGAAACACATTCAGCAGGTTGACCGTCTGATGATTGGCACGCAACCAGATCAGTCCCGCTTCGAGCATCTTCTTGAGAGTCTGTCCATCGATCATCGGCGTGGAATAAAAATGTTCCAGCCGCGTTTGAACACCCGGATTCATACTTCTAGATTCTCCTCACATTAATCAGGATCACTGATGTGCAGACCTTGAATATGTACGTTGACGTGGTGGATCGGCATCCCCAATGCCTTCTCCACCTGGTAGCGGACTGCATTGGCAATACTTTCAGCCACGGAAGTAAGCCGGGTGCCGTATTCAATGATTATATGTACATCAATGTCTATCTCTTCCCCGTTATAGCTTACGGAAACACCGCGTGCCGGTTCGTGGGTGATGGTCATTGCCAGCCCTTCAGCCAGGTTCTTGGGAGCCAGTCCGACCACACCATAAGAGGTCAACGTGGCATGGTAAGCAATGGTTGCCAGGGCACTTGGCGAAATATTAATGCTGCCCAAAGTGGTTGTTTCTTCGCCCATGGTCTTATCCTCTGTCTATAAATAACACTCGACTTGTATAAGGGTGCGTTTCGTGGTAGAATACGCCGCCTGTCCAAGACAGGCTGGTATTATCCGGTTAGAAAGGAAGTCATAATTATGGCAAAATGCGCTCATTGTGGCAAAACCACTACTTTCGGTCACAACGTTTCGTTCTCCAAGCGGGCAACCAATCGTTCGTTCCTTCCCAACCTGCAAAAGGTGACGATCATCGAGAACGGTCGGAAAGTGCAAAAGACACTCTGTACGAAGTGCATCCGTACGCTGGCAAAGACAGCTTGATTGGTTTTTAACCTGCTTGAACAAGGTCACGGCGCAAGCCGTGATTTTTGTTTTTCATGGATGCCGGGTCGTTATCACGCTCTTCAACGCAAGGATGCCTGCCGCGATACCGTCTGGATGCCCAAAGACGGCGCTAGCAGCTACGAAAGCATCTGCGCCGGCCTCCCTGACCTGGCCAATGGTTTGAAATGAGATGCCGCCATCCACCTCCAGCCAGGCGGACGAGCCAATTTCATCAAGCTTGCGCCGCACTTCTGCTATCTTCAGCACAGCCTCGGGAATAAACTCCTGGCCCGAATAACCCGGATGGACGGTCAAAACAAGGACAAGATCCGCTAGCAGTAGGGCCGCTTCAAGCTGGCTGGTGGGCGTGGAGGGATTAAGTGTTACCCCGGCCTTGCAACCAAGGCTCTTGATCAATTTCAACGTGCTGGTGATCTCCGGGCAGGTTTCCACGTGAACGATAAGATGGCTGGCGCCAGCTTTTGCAAACGCTTTCAACAGGCGCTCAGGTTGTTCAACCATCAGGTGCACGTTGAGCGGCAATTTCGTAGCCCGCCGGCAGGCTTCCACGATGAACGGTCCCATCGTCAGGTTTGGCACGAAATGCCCATCCATCACATCAACATGGATCCAATCCGCTCCAGCAGCTTCAGCTTCAGCGATTTGTTCACCGAGGCGGGTAAAATCTGCCGAAAGAATGGAGGGGGCGATCAAAAAGTGTCTTGGCATTTTATCCACACACAAAGCTCATCAGGTCCTCTTCAAAAAGGAACCAATGGAAGCCGTGTGCTCAACCGTCTCACCGAATGGGCGGATTATACACGAAATAAACCCACAGCCAGAAAGGAACCAGCCCAAGCACAGCCACCAGCGCAAGCAAGCCTAAACCAACTGCAACCCAATCAATCTCGGGACCCGGCGTGGAGGCAGGCAGGACCTCGGTTGATGGGACGGAGGGCGTTTTTAGAACTGCTTCAGGGGTCAGGGTCAATGCCGGGGAAGATCTGGTATTGCCGAAGGTCAGCAGGACGCGTCCGAATTGGTCCGCTGTTCGATACCGCTGGGAGGGCTCCTTCGAAAGTACTTTTGATTGGATCTGCTCGAGTACAGGAGAAATGTCCGGGAGCTTCACAGAAATAGGGATCGGTTCAGCTTCCACATGCTGGCGGGCGAATTCTCCCACAGTATCCGCGTGAAAAGGCAGCGAACCGGTCAGCATTTCATGCATTATGATGCCAAGTGAATACACGTCTGATGCGGGGGATGGGGCTGCACCGGCGGCTTGTTCAGGTGAGAAGTATTGCGGCGAACCCCATATGACGTCACTTTGCTCCTCCGGGTGGATGGTGGAGAGTGCGCGGGCGATGCCAAAATCGGTGACTTTGAGACGCATATCCGGTGTGACCAACAGGTTTTGCGGCTTGACATCGCAGTGCACCAGCCCGGCCCGATGTGCATACCCCAAGCCCGCACAAGCCTGAACAAGCAGTGGAACGGCCTCCTCGGGTTTGAATCGGCCATGCTGCTTCATAAGGCTTTTTAAGTCCGTACCGGGTATCAGTTCCATGACGATAAAGAGTTGCCCCCTGTCAAGCCCAAAGTCATGCACTGTCACAATATTCGGATGCGACAGATTGGCGGCTGCCTTGGCCTCCTGGCGGAAGCGCTCCACGAAAGCCGGGTCGCTCGAATAGTTCTCGCGCAGGATTTTGACCGCCACCAGACGCTCGAGCATGGTATCCCGGGCGCGATAAACAAAGGCCATGCCGCCTTTTCCAAGTTGTTCAAGCAATAAATAACGGTTGTTAAGCAGGAGAGGTTCTTCCATAGATCGACTGTCGGGATTATAACACGCCACTTTTATGTGGTTCTTTACTGTGTCCAGTCTAGACATCTTCCCTAAGAAGAGGGGTGGGATCGGAGGAAGCCCTCAGACATGGTGGTTGAGCGACAGGGCGATAACAGCCTCCTGTGATCTTTCCCATGTCACGCTGATTCCCAATTAACCCCATGTATAATAAAGACATGGCCGACGCATTGCTTATATATAATCCGGCTGCCGGGCGTGTTTCAGTGCGCCCATTCATCGGTGGCGTTATTCGAACCTTGAACGATCATGGCTGGCGCGTGGAAGTGGCCGAATCGGTCAATGGCCGCCATACCACGCAGCTGGCCCGCATGGCAGCCCGGGAAAACTTCCGCGCCGTCTTCGCCATCGGCGGGGATGGGACCGCCGGGCAGGCCGCCAGTGGACTGCTTGGCTCGCAGACAGCCCTTGGAGTGCTGCCGGCTGGTACGAGCAACGTGTGGGCACGCGAAATGGGCATCCACGCCTTTACCTGGCCGCACATCCGGGTGTTGCGCCAGAATACACGTTTGCTGGTCGGTTCTCCGCCCCATCCAGTGGACGTGGGTCTTTGCAACGGCCAGCCGTTCTTAATGTGGGCTGGCATTGGTCTGGATGCCATGACCGTTAAAAAGCTGGACCTTCGTAAGCGTTTCGAGAAATATCTCAACGTACCCGAATATTTCGCCACAACCGTTTGGAATGCCAGCATCTGGCATGGGATGAATTTACGTGTAACCGCAGATGGCAAAAAAATTGAGGGCCATTACCTTCTGGCGGTTGTCAGCAACATCCGCCACTATCTCGGCGGGTTGGCTCAGATTTCCCCCTCTGCCTATCTGGACGATGGCCAGATGGACCTTTGGCTGCTTTCTGGCTCTACCCTTGCAGATGCCTTCCGCCATTTTTTTGAAATCCGCGCCGGCCGTCACGTGACATCAGATCTGGCGCGTTGCATCCCTTTCCGCAAGGTTCACATCGAGTCAGACACTCCATTCCCGATTCAGGTCGATGGGGAACCATTGTTTGGCGCGCAGCAAGCCGTCCTCGAAGTTCTCCCGCAAAAAATATATATCTTGTTGCCGCCGCAGGCCAGGCACTTATTGCAAAATGGAATGAAGTCTTTTACATAACCCCGAAAGAATGCCTGCTCCAACGATTGTTTGGCTGTGGGAACAGGTGTAATTTGCAGAACTTAATTCTTGGATTGGCCTTTTTCCTGTTGCCGGTGTAGGATGAAAAATATTCTGAACGGTAAAGTCCTGATAGGCATGGTGGCCATTGCCTTGGTGCTGCTGTGTGGCAGCCTGGCCTACATCCTGGTGATGCGCCCGGCTGCCTACTCAAGACAGAACCTGGCCGTGGCCAGCTCTGCCCTGACCATTATCCCTGCCCCATCTTCCACGCCGCGGTCCTTGCCCCCCACACTGACGCCCTTCCCGCCAACGCCGGTAGCCTCTTCCACTCCTGCCCCGGGTCAGATCGCCATCGGCGTGTACGTTCAGCCCAGTACGGGCGGCGAGGGTCTGCGGATACGCACGGATCCAGGACTGAACTCTGGATTTTTCTCAGCCTTTGATTCGGAGGTTTTCCTGGTAACAAAAGGACCGGAACAGGCGGATGGTTATACCTGGTGGTATCTCACTGCTTCCTACGATACCAGCCGGGCCGGCTGGGCCGCACAGAATTTCCTGGCGGTGATTCCATCTCCATAAATCCAAAGGCCTCCCATACATAATTCCTCCGCCTCCCGCATGAAGTCTGGTTTTCCCATGCAAAGATGCCTTGCCTCCCTCGCCCTTCTTTGGATCCTGGCGGCCTGTGGACAGAAGATTGCGGTAACCATGCAACCGGCCACAGCTATGCCATCCCAACCTGCGCCTCCCACGCAGACTCCCAACATGATTCCCGTATTGACGCGCATCATTCTGCCCACCCCGACAATTTTCATATATACGGTTGTAGCGGATGATACTATGATAAGTATTGCCGAGCGCAATGGCGTTTTACTGGAGGCATTGCTGGCGGCCAATCCGGGCATTTCCCCCACGGTACTCTCGGTTGGGACAAAACTGGTCATCCCAGCCGGGGAAAAGGTTCCCGCTGAGACAACCCCTACAGCCATCCCGCTCCCGCTGCGGCAGGCCTATTGCTGGCCGGAAACATCCGGCGGTCTGTGGTGCTTCGCCCTGGTGCAAAATGACTATGCCGATACCCTTGAAAACCTCTCGGCACAATTCGCCTTGTTGGATTCGAACGGCCGGGAACTTGCGAACCAGGTCGCCTATGGATTGCTCGATATCCTCCCGCCAGATGCAGCCATGCCTTTGGCAGCACATTTTCCCCCGCCGGTTCAGGTTGGCGCCAGTGCGATTGTCCAAGTATTAACCGCCAACCGGATCCTTCCCGGGGATGCGCGTTACTTGCCGGTCAGCCTGGATAATACCCTGGTCAGCGTGGAAGCTTCTGGAAGGTCGGCAGTGCTCACCGGCCGGGTCCTGCTGACAGGGACAGGTACGGCCAATACTTTGTGGGTCTTGGCGACCGCCTTCGATGCGGCAGGAAACGTGGTCGGCGTGCGCCGCTGGGAGTCTGGTACGGCGCTGTCAGCAGATGCACCGGCATCCTTCGATTTTCAGGTCTCCAGCCTGGGACCGGGGATTACCAGGGTGGAATTCCTCGCCGAGGCAAGGCCATAATCAAAAAAAGATGCGCTGGCTTAAAGCACCAGCTCATCTTTTTCTTATCCTTTCCTAGTGCTGCAACGATAGATAGCGTTCGAGCGGAATGGTGATCGGGGT
>Ga0209253_10001359_pt1 | contig 21415 bp, 18 predicted proteins | sample FrelakmetBRP12BR_FD_187145 | JGI IMG/M metagenome (GOLD analysis project Ga0209253, IMG submission 187145) | Freshwater lake sediment microbial communities from the University of Notre Dame, USA, for methane emissions studies - BRP12 BR (SPAdes)... | ecosystem: Environmental > Aquatic >...
CAGTCATGTTATGACCGCTCAGCATTTTGAACGACTTGGTTCTCATGCCGAGGAAGCAGAGCTGTTGCGTGGCGGCATGCTGCTGTCCTACGGTCAGCATGTCGAGGCCGGTCGCATCTTCGAGCAGCTGATCGAGAGTGGCGCGCCACCGGCGGTGCGCGACCGTGTCTGGTTCTATCTGGCCAAGATCCGTTACCAGCGCGGCTATCTGGCCGAGGCCGAGCAGGCGCTGGCGCGCATCGAAGGCAAGCTTCCCGGCGAGCTCGAGGACGAGCGCCTGATTCTGCACGCCTTCCTGTTGATGGGCCGTCAGGAGTATCGGCAGGCCGCCGACCTGCTTGCCGGGATACGCAGTAAGTCCGACTGGGCGCACTACGGCCGTTACAACCTGGGGGTTGCCCTGATCAAGGCCGGCGAAACGGACAAGGGTGTTGCCCTGCTCGAGCAGGTCGGGAACACACCGGTCAAGGGCGAGGAACTGGACGCGCTGCGCGACAAGGCGAACCTGGCGCTCGGCTTCACCTACCTGCAAGGCGGCTGGCCGGATCTGGCGCGCACTTACCTGGAACGCGTGCGCCTCAATGGACTCCTGTCCAACAAGGCGCTGCTCGGCATGGGCTGGGCGCATTCCGCCCGCGACCAGCAGGAGAGCGCACTGGTGGACTGGACGGAACTGCAGAATCGCAACCGGCTGGACGCGGCCGTGCAAGAGTCGCTGCTGGCCGTGCCGTATGCTCTGGGAAAACTTGGCGCATACCAGCGCTCGCTGGAAAAGTACGAAGAGGCCATCGGCGTCTACACGAGCGAAATGAATCGTCTGGATACCTCGATTGCCGCGATCCGCTCCGGCAAGCTGACGGCGCTGTTTCTGCAGGAAGATCCGATCGAAGAGATGGGCTGGTTCTGGAAGCTTGAACGGCTGCCGGATGCGCCAGAAAGCCATTACCTGGAACACCTGCTGTCCGGGCATGACTTCCAGGAGGCGCTCAAGAATTACCGCGATCTGCGCTTCCTGCAGGCGCGCCTCGATCAGTGGTCGTCGGATGTCGGCATCTATCATGACATGCTGGCCACGCGCCGGGCCGCGTTCGCAAACCGTTTGCCGGTGGTGCTCAAGTCTCGGCGTGTGCAGGATCTGCCCAAGCTCACAGCGGCCAGGGATCGCTATGCCGAAGAACTTGTGCGTATCGAGCAGGATGCGAACACCGATGCCCTGGCGTCGGAGAAGGAGCAGGAACTGCTCGTGCGCCTGGAGCGCATCCGCCAGCGTCTGGCGCGTCAGGTGGATGCGACCGGCGAGGCGCAGGAGCGCTATCGCCTGTTGCGCGGCCTGCTGACTTGGGAGATTGCCGCGGACTTTACGTCACGCCTGTGGCAGGCGCGCCAGTCGCTCACCGAGCTGGATCGGCTGCTGCAGGAGGCCGGGGCGCGGCGCACCGCGCTGGATCGTGCGCAACAGGAATTGCCGCGCACCTTCGACGCCTTCGATGTGCGCATTCGTGGGCTCACGCCGCGCATCGCTCAACTCCGCGGCCGTGCCCAGGAGTTGGCGCGTGCGCAGGAGACGCACTTGGGCGAACTGGCGATCGCCGAACTGCGCCAGCAGCAGGAGCGACTGGCCACCTATCTCACGCAGGCGCGTTTTGCCGTCGCCCAGATCTATGACCAGTCTTCCAGCCAGGGGCAGGAGGCGCCGTGAATCGCTTGGTGCTTCCCGTTGTGCTGATGCTGTTGTTGACGGCCTGTGCGACCGCGAAAAAGGAAGAGCGCAACACCCTGAAGAGCCTGGAAGGACGGCGCGCCGCTGTCGAGCGTGAACAACCGATTGCCGGCAATCGGCCCAAGGCTATGGAGGCGTATCGCAAGTACCTGGACATTGCGCCGCGCGATGCGCAGCGCCCGGAGGCAATGCGCCGGCTCGGGGACATGGAAATCGAGAGTGCCGGGACGAAAGAACAGCTTAATCAGAAGGACTACAAGCAGGCGATCGGCGTCTACCAGAATCTGCTGCGCGCCTACCCGAACTATGCCGGCAATGATCGGGTGATGTATCAGCTGGCGCGCGCCTACGATGAAGTCGGTGACCTCAAGCAGGCACTGGCGACACTTGACCGCCTGGTATCGAACTATCCGCACAGCGCCTACCGCCCGGAGGCACAGTTCCGGCGCGGCGAGTTGCTGTTCACTCTGCGTAACTATGCCGAAGCCGAACGCGCCTACGCGCAGGTCGTCGCCAAGGGCGAGGCATCGCCGTTTTATGAGCGGGCGCTCTACATGCACGGTTGGTCACAGTTCAAGCAGGGCCATTACGACACGGCGTTAAATTCGTTCTTCGCCGTGCTGGATCGCAAGCTCATCGGCCGCGATACCGGCGAGGCGCTGGAATCGATCACGACCCTGACGCGCGCCGACCGCGAACTGGTCGAGGACAGCTTCCGTGTGGTCAGTATCAGCCTGTCCGGTCTGCAGGGCGCGGAATCGATCCCGGCCTATTTCCATGATACCGGGCGCCGCGATTACGAGTTTCGTGTTTACCAGCAGCTGGGCGAGCTGTACTTCAAGCAGGATCGCATTAAGGACGCGGCCGATACCTATAATGCCTTCGCGCGCCAATACCGGACGCACCCGCAGTCGCCACTGCTCCAGGTCAGGGTAATCGACGCCTATCAGAAGGCCGGCTTTGTCGCATTGGCCCTCGAAACCAAGCAGGAGTTCGTTCTGCGTTATGGCGTGAAAAGTGATTACCGCAAGGTCAACAGTGTCAGTGATTATGACCGAGTTCTGCCGTATGTCCGGCAGCATATGGAGGAACTTGCGCGCCACTACCACGCGGTTGCACAAAAATCCAAGTCTTCATCGGACTATCAGCAGGCGGCACGCTGGTATCGGCTGTTCCTGAGTTCGTTTCCGGCCGATCCGCAGACGCCGTTAATGAATTTCCTGCTGGCCGAAATGCTGTTCGAAGACAAACGCTATGGCGCGGCTTCGGACGAATATGAGCGCACGGCCTATGGCTATCCGCGCCACGCAAAAAGTGCCGAGGCCGGTTATTCGGCGCTGCTGGCCCTCACACAGCAGGAAAAAGTCCTGCAAGGAGGTGGGTTAAGCAATGTACAGCAACGCGAGATCGACAGTTCGCTGCGTTTTGCCGGGGCGTTCCCGGAGGATGCACGCATGCCCGGCGTGCTCACCAACACAGCGGAACGGCTCTATGCCCTGCATGACTACGCGCGCGCTGCCACGGTCGCGCAGCGCGTTCTGGAGATCAGGCCTTCTGTGTCGACGGATATGCGTCGCACTGCCTGGACGGTGATTGCGCACACCGAATTCGATCGCGGTGCCTATGATCGTGCCGAGACTGCCTATCAGCAGGTGCTGGCCCTGACCGACACCAAGGCGGCTACGCGTGCCGCGCTCACCGAACGTCTGGCCGCATCTGTTTACAAACAAGGCGAGCAGGCACGCAAGGATGATCGTCAGCGTGACGCGGTCGGCCACTTCCTGCGTGTGGGCCAGCTGGCACCAACCGCGGCGATTCGCGCCACCGCCGAGTACGATGCCGCGGCTTCACTGATTGCGCTCAAGGATTGGGGGGCCGCCGCCGGTGTGCTGGAGGCGTTTCGCCGGAATTATCCGAAGCACGCATTGCAAGCCGAGATCCCTGGCAAGCTGGCGGTATGCTACCTGGAAGGCGGTCAGCCTCTGAAGGCTGCCACCGAGTTTGAAGCCATGGCGTCAGGTGGGAAGGATGTGAAATTCAGCCGCGAAGCATTGTGGCAGGCAGCCGAGTTGTACGAGAAGGTTGGGCATGAGAAGAATGCTGTTGCCGCCTATGAGCGCTACGTGAAGCAATACCCGAGTCCACTCGAACCGGCCATCGAGGCACGTTACCGCCTGGCAACGTACAGCAAGAAGAGCGGACAGTCGGCCCGTCATCTGGCCTGGACGCGTGAGATTGTTGAGGCGGATCGCAATGGTGGTCGCGAGCGCACGGATCGCACCCGCTACCTCGGTGCGACCAGCGCATTGGTGCTGGTCGAGCCGCTGGAAATATCGTACCGACAGGCGCGTCTGGTGGAACCGCTCAAGAAGAACCTGAAAGTGAAGAAGGAGCGGATGCAGGCACTGTTGGACGCCTATGGGCGCGTGGCAGACTACGGTGTGGCAGAGGCCGCGACCGCTGCCGCTTATCATACCGGCGAACTGTATACCGACTTCGGCCGCGCGCTGATCGGCTCGCAGCGGCCCAAGGGACTGTCCCCCGACGAACTGGAGCAGTACAACGTGCTGCTGGAAGAACAGGCCTACCCGTTCGAGGAAAAGGCAATTGAAGTACACGAGATCAACACGCGCCGGGTGAGCAACGGCATTTACGACCAGTGGGTCAAGAACAGCTTTGCCGCGTTGTCGAAGTTGCGCCCGGTCCGATATGCCAAGACCGAGAAAGGGGAGGGAGTAATCCGTGCGCTGCGTTGACCGGTTCACCACTGGTGTAGTGCTGCTCACTGTCCTCGTGAGCGGGTGCGCAACGCCGTCGAGTGATCACCGTGCTGGCACACCGCCTGCTCCGAAGGTGGCCGCGAAACCCGCCGCGCCGGCAGAGGCACCGGTCAGTCCCGCATTGCAGCAGGCTTACGACCAGGCGCTTGCCCATCTCAAGGCCGGGCGCAATAAGGAGGCGGAGCAGGAATTGCTCGCTCTGGCGAAACGTGCGCCCGAGCTGTCCGGTCCGCATGCCAATCTCGGGATTGTCTACTACCGCAGCGGCCGGACGAAAGATGCAATTGAGGCGCTGAACCGCGCATTACAGCTGAATCCGCGCCGCGCCGTGTATTACAATGAGCTCGGTATCGTGTATCGGCAGGAGGGCAAGTTCGACGACGCGCGCCGCCAGTATCGCAAGGCGCTGGACGCTGATCCGGACTATGCCCTGGCGCACCTCAATATCGCCATCCTGTATGATCTATACCTGCAGGAGCCAAAGGAAGCGTTGCCGCACTACCAGCGGTACCAGCAGCTGCTTCCGGCGGAAGACGGCGTCGTGGCGAAGTGGATCATCGAACTGCAACGTCGCATCCGCCCGGCAGAACAAAAACCGCCAAAGGAGAACGGATAATGCGCCTGCACAGGTTTTTTCCTGCCCTGTTGGTTCTGGCAGGAGCGGTCGCACAGGCTGAAGATCGCGCTGACCTCGACACCACACAGGTCATTGGCAGTCGTGAGTTGCCAAAAGTTTTATACATTGTTCCGTGGAAGCCGCCATTGACCGGCGACCTGGTAGGGCGTCCGGTCACGAGCCTGCTGGACGAAACGCTCGCGCCGGTGGACCGGGATGTGTTCCGCCGACAAGTCAATTACCATTCGTGGAGCCAGAATATGAAAGCGGACGGTTCTTCGAAAGGGAAGTAGTCAGGCTGTTGTAGTGAGTATGCAAAAAACTGAATCTGGATTTTGGAGGTTGTAATGAATACCTACACGACACTTGTGAAGTTCTTTCAGGACAGCGGCGTCTTCATCTACCCGAGCATCCTGGTCTTGGCCCTCGGCCTGTCGATCGCAATCGAGCGTTTCATCTACATCAATCGCGCACGCAGCACCAACCGCAAGATGTGGGATGACATTCTTCCAATGCTTCAGGCCGGTAAATTCCAGCAGGTTTTCAGCATCACGGCCAAGTCCGACACGGCCATCGGCATGATCGTCAACAACGGTCTCGGCCGCGTGAAGTCGGCGCGTCGCAGAGAGGATATCGATGCGGCGATGGAGGAGGGCATGATGGAGATCGTGCCGCGCCTCGAGAAGCGCACCCACTATCTTGCCACCCTGGCGAACGTCGTGACCCTGCTCGGCCTGCTTGGCACGATCATTGGTCTCATTAAGGCGTTCACCGCGGTTGCCCAGGTAAACCCGGCGGAGAAGGCGGAACTGCTGTCCGCCAGTATCTCCATTGCCATGAACAACACTGCATTTGGGCTGATGGTGGCGATTCCGTTCCTGCTGATCCATGCCTTTCTCCAGGCACGCACCGCAGAAATTGTTGACAGTCTGGAGGCGGCCAAGATTAGCTTTCTCAATCTGGTCGAGCGCATCAAGGCGGAAACGGGCCCGGCAAAATGAGCGTTCGCGTTCGACGCTTGCGCAAGCAGGCGGTACAGCTGGACATCACGGCGTTCATGAATCTGATCGTCGTGCTCGTACCGTTCCTGCTGTCGACGGCAGTTTTTTCGCGGTTGGCGATTCTCGAGCTGAATCTGCCCGCCGGGTCGTCCAGTTTCAGTAATCTGAAAGAGAGCCTGCAGCTGGAGATTGTCATCCGCCGCGACGGCTTCGAAGTCGGCGACCGCGTTGGCGGCCTGATCCGGCGTGTGGGCAACAGCGCGAGCGGTTACGATTATCCGGCGCTGTCAGTGCTGATGCAGCAGCTCAAGGCGCGCTTTCCGGACAAGCTTGAGGCGACCGTCCTGTCCGAACCGGAAACCTCGTATGACGTCCTGGTGCAAACCATGGATGCCGTGCGCAGTGCCAAGGTGGTGCAGGCAGGATCGCTGTCCCAGATCGAGATGTTCCCGAACATCTCGATCGGGGATGCGCCGGTTGCCGGCAGTGGTAAATCGCCAGAAAAGTCAAAACCGCCAATCAAGCAGGGGAAGTCCTCGTGAAACTCTCTCCGCTCGCTAAGCGCGCGCAACGCCACGAGCGCAACCAGTCCCAGCTTGACCTCAATCTGGTCTCGCTGATCGATATTTTCATTATCCTGATCTTTTTCCTCATGTTTAATGCCACAGGGGTGGAGGTGTTGCCCAACACCAAGTCGGTGAAGCTCCCCGAGTCGACGGCGGAGAAGAGCCCGAAGGAAACTGTGGTCGTGCTGGTTAGTGGCGAGGATATTCTGGTGCAAGGACGCAAAGTTGCTTCCGTGTCCGAGGTCATGAACAGCGGTGTCGAGGTGATCGACGCGCTCAAGGCGGAACTCGAATTTCATGCTGGCCGGCAGATGATCCGCAAGGACAAGCAGGAGCCGACCGGGAAGGCGGTGACCATCATGGGCGACAAGGAGATCCCATACAGCTTGTTGCGCAAGGTGATGGTCACCTGCGCCCGGGCAGACTACAGCAATATTTCCTTTGCGGTGTTGCGGAAGAATAAGGGTTAACGGCCTTGGTTTCTCATTACTATAACTCCCCCACGTTGCCGTGGACGGTTTCAGAAGAAGACGAACAGCGCTTTCGCCGCATCCTGAAGCGCATACTGCTGACCTGCCTGCTGATCAGTCTGGTGATGCCGTGGTTGCCGCTGCCCAAGGTGGACCGTACCCAGGTGGAAGAATTGCCGCCGCGGCTTGCCAAACTGCTGCTTGAGCGCGCGCCACCTCCGCCCATCGTACCGGCAAAGAAGCCCGAGCCCGAGGTTGCGGCGACCAAGCCCGAGCCGGCCAAACCCGAGCCGGCCAAGCCGGTTACCAAGGAAACGAAAAAAGTCGAAGCGGACAAACCGGTTGGCAAGAAGGATATCGAGAGTGCGCGCAAGAAAGCCTCGGGCGTAGGCCTGCTGGCACTCAAGGATGATCTGGCGGACCTGCGTTCCGCCCCGGCGGCGGTGCAGCTGAACAAGGACATCAAGCCGGGGCCGGGGGTTGGGGCCGGCAGCGGCCCGGGTGTCGGTGCCGGCAAGAGTGCCGGTGTTCCCTCGCGCGCGCTCATCACCTCGAATGCCGCTGGCGGTAGCGGCGGCATCAACACCGCCAAGCTCAGCCGCGACACCGGCGGCGGCGGTCTTGCAGGTCGTGCAACCACCCTGGTGGAAGGGACTGTCGGTGGTGGAGGTGGCGGGGGAACAGGCGGCAGTTTACAGCGCGGCGGCAGCGGCAAGGCCGGGCGCTCGCTCGAGGAGATCAAGCTCGTTTTCGATCGCAACAAGGGTGCGATCTATTCCATCTATAATCGCGCGCTGCGCGAGGACCCGTCGCTGCAGGGCAAGGTGGTGCTAAAGCTCACGATTGCGGCCACCGGCCAGGTGCTCGACTGTAAAATCGTTTCGAGCGAGCTGCGTTCGCCGGAACTGGAGCGCAAACTGGTGGCGCGTATCCGGCAGTTCGATTTCGGTGCCCGCAACGTCGATACGATGGTGGTGACCTACCCGATCGACTTCTTGCCATCCTAATGCCGACGGAAAAATAGCCAAAGACACGGCTTGACGCCGTCCGCCCGTGAACGGTAAAGTACCGCGCCTTTAACGGGGCCATAGCTCAGCTGGGAGAGCGCCTGCATGGCATGCAGGAGGTCGCCGGTTCGATCCCGGCTGGCTCCACCAACTTTATACATAGTCATTCATATAGACACCCGCGTATCCGTCCCCATCGTCTAGAGGCCTAGGACACTTCCCTTTCACGGAGGCGACCGGGGTTCGAATCCCCGTGGGGACGCCAATAAGAAGAAGGCCCCGGGTTACTTCCCGGGGCCTTTTTTGTTTACTCGGGGCGCACCGGCGATTTGAAAGCGTGGTGTGCGGTTTGGCCAATTTCTCGGACCAAGGCACGCCTGTAGAGCCTGCTGACGCCCAATATCCCGGGATGGCTGAGATTCTGCCCACGGCCGGCAAAACCCGCTAGAATATGCGCCTTGGGCGGCTTGGTCGTCCATTTTTTCAGGGCCCACAGGGAGCGCCCCATGCAGACCTGGCTTGTCACCGGCGGTGCCGGCTTCATCGGCGCTAACTTCGTGCTCGCCGCGCGCCGGCTCGGATTAGCGCGCGTCATCAATCTCGATCTCCTGACGTATGCCGGGCACCCCGAGAACCTCGACGGCCTAAAGGCCGACCGTGACCATGTTTTCGTGCACGGCGACATCGGCGATGAGGCCCTGGTCACCAAGCTGTTCGCCGAGCACAAGCCGGTTGTGGTGGTGAACTTCGCCGCCGAATCGCATGTCGATCGCTCGATTCTCGGACCGCAGGCCTTCATCCAGACCAATATCGTCGGCACGCACACACTGCTGGCCGCCGCGCGCAGTTACTGGCAGGAACTGGAAGTGGGGGTGAAGAGCGCATTCCGCTTCCTGCATGTCTCGACCGACGAGGTGTATGGCAGCCTTGGAGCGAGCGACCCGGCCTTTACCGAAGAACACCAGTACCAGCCGAACTCACCGTATGCCGCGAGCAAGGCCGCGGCCGATCACCTGGTGCGCGCCTATCACCACACCTACGGCCTGCCGGTGCTCACCACCAATTGCTCGAACAACTATGGGCCTTACCAGCATCCTGAAAAACTCATCCCGCTCATTATCCAGAACGCGCGCGCCGGCAAACCGTTGCCGATCTATGGCGATGGTCAGCAGGTGCGCGATTGGTTGTATGTCGAGGATCACTGTACGGCGATAAGAACAGTTCTGGAGAAGGGTCGGCCGGGCGAGACTTATAATATCGGTGGCAATGCCGAAAGGCCGAATCTGGCGATTGTGCAGACCATATGCCGGCTGCTTGATGCGCGTTTCCCGGACAAGGCGCCACACGCAAAATTGATTCAACATGTCACCGATCGCCCTGGCCACGACCGGCGCTACGCAATCAATGCATCCAAGATCGAACGCGAACTCGGCTGGCAACCGGCCATGACCTTCGAGCAGGGGATAGCCAGCACCGTGCAGTGGTATCTGGACCACGATGCCTGGTCGAAGGCAGTGAGTAATCCGCAGCATCAGGAATGGCTCAAGAAAAACTACCAGCAACAGGGCCGCAGCGTATGAAAGGCATCATTCTCGCCGGCGGCGCCGGCACGCGGCTCGCGCCGCTTACCAACGTCATGAGCAAGCAGCTGCTGCCGGTGTACGACAAGCCGATGATCTATCATCCCTTGTCCACGCTCATGCTGGCCGGCCTGCGCGAAATTCTGATTATCTCCACGCCGCAAGACCTGCCGCGCTTCCATGAGTTGTTTCGCGATGGTTCACATCTCGGCCTGTCGTTCGACTACATCGAACAACCGCGCCCGGAAGGTATTGCCCAGGCATTCATTCTCGGCCGCAAGTTCCTGAACAACGGCCCGGCGGCGCTGGTGCTCGGCGACAACATCTTCTACGGCCACGGCATGCCCGAACAGATGCAGGCCGCCACACGTCTGGAACATGGCGCCACGGTGTTTGCCTATCACGTCAAGGACCCGCAGCGCTATGGTGTGGTGCACTTCGATGCCGATGGACGCGCTATCGACATCGAAGAGAAGCCGAAGCAGCCGAAATCGAATTACGCCGTCACCGGCCTGTATTTCTACGACAAGCGCATCTGTGACATTGCCGCCGCGATCAAACCCTCGGCGCGCGGTGAGCTCGAAATTACCGACGTGAACCGTGCCTACCTCGCCGACGGCTCGCTACGCGTGGAAAAGCTTGGGCGTGGTTCCGCCTGGCTCGACACCGGCACGCATGAGTCGTTGCACCAGGCGGCCAACTACATCCAGGTCATCGAGGCGCGTCAGGGCCTCAAGGTGGCGTGTATCGAGGAGGTTGCCTACCAGATGGGCTTCATCGACCAGGTGCAACTGCAGAAACTTGCCGCTGGCATGGGTAACGAATACGGCGCCTATCTGCGCGAGGTCGCCGCATACGGGCGCGAGGTACGCTGAGCATGGAAATTCTCGATCTGCCGTTGACTGGCCTGAAGCTCATCCGCCCACGCGTGTTCCCGGACCAGCGCGGTTACTTTCTTGAAACCTGGCAGCAGAAGAAGCTCGACAACCTCGGCTTCAGCGAGCGCTTCGTGCAGGACAACCTGTCGTTTTCGCGCCAGGGCGTGTTGCGCGGCCTGCATTACCAGTATCCGAGCTGGCAGGGCAAGCTGGTGCTGGCGATCGAGGGGGAGATTTATGACGTGGTCGTGGACATTCGCCGCGACTCGCCGACTTTTGGTAAATGGTATGGCATTACGCTCAATGCCCAGACGCACGAGCAGCTCTACGTGCCGCCCGGTTTCGCGCACGGCTTCTGCGTGCTGAGTGACACGGCGCGCGTGCTGTACAAATGCACGGATTATTATGCACCGGGCGAGGAATATACCTTGCTGTGGAATGACCCGGATCTCGGCATCGACTGGCCAGTGAAGAATCCGATCCTGGCCGATAAGGACGCACAGGGTCAGCGATTCATGGATGCCTTTATTCCGGGATGAATATTCTGCTGTTCGGTGCCAACGGCCAGCTGGGCACGAAGCTCAACACTTTGCTCGCCACGAAAGGCACAGTACGCGCCATTGGCCATGCCGAACTCGACCTACGTGATCTGGCAAGGCTGCGTGCGCTCATTCTCGAAACAAACCCCGCTTTGATCGTCAATGCCGCGGCCTACACGGCTGTGGATGCCGCTGAATCAGACGCCGAGAATGCGCATCTGGTAAACGTGGAAGCGCCGCGCGTCATGGCCGAGGCAACACGCGAGCGCAATGCGTTATTCGTGCATTACTCGACCGATTATGTTTTTGCTGGCACGGCGCACACGCCCTACACGGAAGCGTCGCCCGTCAGCCCGCTTGGCGTGTACGGCGCCAGCAAGCTTGCCGGCGAGCAGGCGGTGGCGGACTCCGGTGCGGCACATCTCATCCTGCGCACTGCGTGGCTGTATTCCAATCGCGGCAAGAACTTTCTCAATACCATGTTGCGCCTCGCCGTCGAGCGCGACGAACTGCACGTGGTGAACGATCAGATGGGCTGTCCGACTTATGCCGATCTGGTCGCTGATGCCAGCGTACAGATGCTGGACGGTATGTTCGTCAGCGGCAATCTGCGCACAGAACACTGTGGCCTCTATCACATCGCTTGTCAGGGCGAAACCACATGGTGGGGTTTCGCCCAGCGCATTATCGAGCTGGCCGGGTTTGGCGAACGCGTGCGCGTTCTGCCCATCACCACGGCAGACTACCCGACCCCGGCAAAGCGCCCAGCCTATTCAGTGCTTTCGAGCGACAAGCTCGGGCGTGTCTTTGGCATCCGCTTGCCAGAGTGGCAGGATGGATTGAAACGCTGCCTCGCCGAGCGCGGCACAGGTGGATAGCCGCGAGGCGCTCGGAGCCGACGGTCCGCTCGCGCAGACCATATCGGATTTTTCCGCGCGCAGCTCCCAGCAGGACATGGCCGCGTGCATTGAGCAGGTGCTTGCCGATCAGTCGATCCTGGTTGCCGAGTCCGGCACCGGTACCGGCAAGACCTTTGCTTATCTTGTACCGGCGCTTCTGTCCGGTCGCAAGGTATTGATCTCGACCGGCACCCGCAACCTGCAAGACCAGTTGTTTCACCGCGACCTGCCGATGGTGCGCGATGCCCTGGCGCTGCCGGTAAGCATGGCGTTGCTCAAGGGACGCGCCAATTATCTGTGCCTGCACCGGCTAGAGCGCGCCGAACTCGAGGCGCATTTCAGCAACCGCCGCGAGTCCAGCGAGTTTGTCCGGATACGCGAGTGGGGCGCACGCACGCGCAGCGGTGACATCAGCGAGCTGGTCGAGGTACCGGAAGATTCGGACATCTGGCCACGCGTTACCTCGACCCCAGACAATTGCCTGGGCAGCGGCTGCGAGCGTTACAACGATTGCTTCGTGAACAAGGCGCGGCGCGATGCGCTCGGCGCGGACGTGCTGGTTGTCAATCATCATCTGTTCTTCGCCGACCTGGCGCTGCGTGAAGAAGGCTTCGGCCAGCTACTGCCGGGTGCCGAGGCCGTGATCTTTGACGAGGCGCACCAACTGCCAGAGATTGCATCAAACTTCTTTGGCCAGAGCCTGAGCAGTCATCAACTGATCAGCCTGTGTCGTGACACCGTGACCGAGGAACTCAAGGAGAACAGCGCCGTGGCCGGTTTGCAGGGCGCGGCCGGAAAACTGGAGAAGTCGGTCGCCGATCTGCGTTTGGCCTTCGGTGTTGAACCGCAGCGCGCCGCCTGGGGAGCAATGGCCGGGCGCAAAGGCTTTCAGGCCGCGCTCAGCGATACTCGTGAGCGCCTCACCGAGCTTACCAATCTGCTCGATCAGGCGGCCGCGCGCGGTACCGGACTCGCGGCCTGTTTCCGGCGCGCTTCTTCTTATCTCGACCGGTTACTGCTCTTCAGCGACAGCCCGCCGCCCGATACCATTCCTTGGTTCGAGACCGGTGCGCGCAGTTTTCTGCTGCGGCTCACGCCCATGGACGTGGCCACAGCATTCCGCGCCTGCATGGCCGATCATCCGCGCGCCTGGGTGTTTACCTCGGCGACGCTGGCGGTGGAAGGTAATTTCGATCACTTCACCACGCAGCTCGGACTGGAAGAAGCAGAAACCAAAGTTTGGGAAAGTCCGTTTGACTACGCGCGGCAGACGTTGCTTTATCTGCCGCAGAATCTGCCCGAACCGGCAGCCCCTGACTACACAGAACGCCTGCTGGAAGCCACGCTGCCGGTGCTGGAAGCAAGCCGCGGGCGAGCGTTTCTGCTGTTCACCAGCCACCGCGCACTGAAATTCGCCGCCGACTGGCTGCCCGGACGTATCACTTATCCGCTGTTGGTACAAGGTACGGCGCCACGCGCCGAGCTGCTGGACCGGTTCCGTCAGATCGGCAATGCGGTGCTGCTCGGCACCGGCAGCTTCTGGGAGGGCGTGGACGTGCGCGGCGAGGCTTTGTCGTGCGTCATCATCGATAAGCTGCCGTTTGCCTCGCCGGATGATCCCGTGCTGCAGGCGCGCGCCGCGGCCATGCAGGAGGCCGGGCGCAGCCCGTTCATGGATTACCAACTGCCGACAGCTGTGATCGCCCTCAAGCAGGGCGTGGGCCGTTTGATACGCGATGAACAGGATCGTGGAGTGCTGATGCTGTGTGATCCGCGCCTGCGCAGCAAGGGGTACGGGAAAATCTTCCTCGCCAGCCTGCCAGCCATGCCCCGAACGCGCGCGCTTGTCGATGTGCAGCAGTTTTTCGCGCAGGGCGGCACACAAGCGCCGTCCTCTGCCTGCACCGTCAGCGGCTGATTCTTTTGGATTTACCAGTGTGCATGTCCGGTATTGCGTGACGGTGGCCAGCTACTTGCCCGGATCACCAGTCGGGCGCAATAATGGCATGCGCCGGGGTTTGCCGTATCTGTTATAGCAACCCCGGCTTCTTTGGTGCATGCCTTTGCACCCATAACTATTATATTGGGCTGCGCGGTGTTTCATCAGAGTTCCTTCAAAAATATATAAGAACCAAAGCTGTTTCAACCCAACCATCTTCAGGAGAACAATGCATGCGTAATATTAAATCAATGCTCATGGCAGCCGGCTTCATGGGCGTTGTCGCCACTGGCCTGAGCCTTCCTGCCGACGCCGCCGGTACCACCAAGGTCTCCGGCACCCGTTTCGAAATGACCATTCCGGATTGCTGGGCGCCGGGCTATAAGGATTTGGATAACTTGTTCATGATTTTCTTCAAGGATCCGACCAGTGGCGCCGTGCTGGAGGGCGTGTACCTGCGCGGCGCACAGCCGGCCACCTTTACGCTCGCCGATTTCAAGAAGGCGCGCATCGACGGCGAGAACAAGCGCTATGAGGGAAAGGGCCACAAGGTGAGCATGGAAGGCGATGCCACGATCGCCGGCGAGAAGGGAAACTATCTCCTGACCACCTGGCAGGATGGCGGCAAGGACTTCGAGAAACACACCGCCCAGTATCTGAAAGACGGCAACCGCTACCTGGTGGTGATGTCGGGCGAGAAGGGCAAGGTCGACAAGAAGGTGTTCGACGAGGCCGTCAAGACCTTTGCGCTGGCCAAGCCGTAATCCTGATTATTCAATGATACTGAGGGGCGCTTCGGTGCCCCTTTTTTATTGCCCATAAATGTTTTTCAGGCGCGTCCGGCCGGGTCTGTTGTGTTAACATTTTTTCGCATATGAAGCCCGCAAAAACGATTCTGTCCATCAGTCAGCACCCCGTTCTCCGTGCGGTCCTGCGGCTCATTGCCGGGGCGTTCCTGTTTCTGGCAGTGATCCAGTCGTTGACGGTGACGGTTGCTTGGTGGCGCAATGAGCTGCCCGAAACGCGGGCAACGGACTGGTTCTGGATTCTGATGCTTCCGGTACTGATCGGGATCTATTTCCGGTTCTTCTCCATTTTCCGTCCGGACTGTCGAGCCTGCCTGCCGGATGACCACCGCACACAAAGTGGGCCACGCGGACCATGAAGCTCCTCGCTCTCGACACGGCCACGGAGGTGTGTACCGTTGCCCTGTGGCTGGATCGCGAAGTGCTGGAGCGCTTCGAGCCCGGCGGACAGCATTCGGAACGCATTCTGCCGATGGTGGATGCGCTGCTCGCAGAAGCCGGGCTTGTGCTCACGCAACTCGATGCATTGGCCTTCGGCCGCGGGCCGGGATCGTTTACCGGTTTGCGTATCGGCGCCGGTGTCGCGCAGGGGCTGGCATACGGCGCTGATCTGCCCGTGGTGCCAGTGTCCTCGCTCGCCGCACTCGCGCAGGGCCAGGATGCCAGCAATGTTATTGCGGCTTTCGATGCGCGCATGCAGCAAGTCTACTGGGGTGCGTATGTGCGCAATGCCCAAGGCATTGTGGAAGTGCAAGGTGCGGAGGGAGTGTTTGCGCCGCAGGCAGTCCCCATGCCTGAAGGTGAAGGTTGGATCGGTGCCGGCTCGGGCTGGGACCAGTATCACGCCGCACTTGAACAACGTCTTGGCGGCTGCCTCACGGACTGGCGCCGGGAATGCCAGCCGCGCGCGCGCCACGTCGCCGAGCTGGGTGAAGCGGCCCTGCGGGCGGGACATGCCGTTGCGCCGGAAGAAGCGCTGCCGGTCTATATCCGCAATAATGTGGCGATCAAGCAAGGGTCACGTCAGCAACCACACGGCCTGACGAAGAAGGTCTGACCAACGCCCCCTTTGGCTTGGCATGAGATCATATGGCCCTTGATCGATTCCGCTCAGCAGACTACGCGCCGCTTCTCTGCTTTCTGATTTACCAGTAGCTCTCTGGAGTGTTCTGGTAGCTCAATCGGGTTACTCAGCAGGAAGGGTCGGGTCCAGCCCCAGCAATCATCTCATCGATCGTGCAACGAGTCGCGACGACTAATAGGCGTTCTTGTCGTTGAGCACAACGAATGCGGTGAGAACGATGATTTTGAGATCCAGCCACAGCGACCAGTTGTGGATGTAGGCGAGGTCGAATTCCACCCGTCGCTGCATCTTTTCGAGAGTTTCGGTTTCGCCGCGCCAGCCGTTGACCTGGGCCCAGCCAGTGATGCCGGGTTTCACCTTGTGCCGGAGCATGTAGCGGCCAATGAGTTTACGATACTGCTCATTATGCGCCACGGCGTGAGGACGAGGTCCAACGAGCGACATGGTTCCCAGCAGGACGTTGATGAGTTGAGGCAATTCATCGAGGGAGGTGCGGCGCAAGAAGGCGCCGAAGCGGGTAACGCGCGGATCGTCCTTCTGCGCCTGCACGACCTCTGCGCCGTTCTCTAGTACATGCATGGTTCGAAACTTCCACACCTCGATGCGGTTGCCACGCAAGCCGTAACGGTGCTGGCGAAAGAAGATCGGACCGGGGGAGGACAGCTTGATGCCGATGGCAATCATGATCATCGGGATGGCGATGATCAGCAGGAGGAGGCCGCTGATTAAGATGTCTTCCGTGCGTTTGACGGCTCCATCGACCCCATAGAACGGGGTTTCCGAGATGCTGACCACGGGGAGATCGCCGACGTTGCCCCAGCTTGCGTGCAGAAGATCGAACATGAAGAAATCCGGAACCATGTAAACAGAAACAGTGGTGTCCGACAGCTTCGCAAGTAGCTCCTGGATGCGTGCTTCCGCGCGCATCGGCAACGTAATGTAGACGACGTCCACCCTGCCTTCGTGGGCGTGTTTGACTAGGGCATCAAGATCACCGATCACCTCGATCGGTTCGTGAGAAAGTGGGCGCTCTCCGCTCGGCTTGCGATCATCGTAGAACCCGATCGGGTTCAGCCCCATCCACGGTTCTTCCAGGATAGTGCGGGCAAGATGGGTTCCAAGTTCGCGGGCACCCACAATAGCAACATTGCTTAAATATAATCCGCGCTTACGTAGAGAACCAAGGATGATATGGAACCAGCCCCGCCAGACGAACAGGACCAGGGGCGTCAGAAGAAACCAGGATAGAAAGACACGCCGGGAGTATTCGGTCGTCGCTTTTGTGCTGAATGCGAGGAACAGCAAGGCCAGGATAACGATGAACCAGGCCCACAACAGGCGAATGAATTCACGACGCGGTGAAGAGCCGCGCCACGAGTGGTAGGCGCCGAGGAAGTGTGAGGTAATCAGGAAAAGTCCGATTGCCCAAAGGACGGCAACAGTATGTTGCTGAGTCCAGGAGTGGGCGGCGAGCAGCATCACGAGCCACAAGGAGCCCGCAATGAGTAGGGCGTCCATTGCAAGCGAAAATGCAACAGAGCGACCGTATTCTGGACTAGTGAGTTGCTGCGGGCGACCCATCTCTGTGGTGTCTCGACTCCCTCAAGTGCGACTATCCGGCGGCACGTGGCGGCAATGCCTGTTTCAGGTTTTCGTTATCGAAAGACGCACTCAACAAATCTGAACTAAAAATGTGCAAGTACTTAAAGTACTACTAGATGATGTTCGGTAATGTATCTACAAGAACCATGCCACAATACTCTCCGCAGCGCATATTTTTTGGCACATTACTTTAAGACTCAGACCACCAGCAAAGGTCGCTCCGTACCAGCAACGCCATATCATCATCGTCACAAGCACAAATTGAAAGAAAATATACCATAGATACTGACGAGACCGGCAAATAGCGCACATAGATTACATCCTCTCCCTCAGGCAGACGCCGTCATGGATGCAAGAGGTAGAGTAAAGCGCCGGGAGCGGTTACAGAGGATAGGGGTGAGGGGTATTCCGACTGGAGGCTGGTTACTCATGAATGCGTTTTTTGTGTGCAGATCAATAAGCAAACACTGATATGATCAAATATCAGGATTATTACTGTTTTCTGATTACTCTGTGGGGGCTTTGGGTGGGCCGGTTGTCCATTTTGTATAAAAACACAGCATACTCCCAACAGCGCGGACTAGACTTGGCTTGATGGTAATGTGTGCTTCAGATAAGATAACTTACTGATTTATTGAGCAGAGCCAAGGCGCGACCGGTATCTCGTACTTGCTGCGCCGCGGCTTTATGGTTTTGGCCGCGCGATAGTGGGAAGGCTACGCAATGTCGTGAAGTCAGGATCCGGTATTCGTCGTTCGAAGCCAGGCTGAGCCCCAGACAAAGTTTGTACAGTGTCGCTGTGATTTCTGTCGGCACTTTCGAATGCATCTAAATAAGAAGATCTTTAAGAATATCTTTTCAAGAGGACCCACGTTACTTATGTCTCGTACCCTGAAGCGATTTGCGGCCGCCACCAACTCCCGATGCAAAAGCTGTGTGTGGTTTAGCGCGATTTTTCTTATATTCGGGACAGTCCTGATCAATACAGCGTCGGCCCAGAATCCTATCGGTGCCGGCGAGGCCCCGGGTGGTGAGTACGAAATCGGGCCGGAAGACCTGCTGGAGATCTTCGTCTGGAAAGAGAAGGATTTGCAACGCGAAGTGCTGGTCAGACCGGATGGCTGGCTCACCTTTCCATTGGTGGGGAATGTTAGTGCGAAGGGGAAGACCGCGCAGCAGCTCCAAGACGAGATCGCGACGCGGCTGCGCAAGTATATTCCGGACCCGAACGTAAGCATATCGGTGAAGAAAGTCGCCGGTTACAAGATCTTTATCATCGGCAAAGTCAACAAGCCTGGCGAGTTTGTGGTGGGCCGCTACATCGACGTCATACAGGCATTGACCCTGGCCGGAGGGCTCACGCCCTTTGCCAGTGAGAGCAATATAAAGATCCTGCGCAAGGAGAATGACAAGGAGACGGTTCTTCTGTTTGACTACTCCGACGTTAGAAAAGGCCGAGAGCTACAACAGAACATCATGCTCAAGAGCGGCGACGTGATTATTGTGCCGTAACCGATTTCTCGCTTAGCTATACAAACGATGGCGGAAAAGACTAAGCATGCAAGGCGACAGAAAAACAACAATTTGCCCACACGTACCCGCCGCAGGCGCACACGTGCTTGCAGGCGAGCGGCGGAGACTCGTCGGGAGCATGTTTCTGCTGTGTTGTCCCATGACGCTTCAGGCGGCTGAGTGGTCATTCGATCCAAGCGCCACCGTGGCCGTGGGCTATGAAACTAACGCGGCGCTCACGGTTGATCCGCATGACGCGGTTTCGGAGGCGATTCTTATCCCAGGGCTTGTCGTCCGGCGAGTGACCGAGACGTCGGCGGTGGAATTCGGACTGCTGGCCGTGGCGACCTACTATTCGGGAAACGAGTTCGAGGATACGGTTGACGGGCGAGTTGCGTTGTCGTCGTATGTTCAGTCAACCGAGCGCACAAAGTTGGCTCTCGATGCCAGCTCGCGCTGGGACCACTTGTTCAGAACAACGGTGACCAGTACCGGTACGGGCGATATTCAAGACATCGATATTGGCCTGACAACCACCAGGGTACGTCGCAACTGGAGTGAGGTAGCGCCGTCCGTGAACTATGCACTTTCGGAGCGGAGCTCGGTGGCGCTCAACTACCGACTGACGGACGTGGAATTCGGGGACGTGGGCGATAGTGGGCTGGTCGATTACCAGCAGCATTATGTCTTTGGCGTCTATTCATACAAGCTTACGGTTGCGAACGATCTGGAGGTGGTCGTCACGAGCGGGCTATACCGTCCGGCTAGCGGGACGAACTCAGATACCGAACAGCTATTGGCCGGCATCGTGCACAGATTCTCCCCGACAGCGGACGCCGGTTTCCGGGTCGGTATCAGCAAAACGACCGAGACAACGCCGGACGGCAATGTGGACACTAGCGGATACGTCTTCGAGGCGCGGGCGGCGCAGAAAGCGGAACTCAGCCGCCTCGAAGCAGTGATCAGCCATGACATCCAGCCAAGTGGTATCGGACAATCCGTCTCGGCTAACCAAGTGCGCTTTGACTGGAATCAGATGCTGTCTCCGACCATGGCATTTCTGCTTCGGGCGAGGGTATTGCGCAGCGAGGCACTTGAAGGCCCGGACCCGACGATTGATGGACGTTACGCTGAGGCGGAGACGGGGCTGGACTGGGCTTTGGCGCCGGAGTGGTCGCTTGGCGTCCGCTACCAATACCGGTACCGGAAATTCGATGCGGATCTGGACACGGCCCAAAGCAATGGCGTGTTCGCCGGGATTTCCTGGGCACCGCCGCGGCGGAAGTAAGTAATCCAATGCATAATTGACACAAATAGTCGTAATGAGGTTCTTCACATGACGGATTCAAACGAACAACACCTGAGTGATTATCTGGCTATCCTGCGGCGCCGCAAGAAGCAGGTGCTGCGCACGGCCGCGGCCATTTTCGCGCTCAGCGTCGTGCTGGCCTTTGTCATCCCCCCGGTCTATCGATCATCGGCAACGATCCTGATCGAGCAGCAGGAGGTACCGCAGGATCTGGTGCAGTCCACTGTCACCGGCTACGCCAACCAGCGACTTCAGATTATCCAGCAGCGGGTGCTGACGAACGCCAGCCTCCTGCAGATCGTGCAGAAATTCAACCTCTATCCGCAGACAGAGAAGTCGGTGGCCGAGGACAACAAGATCGTTGGCAAGATGCGTCAGGGGATCAAGGTCGAACCGCTCAGCGCGAACGTCACCGACCCGCGTAGCGGTGCTTCGATGATGGCCACGATTTCGTTTACCCTGTCTTACGACGCCGACAGCCCGGAGGTTGCCCAACAGGTTGCAGGCGAGCTGGCCAAACTGTTTCTCAACGAAAACGTGAGAATGCGGACCCAACAAGCCGAGAGCACCTCCGGGTTCCTTTCGGAAGAGGAAGAACGGCTCGGTACCCACCTTGCGGAACTCGAAGCCAAGCTCGCCGCATTCAAGGAACGGAACACCGGGCGCCTGCCGGAACTCATGAATCTGAACATGTCGCAGCTCGAGCGCACCCAGCGCGAGCTCGAGGACGTGGAGCGGCAGACTTACAACCTCGAGGAGCGCAAACTCCTCCTGCAGGGCCAGCTCGCGACGGTCGAACCCTATACCGGCCGCAGCGCCGGCGGGCGCCTGCGAGAGGCGCAAACAGATTATTTGAGTGCCATGGCGAAATACTCGCCAGATCATCCCGACGTCGTGCGGGCGCGCCGTGAAATCGAGGCACTGAAGAAGGAGGCGGGTGTCCAGGACGGGCGCGACCAGATCGAAGCCGAGTACAGGAAGGTCCGGGCAGAGCTGGGAGCAGCGCGCGAGACGTACGGTGAGGATCATCCCGATGTCATTCGCCTGAAAAACTCGCTTGCCTTGCTCGACGCCAAGCTGAAGGCAGCGCCGGCCTCGGCACAGATC
>Ga0209253_10001360_pt1 | contig 21409 bp, 12 predicted proteins | sample FrelakmetBRP12BR_FD_187145 | JGI IMG/M metagenome (GOLD analysis project Ga0209253, IMG submission 187145) | Freshwater lake sediment microbial communities from the University of Notre Dame, USA, for methane emissions studies - BRP12 BR (SPAdes)... | ecosystem: Environmental > Aquatic >...
GAGCCGATCCTCGAGGCCGTCGGCGCGGTCGCGCACCTTCTCGGAGAGGAGCAGGACCTTGGCGCCCGAGGTCCGGGCGAGATTCGAGAGCTCGTCGGGGGAGAGCTGGGCGTCCACGGGGACGGCCACGGCGCCGGCGCGGAGGATCCCGAAGAAGGCGGCGGCCCACTCCGGGCGGTTCTCGCTCGCGAGGATCACCCGGTCGCCCCGGCCGACCCCGCTGGCCCGCAGGAAGAGGCCGACCCGCTCGGCGAGCCGCCACAGCTCGGCGTAGGTGAAGGTCTCCTTGCGCTCGCCGGTCATCCGCAGCGCCACCCGGTTCCGGTGCCTCTCCGCGGCGGCGGCGAGCATCTCGAGCAGGTCGCGGTGCGCCCGGCCCGAAGCCTTGCGCTCGAGCTCGGCGTCCAGCCCCGGGAAGACCCAGGTCTCGAGCCCCTTGACGTGCACGTCGAGCCAGTAGGACCGCCAGTCCAGGTTCTCCGGGTCCCAGGGGATGCGCGCGCGGTCGGTCGGATCCATTCGCTCGTACAGCTCGCGCACGCCGGCGCAGCGGAAGACGTACTGGTTGTCCCAGAGGAAGGGCATGAACAGCTCGAAGAGCGCCCGCAGCCGGGCGAGCTTCCCCTCCCACTCCTCGAGGCTGCCGGCGACCCGCTCGGCCAGCGCCTGGGCTCGCGGCGCGCCCCAGCGCGGCGTGCGCGCCTCCACGAGCCGACGGGCCGCCTTCACCAAGCGCTCGGTGGCCGGCGTGCTGAAGCGCTCGAAGTGGTCGCGGTCCACGCGGTAGGGCTCGAGCCGCGACCGCAGCAGGTTCACGAGCGGGTGGCCCTCGCGGCGCTCCTGGTAGAGCCGGCGCTGGTAGAGCCCGACGAGCTCGAAGCAGCGGTGGGCGTAGAAGGGGTTCACGTCCCCGGAGGCGAGGTGGTAGACACGCCCCGACGTCGCGCCGGCCGCGGGCGAGGCCGGCCGGCGCCGCGCCCGGTCGAGCAGATCGGCCGCGACCGCGATGAGCCCCGCCGCCACCAGGTCCACCGGGACGACGTCGAGGATCGACTTCCTGCCGCCGGGGTAGGCGCGGTGCCCCTGGAGCGAGAGGTAGACCAGCGGCGCGCTGGTGGTGAAGCCCTCGTTCCAGCCGGGGAAGGGGTAGCGCAGCGCGCTCTCCACGATCGACGGGCGGACGATGGCCCAGCGAACGTCGCTGCCGGCGATGACCTGCTCGCCGAGCGACTTCGTGTAGGTATAGGTGTTGGGCCAGCCCCAGTGGCGGCCGCGCTCCATCCCCAGCTCGACGAGGCGCTGGGCGATCCACAGCCGCTTCTCCCGCGCCGCCGCCGTCCGCAGCGCCTTCTCCTCGGCGGGGTCGCGCCCCTCCTGACGGAGCCGCTCCGCGGCGCGCTCGCGGAAGGTGGAGAGGAGCGTCCGATCCTCGGCCGACTCCCGCGCATGGGCGATGCGCCGCTCGCAGTCGGCGATCTCCTCCTCCGGACCGAAGCCGCCCGGGTCGAGCGGCCCGCCCTTGGGTCGGGGCACCACGTCCTCGCGCCGCGGGAAGTAGCCGCGGATGGGCTCGTCCTCGAAGACCACTCCGTCCCGGTTGCCGGCGACGAAGCAGGTGGAGACGTGGAGCAACGCCGCGCCGGTGCGGCGGCAGAGTCCAACTGCATGGGCGGCCCCGCGGGCGTTCACCTGGATGGCGAGGTCGAGGGACGGGGTGAAGTCCACCAGCCCGGCGCAGTTCACGACGAGGTCCAGCCCCTCCAGGAGCGCCAGGTCCGGCTCGGACAGGCCAAAGAGCGGGTCGGTGACGTCGCCACCCACCGGCACGCACTTGGAGCGAAGGAACTCGTCGAAGCGGGCGCCATGCTGCTGCCGCACCGGATCGAAGGGGCGGCTCGTCACCACCTTGTCCCAGAAGCGGGCCTCGGGGCTGCCGCCGGCGCCGGCACGCACCAGCACGAAGACCTTGCCCACCTGCGGGTAGCGGGCCAGCAGCATCGAGAGGGCGACCTTGCCCAGGAACCCGGTCGCACCGGTGACGAGCAGTCGCCGCCCGGCGAGCGCAGCGCCGACGTCGAGCGCGGGCTCGGGCGTAGGCACCGGCCGAAGCGGCGTGCCGAACCGGGGCCTCGGCGCCTCCCCGTGCCCGCTCTCGGTCATCCGCGGTTCTGGGTCATGACGATCGGAGGGAAGTGGAGCATGGCGATCTCGGCGCCGCGTCCGTGGACCGACCGAGCCATGTCGATGGCCTCGGCGAGGGTGGCGGCGCTGTCCCAGCCGAGCAGGCGCGGCACGTGCTCGTTGTCGGCGCCCACCGCGATGATGCGTCCGAGGTGCTGGCGCCCGTTCTCCCCCCAGTACCACATGAAGAAGGGGTGGGCGCCGTGGTAGGCGTGGCCCGTCCGGTACATGTGGACGTAGCTCGGGTTCTCGGCGAACTCCCGCTCGTACTTGCGCTCCAGCACCAGCGCGTCGCGCGTCTCCGGCAGGAGCCGGTGGAAGAACTCGATGTAGCTCGGATGCTGGACCGGGTCGAACGCGTCGGTGCACGGGTGGGCGACGATGAGCGTCCCGCCGGGCTTCAGCAGCGGCTTCCCCCGGTAGAAGTTGAAGAAGTACCCGCAGGCCATCACCTGCACCAGCAGCGGGTTCAGGATGGAGTTGACGCTGTAGGGCGAGATGTAGGGCATGCCGAAGATGACGACGTCGGCCTGGAAGTCCACGTCCACCATGTACTGGCCGTAGCTCGCCTCCAGGATCTTGGCGTGGGTGGGCTCGGTGCGGCCGGCGTGCACGGCGATGACCTCGTAGGGCGCCGGCACCGCCTGCAGGAGCGCGCGCCTCGCGGCCCGCGGCAGCTGGCGCAGCGCCGCCCGCATCCCCTCCAGCTTGAGCCGGTCGAGGTCGGTGAAGGCCTCCTCCCGCTTCATCAGGAAGTCGAGCGGGCCGTCGAACATCCGGTTGTTGATGGTGGTCTCGATGTGGAAGACGTCGATGGCCTCGTCGATGACGCGGCCGATGCGGTCCACCGAGCGATGGAGGGCCGAATGCTCCGGGTCCATGTAGGACCAGCTCTGGCGGATGGTGTTGGGCTCGTGGTGGGCCTTCACGCCCTCGTAGCTCGTCAGCCCGGTGCCGACCGACTTGTGGCCTCCATCCATGGGGACGAGGTTCAGGTTCACGTAGACGAGCAGGTCCGACTCGGCGGCGCGCCGGTTCACGATCACCTTCTCGCCGTGCGCCGTGCTGCCCAGCGTGACCAGGCCGTCCGGGTCCTCGGCGTCGTGGTGGTAGAGCCGTTCCGGCCACCAGGCCTCGAAGATCCGGTCGCCCACCATCCGACGCACCTCGGCCTCGGTCATGCGACGGTGGAGCGCGATGGCGATGATGAGGTGGACGTCGTCCACGCCCGAGTCCGCCAGCAGCTCCAGCACCACCTCCAGCACCAGCTGCCGCACGTCGGGCGTGCGCATGGGCGGCAGCGGAAGCGAGATGTCGTCGATGGCGACGGTGACCTTCATCCCGGGCCGCAGCTTGGCGTGGAGCGGGTCGCAGCCCTCCGGGTGGTTGAGGGCCTGGCGGATGGCGGCCTTCACGTTGGGGAGCCCGGCCACCGGCGGCCGCGGGAAGATCACCTTGGTCCCGACGGGCAGGTCCTCGACGAGGAAGTCCTCGCCGTAGAAGAGGAGGCGGGGGGGCGAGTCGCGGTCCGTCACCACCACCTGCTCGGTGGCCTCGTAGAAGCGGCGAAGCTTGCTGGGCGTGCGCACGATCAGGCCTCGGCAGTGGACAGGACGGGCCACTCGTAGGCCCGCGCCACGTTGCGCAGGCGGAGGTCGGGGTTCACCGCGGCCGGGTGGCCCACCACCGCCAGCATGGGATAGTCGGAGAAGGAGTCGGAGTAGGCGTGGCTCCGGTCCAGGGCCAGCCCTTCCCGGACGCAGTAGTCGCGGATGGCCACGGCCTTGTGGGCCCCCTCGATGATGGGCGGCACGACCCTGCCGGTGGCCACGCCGTCCACGAAGTGCATCCGGTTCGCGAGGAGGTCGTCGGCGCCGAGGTGCTCCGCCAGGGCACGGACGGTGAAGTCGAGGGCGCCGGTGCAGAGCACGATGCGGCAGCCGGCGCGCCGGGCCTCCTCGATGAGCTTCGCCGCGCCCGGGTAGATGGCGGGGCGGAGCACCTTCTCGAAGAGCTCGCCGGAAAGCACGACGAGCCGGTCCTCGCTCTGTCCCCGGTAGAAGGCGTAGAAGGCCTCGTTGAAGACCTTCCGGTTCACCTGGTCGGCGGCCCACAGGAAGGGCAGCGAGGCCAGGGTGCGCGCGGTGTTCCAGGCCGTGCCGAAGATGGTGCCCTGGTTCATGGCATAGAAGGCGAAGGCGTGGACGATGTTCGTCCGCACCAGCGTTCCGTCCACGTCGAAGAATGCGGCCTTGCCCCCTGCCGGCATGAACCACCCGTCTAGTCGAGGGGTTGGGGCGTTGTCAAAGCAGGCCGGGGCCGCGGCCCGCCCCGTTCGGGTCGCGCCCCGATCCGACAGGCGCCGTCCGGAGCCAAGTGCGTAACCTTCGTTCGGGGGGCATCGTCACCCCAGAGGAAGGAGGCCCGCGTGAAGGTTCTGGTCACCGGCGCAACCGGCTTTCTCGGAGCGTGGGCGGCGCGCGAGCTGGCGGCGCGCGGACATTCGGTCCGGGTGCTCGTCCGGCCGGAGAGCCGGGTCGAGGCGCTCGAGGGCATCCCCGCGGAGCGGGTCCCGGGCGACATCACCGACATCGGAGCCGTGGAGCGGGCCGTCCAGGGCTGCGACGGCGTGCTGCACGCGGCGGGCGTGGCGCGCCTGCGGGCCGGCCACCTGCGCCACCTGATGGCCGTGAACCGCGACGGCACCATCCACGTGCTCGGAGCGGCGCTCCGCGCCGGGGTGAGGCGGGCGGTGCACCTCTCCTCGGTGGGCGCCATGGGAGGGACGCTGGAGCCGGTGGCGGTCGACGAGACCTGGCAAGGCACGGCCGAGACGTCGGGAGTCGACTACTTCCTCTCCAAGCTCGAGGGCGAGCGCGCCGCCGCGGCCATCGGGCGGCTCGGGCTGCCGCTCGTCATCCTGCGCCCCGGCGTGGTGCTCGGGCCGGGCGACGTCTACCACTCCAGCACCGGGTCGGTGCTGAGGATGGCGCGGGGGACGATGCCGGTCTGCTTCCGGGGCGGGGCGTCCTACTGCGACGTGCGGGACGTGGCCCGGGCGCAGGCCGTGGCCCTCGAGAGGGGGAAGCCCGGCGAGCTCTACCACGTGGGCGGCCACAATCTGGAGATGGCCGAGCTGGCGCGCCGGGTCTGGCGCATCACCGGCGTGCCGTCGCCGCCGCGCGTGCCCTATTCCCTCATGGTGGCCGCAGCGGGGCTCCGGGAGGTGTGGGGGGTGGTCGAGGGGCAGCCGCCGCCGGTCTCCCGGCAGCTGCTGAGCGGCGCCCGGCGCTACACCTTCCTCTCCTCGGAAAAGGCCCGCCGCGAGCTCGACTACCGGACCCGGCCGCTCGAGGAGACACTGCGGGACACCATCGCCTGGTTCCTGGAACACGGCGACCTCGCCGCTGCGACCCCGAAGCTGAAGGCGCTCGCGAACGCGGCGGCGGCGCGACCCGAGCGGGTGGCGGCGCCGGTCGCCTGACTCGGCTTCACGCCCCGTCAGGGCGCTGGCCGGGAGCGTCCGTTGGTGTCAGTGGTGTACGCGTCCGGTGGTAGCGGGCGGGGTGGCCGAGGGGTCAGGGGCGCCATGGTCTGGGTCGAGCTGCTGGTCGTCTTGGCGATGCTCGTGGTCGGGGCCCGCTTCGGCGGGCTCGGGCTGGGGATGATGGGTGGCCTGGGGGTGGCGCTGCTCGCGTTCGTGTTCGGCGCCCGGCCCGCAGAGCCGCCCATCGAGGTCATGCTGATGATCGCGGCGGTGGTGACCGCCGCGGGCGCGCTGCAGGCCGCGGGGGGCATGGACTACCTCGTGGACCTGGCGGAGAAGGCGCTTCGCCGCCACCCACCCGCGGTGACCATCGTGGCGCCGCTCGTCGCCTACGTCTTCACCCTCTTCGCGGGTACCGGCCACGTCGCCTACGCCATCCTCCCGGTCATCGCCGAGGTCTCGCGGGAGGCGGGCGTTCGACCGGAGCGCCCCATGTCCATCTCGGTGATCGCCTCCCAGCAGGCCATCACCGCGAGCCCCATCTCGGCGGCCACGGTGGCCCTCCTCGTCATGCTCGCCGGGGCCGGCATCACGCTCGTCGGCCTCCTCGCGGTGTGCATCCCCGCCACGCTCACCGGAGTCCTCGCCGGCGCGCTCGTCGCCAGCCGCATGGGCAAGGAACTCGATGCCGACCCCGAGTACCTCCGGCGGCTGAACCACGGGGAGATCGAGCCACCCGCCAGGACCGCCCGTCCTCCCGCGACCTGGCGGGCCAAGGCGTCGGTGGCCCTCTTCGTCCTCGGCGCCGTCTCCATCGTCCTCTTCGGCTCCTTCCCGGCCCTGCGCCCGACCTACACGTCCGGCGGCGCCACGGTGCAGATGGAGATGGCGAGCGCCATCGAGATGGTGATGCTCTCGATCGCGGCCTTGATGGTCATCGTCTGCAAGGCCGACGTGGAGAAGGTGGCCCGCGGCACGGTCTTCCTGGCCGGCATGCAGGCGGTGATCGCCATCTTCGGCATCGCCTGGATGGGCGACACCTTCTTCCGCGCCAACCAGGCGACCATCCAGGGACCCCTGCAGCGCATGGTCGAGGGCGCGCCGTGGACCTTCGCGCTCGCGCTCTTCGTCCTCTCCATCCTGCTCTACAGCCAGGCGGCCACGGTCCGGACCCTCATGCCGGTGGGAATCTCCATCGGCCTGCCGGGACACGCGCTGGTGGGGATGTTCCCCGCCGTGAACGGCTACTTCTTCCTCCCGAACTACCCCACGCTGGTCGCGGCCATCAACTTCGACCGCACCGGCACCACCCGCATCGGCAAGTACCTGCTCAACCACAGCTTCATGCTTCCCGGGCTCGTCTCCACCGCCGTCGCGGTGGCGACCGGGCTCCTGGTCGCCCGCCTCATCCTCGCGTAGAGCCGCACCTGCACGGCGCAGGAAGAGAACCATGACATCGAGCCCATTCCGCATCGAGCACGACTTCCTCGGCGACCGGGAGGTCCCCATCGACGCCTACTACGGGGTCCAGACGCTGCGGGGCGCCGAGAACTTCCCCATCACCGGGCTCCCCATCCACCCGGCGCTCATCCGGGCCATGGCCATCGTGAAGAAGGCGGCGGCGCTGGCCAACCGGGACACCGGGCACCTCGACGCGAAGCTCGCCGACGCCATCGCCAGGGCGGCCGACGAGGTCATCGCCGGGAAGCTCCACGCCCAGTTCATCGTCGATCCCATCCAGGGCGGCGCCGGAACCTCGATCAACATGAACACGAACGAGGTCCTCGCCAACCGCGCGCTCGAGATCCTCGGCCACCCGAAGGGGAAGTACGAGGTCGTCAGCCCGAACTCCCACGTCAACATGGCCCAGTCGACGAACGACGCCTTCCCGACTGGCGTCCACATCGCGGCCCTCGACCTCGGACGCGGGCTCGTCCAGGAGCTGCAGAAGCTCCATGACGCGTTCGCCGCGAAGGAGAAGGAGTTCCACGGCCTCATCAAGATGGGGCGGACCCACCTCCAGGACGCGGTGCCCATCCGGCTGGGCCAGGAGTTCGGGGCCTACCGGCGCGTCATCGGGCGCGACATCGAGCGCATCCGGCTGGTGGGGCGGCAGCTCCTGGAGGTGAACATGGGGGCCACCGCGGTCGGCACCGGCCTCAACGCCGACCCGGACTACATCGCGGCCGTGGTGAAGTACCTGGCCGAGCTCAGCGGCTTCCCCATGAAGTCCGCCGAGGACCTGGTGGACGCCACCCAGAACACCGACTGCTACACGGAGGTCTCGGCGGCGCTCAAGGTCTGCATGATGAACCTCTCCAAGATCGCAAACGACCTGCGGCTCATGGCATCGGGGCCGCGCTGCGGGCTCGGGGAGCTGAACCTGCCGGCGCGCCAGCCGGGCTCGTCCATCATGCCGGGGAAGGTGAACCCGGTGATGGCCGAGGTGGTGAACCAGGTGGCCTTTCAGGTCATCGGCAACGACCACACCATCTGCCTGGCCTCGGAGGCCGGCCAGTTCGAGCTGAACGTGATGGAGCCGGTGCTGGTCTTCAACCTGCTCCAGTCGATCGGGATCATGACCAACGTCTTCGTGGTCTTCCGGAAGTTCCTGGTGGAGGGGCTCACCGCCAACGCCGAGAAGATGAAGGCCTACGTGGACAACAGCGTGGGAGTCATCACCGCCATCAACCCCCACGTCGGGTACGAGACGGCGGCTCGCATCGCCCGGGAAGCGAACATGACCGGGAAGCCGGTCCGCGAGCTCATCCTGCGCGACAAGGTGCTCACGAAGGAGCAGCTCGACGCCATCCTCGACCCGTTCGAGATGACGAAGCCCGGCATCGCCGGCGCGAAGCCGCGGAAGCACGAGAAGGTCTGGTGGAAGGAAACGGATCACGAGAAGGAGGAGAAGGCCGGCTGAGAAGAGCGGCGCCGGGCGGCGTCGCCGGACGGGAACCGGCGCGCACGAGCTCGCCGAAGTGGACACACAGGCGCGCCGTACGGCGGCGCCACGAAGGAGGTCGAGATGAGAGTCGCGATCCGTAGGACCCGGATGTCCCTGGCGGCCGGGCTGGTCCTGGCCGCCGCCACCGCCGCAGCGCAGGCGCCGAAGCTGGTCCCGGCGCCGGCGAAGCCGAGCGTGATGATCCTCGCCACCGGGGGGACGATCGCCGGCGCGCAGCCGAAGCCCGGCGAGGCCGGCTACAAATCCGGGAGCTTCTCGGTGGAGTCGCTCATCCAGGGGGTGCCCGGGATGGAGAAGATCGCCAACGTGAAGGGCGAGCAGATCGCGAGCATCGGCAGCCAGGACATGAACGACGCGGTCTGGATCAAGCTGGCCCGCCGGGTGAACGAGCTGCAGACGCAGCCCGGGGTGGACGGGATCGTCATCACCCACGGGACCGACACGATGGAGGAGACCGGCTACTTCCTGAACCTGGTCGTGAAGGGGGACAAGCCGGTCGTGCTGGTCGGGTCGATGCGCCCGGCGACGGCCATCAGCGCCGACGGCCCGATGAACCTCTACAACGGCACCGCGGTGGCCGTGGACCCGGCGGCGCGAGGGCGCGGCGTGCTCGCCGTCCTGAACGACGACATCCATTACGCCCGCGAGAGCGCGAAGACGAACACCACATCGCTGCAGACCTTCCACTCGCCGAACCGGGGCCTCGCCGGGATCGTGAACTTCGGCAAGGCCCGCTTCTACTCCCCGCCGGTGCCGAAGCACACGAGCGGCAGCGCCTTCGCGGGCGCAGTGCCGGATGCGCTCCCGAAGGTCCTCATCGTCTACGCCTACGCGAACGTCGGGAAGGAGCAGGTGGAGGCGGCCCTGGCCGTCGGGGCGCAGGGGATCGTGCTGGCCGGCGTCGGCGACGGGAACGCCACGGCGCCGATGATCGAGGCGCTCGCCGCGGCGGCGAAGAAGGGGGTGGTGGTGGTCCGCAGCTCGCGCGTCGGATCGGGGACGGTGGCCCGCAACGTCGAGCTCGACGACGACAAGCTGGGGTTCGTGGCCGCACTGGAGCTGAACCCGCCCAAGGCGCGGGTGCTCCTGCAGCAGGCGCTGACGAAGACGAAGGACGTGGCGGCGATCCAGAGGTACTTCGAGGAGTACTAGGAGGACCACATGATCCGGACCATCGCCCGGGCGGCGCTCGCCGCCCTCATGCTGATGCCGGCCCTCCCGCGGGCCCAGGAGGCCGAGCGCAAGCCCTCCTTCGAGATCTACGGCTTTGCGCAGGTCGACGCCATCCAGGACTTCGAGCGGGTCCGCCCGGACTGGACCGCGACGCTGCGCCCCACCCGCATACCGACCGAGGAGGGGCTCTACGGCGCGAACGGGGAGTCGATCTTCAGCGTCCGCCAGAGCCGCCTCGGCTTCCGCGGCTCGCTACCCGCCGGCGCCCACGACCTCAAGGCCCGCATCGAGTTCGACTTCTTCGGGACGAGCTCCGGGGACCGGCCGGACGCCGCCGGGCCGAACGGCGTCCGCCTTCGCCGTGCCTACGGAGAGTGGGGTCCCATCCTGGGCGGCCTCACCGCCAGCCTCTTCATGGACGACGACTGGTGGCCGACCATCATCGACTACTGGGGCCCGGCGGGGATGGTCTTCTACCGGAACGTCCAGATCCGCTACACGCCCATCTCCGGCGAGCACACCTTCGCGGTCGCCATCGAGCGCCCCGCCACCGACCTGGACCCCACCGGCGGCCCCCCGGGGATCGCGCCGCGCAGCCTGCTGCCCGACCTCACCGCCCAGTACCGGCTTTCCCAGGGCTGGGGCTACCTCCAGCTCTCCGGCATCCTCCGCTACCTCGGCTACGACACGCCTGGCGCGCCGACGCAGACCACGGGCAGCGCCGTGGGGTGGGGGCTCCACGCGAGCTCCACCATCGCGCTCGTCCCCGACAAGGTGAAGCTCCTCGCCGCCGTCGTCTACGGGGCCGGGACCTCCTACTACATGAACGACGCCACCCCGGACCTCGCCTTCGACGGGACGGTCGCCAACCCCAAGGCCCAGGCCCTCCCGATGCTCGGGATCTCCGCCTACCTGGACGTGTACTGGAGCAAGCTCTTCTCGAGCGCCATCGGCTACAGCACGGTCATGATGTTCAACAACGGGAACAACCCCAACCTCCAGGGACCGAGCGCCTTCAAGAGCGGCCAGTACGCGTCCGTGAACTTCCTCGTCACCCCCTTCAGGAACTTCATGGCCGGCCCCGAGTTGCTCTGGGGCGAGCGCATCGACAAGGGCGGTGCCTACGGGACCGACACACGCCTCCAGGTCTCCCTGAAGTACAGCTTCTCGAGCCTGGACTTCTGGAAGCCGCAGTAGCGCGGATCCGCGCGCCGGCCGTGGCGGGAAGGAAGCCGCCCCGGCCGGAGCGCGGCGGCAGGGCGCGGGAGCGCGTCCAGGAAGGGTAGCAGGCCATGCTCTGGATCGAACTCGGCATCCTGGTCGCGTGCATCGTCGTCGGTGCCCGGCTCGGCGGGATCGCGCTGGGCGCGGTGGCGGGGATCGGGCTCGTCGTCTTCGTCTTCGCGTTCCAGATGCCGCCCGGCAGCCCGCCGACGGTGGTCCTCGGCATGATCATCGCCGTCATCACCGCGCTCTCCGGCGTCCAGGCCGCGGGCGGGCTCGACTACCTGGTCCTGGTCGCCGAGCGCGTCATGCGGCGCAAGCCCCAGTACATCACTTTCGTGGCGCCGCTCGTCACCTACGTCCTCATCGCCGCCTCCGGCACGCAGCACGTCATCTACGCCCTGCTCCCGGTGATCGCCGAGGTGTCGCGCAAGGCCGGGGTCCGGCCCGAGCGGCCGATGTCGATCAGCGTGATCGCCGCGCAGCAGGGGCTCGTGGCCTCGCCCGTCTCCGCGGCGACGGTGGCGATGCTCGCCGTGCTCGGGGGCTCGAACATCGGGCTCCCGCAGATCGCCATGGTCGTCATCCCGTCCACGCTGCTCGCCGTGATCCTCGGTGCCCTGTCGGTCGCCTGGAGGGGGAAGCCGCTCGAGACCGATCCCGAGTACCAGCAGCGCCTCGCCAGCGGAAAGGTGAAGCCCCCGGAGGCGCTGCCCGCGATCACCGGGAAGGCGCTGCTGCGCGCGCGCGGATCGACGGCGCTGTTCCTCGCCGCCATCGCCCTGGTGGTGGTGCTGGGGATCTTCCCCGAGCTGAAGCCCGTGCCGATCATCAAGGGTGAGCCCAAGGAGATCGACACCGCGGCCGTCATCATGATCGTCATGCTGGCCGTGGCCGGGCTCTGCATGATCCTCTTCCAGGCGAGCGCCGAGTCGGCGGTGAAGGGCAGCATCATGAAGGGCGGGATCACCGCCTTCGTCTCCATCCTCGGGGTGTCCTGGCTCGGGTCCTCGCTCTTCGAGGGGAACCGGACCGCCATCGTGGCCGGGATCTCCGGCATCATCCAGCAGGCCCCGTGGGTCTTCGCTCTCGGCCTCTTCGTCCTCTCCATCCTGCTCATGAGCCAGGCGGCGACGGTGGTGACGCTGATGCCCGTCGGCGTGGCCCTGGGCCTCTCCCCCTGGCTCCTCGTCGGGCTGTACCCGGCAGTGAACGGGTACTTCTTCCTGCCGACCTACGGAACCACGCTGGCGGCCGTGTCGTTCGACCAGACCGGAACGACCCGCATCGGGAAGTGGCTGGTCAACCACAGCTTCATGGTCCCGGGCCTGGTCGCGACCGCCACGGCGACCGTCGTCGCGGTCGCGCTCTCGTCCTTGGTCTTGAAGTGAACACGAACGGAGGTCCAGTCATGCGCCGCATCCTCGCGTCCATCCTCGCTGCCACGCTGCTCGTCGCGCCCATCGCCGCCGGTGCGCAGGCCAAGGCACCCCAGTTCCGGGTGGAGAAGGACCTGCTGGGCGAGAAGCAGATCCCGGCCGACGCCTACTACGGCGTGCAGACCGCCCGGGCCCTGGAGAACTTCCAGATCTCCGGCATCACCTTGAAGCACTTCCCCGAGCTCGTGCGGGCCCTCGCCCTCGTGAAGCTCGCCGCCGCCCGGGCCAACGCCGACGTGGGCGCGCTCCCCGCGGCGAAGCTCGGCCCCATCGAGAAGGCCTGCCTCGCCGTCATGGACGGCAAGTACCTCGACCAGTTCCCCGTCGACATGTACCAGGGAGGCGCCGGCACCTCGACGAACATGAACGCGAACGAGGTCCTCGCGAACGTCGCGCTGGAGACGATGGGGCTGCCGAAGGGGCGCTACGACAGGATCGAGCCCCACGACGACCTGAACATGTCCCAGTCGACGAACGACTTCTACCCGACGGCGCTGAAGGTGGCGATGATCCTCTACAACCAGAAGCTGCTGCCCGAGGTGGAGCAGCTGGCGGCGTCGTTCCGCGCCAAGGGGAAGGAGTTCGCGGACGTCATCAAGATGGGGCGCACCGAGACGCAGGACGCCGTGCCCATGACGCTGGGGCAGGAGTTCGAGGCCTTCGCCGCCGCCATCGAGACGGAGATCGCCGCGCTGCGTCGGGCGGAGGAGGGGCTCTACGTCGTCAACATGGGGGGGACGGCGATCGGCACGGGGCTCAACGCCCCCAAGGGCTATTCGGAGCGATGCGTGGCGCACCTCGCCAAGCTCACCGGCAAGAAGATCGCGCTGGCGCCGAACCTGATCGCAGCGACCTCGGACCTGCACGCCTTCGCGGCCTACTCGTCGGCCCTGCGCAACCTGGGCGCGAAGCTCGTGAAGGTGAGCACCGACCTGCAGTTCCTCTCGTCCGGCCCGCGGACCGGGATCTTCGAGATCTCGCTTCCCCCGATGCAGCCCGGCTCCTCCATCATGCCCGGCAAGGTGAACCCGGTGATGGCCGAGCTCGTGAACACCATCTCCATGAAGGTGATGGGGAACGACGTCGCCGTGGGGATCGCCCAGTCCTTCGGCCTGCTGCAGCTGAACGCCTACGAGCCGCTCGCCGCCATCGCCATCCTCGAGTCGCAGCACCTCCTCATCCGCGGCATCGCCGCATTCCGCGGGAAGTGCGTGGACGGGATCGTCGCCAACCGGGCCGTCTGCGAGGAGCACTTCGACCGCAGCGTTGGGATCGTGACCGCCCTGAACCCACTCTTGGGGTACGAGAAGACCACCGAGCTCGCGGCCGAGGCGATGCGGACCAACAAGAGCGTGCTGCAGCTGGTCCGGGAGCAGAAGCTCCTCACGGAGGAGCAGATCAGGAAGGTGATGAACGTGAAGGCCCTCACCGGCCAGCAGTAGCCGGTCGAGGCACGCTTCCCTGCGGGAGCCGGTCAGGTCATCAGCGCCACGATCACCGGTCCCCATGCGGTGAGGAGGATGTTCCCGAGCGCGTAGGGCACGGTGTAGCCGAGCACGGGGACCTTGCTCTGGGCGGCGTCCTGGACCGCCTTCAGGCCGGCCGTGGTCGTGCCGGCTCCCGTACACGCGCCGAGCAGGATCACCGGGTTCATCTTCAGGACCAGCCGGCCCACCGCCAGGCCGACCGCGTGGGGAAGGACCGCCGCCACGAGCCCGGCGGCCACCAGGCCGAAGCCGGTCTGGCGCACTCCGGCCACGAAGCTCGGCCCCGCCGAGAGCCCGACGACGCCGATGAAGGCGGCGAGGCCGACGTTGTCGAAGACCCAGAGGGCCGCCTCCGGGATTCGGCCGAAGGTGGGGCGGACCGAGCGGAGCCAGCCGAAGACGAGCCCCATGACGAGCGCGCCGCCGCTGGTGGTGAGCGTGATCGCCACGCCGCCGACCTTCACCGAGAGCAGCCCGATGAGCCCGCCGACGACGATGCCCAGGCCGACGAAGACCACGTCGGTGGCGGGGGTGGGGTGGTCCAGGTAGCCGAGCGCGCGGCCTGCCCGCTCCACGTCCTCCTCGTGCCCGGCGAGCTGGAGCAGGTCGCCCCGGTTCACGACCGTGCCCGGCTCGAAGGGCATCTCCTGCCCCTCGCGGACGAGCCGGCGCATGACCACGCCCCGCCCGTGCTGCTCGGCGAGCTCCGCGAGCGACCTCCCGGCGACCTCCTTGCGCGTGACCACCGCGTCCAGGTAGGCGACCGGGAAGTCGAGGAGCTCGGGGTCCTCGACCTCGGGGCCGATGCCGGCGAGCGACTCGAGGAGCACGCCCCGCCGGGCGAGCAGGGCCATCGCGTCTCCCGCCCGCACCACGGTCTCCGGAGTCGGCTCGACGAGCTTCACGCCCTGGCGCAGGCGCTCCACGAAGACGCGGGCACCGGGAATCGCCTGCTCGACCTGCGCGACGGTGCGTCCGGCCCAGGTGGCGCCCTCGACGCGGAAGGCGCGGAGATCCCAGGCATGGTGCGCGGAGCGGACGCCGGCCGCCGCCTCCGCCTTGCCGGAGAGCGCGGTCTCGAGCTCGCGGCTCGCCCCGCGCAGGTCGATGCGGAGGAGGCGCGGCGCGAGCGAGGAGAGGAACCAGACGACGGCCGTGGTGCCGACGAGGTAGGTGACGGCGTAGGCGACCGGGATGTTGTTCGCGAGGCGCGCCTTCTCGGCGTCCGGCAGCGCGAGGCGCTGGATGGCCTCGCTGGCGGTCCCGATCACGGTGGATTCGGAGAAGGCTCCCGCGAGCAGGCCCGCCGCGGTGCCGACGTCGTAGCCCAGGAGCCGGGACAGCCCCACCGCGGTCAGGAGCGAGGTGACGCAGATGACGGCGGTGAGGACGAGCTGCGGCAGGGCGTCCTTCTTCAGGCCCCGGAAGAACTGGGGCCCGACCTTGTACCCGGTGGCGAAGAGGAACAGGTCGAAGAAGACGGTCTTCACGGCCGGCGAGACCACCACGCCGGTCTGGCCGATGACCACGCCCGCGAGCAGCGTGCCCAGCACCGGGCCGAGCGTGAAGGTCCCGAACCGGAGGCGCCCGACGAGGAAGCCGAGCGCCAGCGCCAGGAAGAGCGCCAGCTCGGGGTTCTGCCGCAGGACGTTGCCGATCTCCGTCATGGCCATGTCTCCAGGCCCGTCGCTGCGGGCGCTGCGCCGCCGCCGGGCCCGGAGCCGGCCGCACCCGACGGGCGTGGACGGCGCACCGTGCGGCGAGGGCAGCTTGCCACGTCGGAGTGGAGAACCACAGGGGAAGTGGACTTCGTCGCCGGCAGGCACGCCGGCGGCCTACAGCCACCCCTGCTCGCGGTACGACCGCGCCGACCGCTCGATGGACTCGGCGAGCGAGGTCCGGGCCTGGAAGCCGAGCCGCCGGCTCGCCTTCTCCGTGTCGCAGGTCCAGCCAGGCGCGAGCACCTGCTCGGACAGCTTGCGGTTGAAGGGGAGCCGGCGCCCGAGGGCCCGGCTCGCCACGTCGGCGGCCGAGCCGGCGCCACGGAGCAGCCACGGGGGCACGCGCACGGTGCGCGTCCGGACCCCGAGGGCGTGGGCCACCTCCTCCTGCAGCCCCTCGAGCGTGGTCCGCTCGCGGTGGGCGAGGAAGAAGGCCTGCCCCACCGCCTCGGGCCGCTGGGCGAGGAGCAGGAAGCCGCGCGCGCAGTCCTCCACGTCGACGAACGAGAGCGGCCGGGGTGCGCCGGTGACCCCGACGATCACGCCGCGCGCCACGATCCGGAAGAAGAAGAGGTTGTCCCGGTCGCCCGGACCGGTGATCCGCGGCGGTCGTGCGACCGTCACCGGCAGCCGGGCGGCGTAGCCGAGGGTGATCCGCTCGGCCTCCGCCTTCGACTCGCCGTACCACTCCACCGGCGCCAAGGGCTCTTCTTCCCTCCTGCCGGTCGCGGAGGGCCCGGCGGCGGCGAGCGAGCCGGCCAGCACGAAGCGGGAGAGCCCCGGGGCGTGGGTGAGGCAGGCCTCGAGGAGCGTCCGCGTCCCCTCCGCATTCACCCGCAGGAACTCCTGGCGTCGCGTCGCCCTGCGGAGGCCGGCGAGGTGGAAGACCACGTCGCAGCCGGCGACCGCGGCCGGCAGCGAGTCGGGGTTCGTGACGTCGCCGCGGACCACGTCGACGGACGCGGCCCCCGAGGAAGAGGCGCCGGCCGCGGCCACCCCAGGCGCTTCCGCCCCGAGGCCCGGCTCCGCGGCCCCGGGTCGGACCATCGCCCGCACCGCGTGACCCTCGGCGCGGAGGCGCCGCACCAGCCACGAGCCCAGGAAGCCACCTGCGCCGGTCACGAGAGCCCGCATCGAGAGACCTCCCACCCGCATGCCTACCGTGCCGGCCCAACCGGGACAAGGGAGGGCGGTGCGCCGGACGTGCGGCGCGCCGGGTGGCGGGGCTAAGATGCCGGCCATGGAGACCGTCCGCTCCACCTGCCCCTACGACTGCCCCGACGCCTGCGGATTGCTGGTGGACGTGGAGGGGGGCCGCGCCGTCGCCGTCCACGGCGACCCGGAGCACCCCTACAGCCGGGGGTCGCTGTGCGTGAAGATGAACGCCTACCAGCAGACGGTCCACTCGCCGCGGCGGCTGACCACGCCGCTCGAGCGGACGGGCCGGAAGGGCCAGGGCGCCTTCCGCCCCATCTCCTGGGACGCGGCCATCGCCCGGATCGCCGGGCGGTGGAAGGAGATCGCCGCAGCGCACGGCGCCGAGGCCATCCTCCCGTACTCCTACGCCGGCACGATGGGGCTGGTGCAGCGAAACGCCGGCCACCCCTTCTTCCACCGGCTCGGGGCCTCGCGGCTCGACCGGACCATCTGCTCCCCGGCGAAAGGCGCCGGCTGGAAGGCGGTCATGGGCGCGACGCTGGCCCCGCATCCGGACGAGGCCCTCGCCAGCGACCTCCTCGTCCTCTGGGGGATCAACGCGGCGGCGACCAGCATCCACTTCGCCGAGCGGGCGCGCCGGGCGAAGCGCGCCGGCGCCGAGGTCTGGCTCGTCGAGACCTACCGCACCCCGACGGCCTCGCTCGCCGACCGGGTGATCCTGGTGCGACCGGGCAGCGACGGGGCGCTGGCGCTGGGGATGATGCACGTCATGGCCCGCGACGGGCTCGTGGACCTCGACTTCGTGGCCCAGAACGTCCAGGGCTTCGACGACCTCCGCGACCGCATCCTCCCCGACTACGCGCCGGAGCGGGTCGCCGCCAGGACCGGGCTCGCCCCCGCCGAGGTGGAGGACCTGGCGCGGCGCTACGCCGGGGCGCGCGCCCCCTTCATCCGGCTGGGGAGCGGCCTCTCCCGGTACGGGAATGGCGCGATGACGGTGCGGACCATCACCTGCCTCCCGGCGCTGGCCGGCGCCTGGGCGCGGCCGGGCGGGGGGCTGCTGGCCAGCACCACCACCGACCTCGCCTTCGACCTGCGGCCGGTGACGCGCGAGGACCTCCAGCCGCGGCCCACGCGCATCGTGAACATGAACCGGCTCGGCCACGCGCTGACCGAGCTCTCCGGCCCGCGGGTGGAGTCGCTCTACGTCTACACGTCGAATCCGGCTGCAGTGGCGCCCGACCAGGAGGCGGTTCTCCGCGGCCTGGCCCGCGCGGACCTCTTCACCGTGGTGCACGAGCGGTTCCTCACCGACACCGCGCGCTACGCCGACCTGGTGCTCCCGGCCACGAGCTCGCTCGAGCACGACGACGTCTACAAGTCCTACGGCAGCTACTGCGTGCAGCGGAGCGCTCCCGCCGTGCCGCCGGTGGGCGAGTCGCGGTCGAACTGGGACGTGTTCCGGCTGCTGGCCTCCGCCATGGGCTTCGACGAGCCCGTCTTCCGGCAGACGGCCCGCGAGATGGTGGACGCGCTGGTCGCCGCACCCTCGCCGATGCGCGACGGCATGGACGCGGCGGCCTTCGCGGCCGGGAAGGCGGTCGAGCTGCGCCGCCCGGGCGGCCCGGGCCGACGCTGGCTCACGCCCTCGGGCCGGATCGAGATCCTGAACCCGCGCCACGCGCTGCCGCTCCCGACCTGGCTCCCCACCCATGAGGAGCACGGCGCGCTGCCGCTCTGCCTCATGACCGGCGCCGCGGTCCTCGGGCTGAACTCCTCGTTCCGCGAGCGGGACGACCTCGTCCGGCGCGACGGTCCGGCGAGGCTCATGATGAGCGCCGCCGACGCAGGTCCGCGCGGGCTCGCCGACGGGGGGAGGGTGGTCGCCTGGAACCCGCTCGGCGAGGCCGAGTTCGTCCTCGAGGTCACCGACCGCGCCCCGCCGGGCGTGGTCGTCGCCGAGGGCGTCCGCTGGCTCTCCCAGGTTCCCGGGCGCGGGTCGGTGAACGCGCTCACCTCGCAGCGGCTCACCGACGAGGCCGGCGGCAGCACCTTCTACGACAACCGCGTGGACGTCCGGCCGGCCTGACCGGCGGCGCCCCCCCGTCTGGCCCCCGGCCGGCTGCCCGCGAAGGGCGCACATGTGACTGGAATGCTTGCAGATTTTCGGTGATCCGCATCGAGGTCGCGCGGGCCGGCTGCGGCTGACACGGGCGCGCCGGATGGGGTATAAACCGGGTCCCCCTCGAACCCGGCGAGACCCCTGCGCGGCTTTCCGCGCCCGAGGCCTCCGGAACCAGGAGAAGCGCCTCCGCTCTCCCTTAGGAGAGTCCACGCACCAACCACCGGACAGGAGAACAGCACGTGAGCCATCCCGTGATCGACGCCTACCAGAAGCACGTGGAGGAGCGCAGCGCCCAGGGGATCCCGCCCCGTGCGCTCGACCCCGAGCAGACCCGCGAGGTGGCGAAGCTGCTCGTGAAGCCGCCGAAGGGGCAGGAAGCGTTCCTGCTCTCGCTGCTCCGCGACCGCGTCTCGCCGGGCGTCGACCCGTCCGCCGAGGTGAAGGCCGGGTTCCTGGCCGAGATCGTGGGCGGCAAGAAGAAGTCCCCGGTCATCTCCAAGAAGGACGCCATCTTCATGCTAGGCACCATGGGTGGCGGCTACAACGTCCCGCCGCTCGTGGCCGCCCTGAAGGTGAAGGGGCTGGCCGAGGACGCCGCCGCGGCGCTCCGCGGGCTCACCTACGTCTACGAGGCGTTCGACGACGTCGCCGCGCTCGCCAAGGCCAAGAACGCCGCGGCCAGGAGCGTCGTCGAGTCCTGGGCCGCCGCCGAGTGGTTCACCTCGCGCGCCGGGATCCCCGACAGCTTGAAGGTCAAGGTCTTCAAGGTGGACGGCGAGATCAACACCGACGACTTCTCGCCCGCCGGGGACGCCTCGACCCGCCCGGACATCCCGCTGCACGCGCTGGCGATGGGCAAGACCCGGTTCCCGGGGGGCCTGAAGACCATCGAGGAGTTCCGCAAGCAGGGCTTCCCGGTGGCCTTCGTCGGCGACGTCGTCGGCACCGGATCGTCGCGCAAGTCGGCCATCAACTCGGTGCTCTGGTACATCGGGGACGACATTCCCCACGTGCCCAACAAGCGGCGCGGCGGCGTCGTCATCGGCGGCGTCATCGCCCCGATCTTCTTCAACACCGCCGAGGACTCGGGCGCGCTTCCCATCAAGACCGACGTCTCGAGGCTCAAGACCGGCGACGTCGTCACCATCGACTTCAAGAAGGGGGAGATCCGCTCCGACGGGGGCGAGGTGCTCTCCACCTTCCAGCTGAAGCCCGGCAACCTCGGCGACGAGTTCCGGGCCGGGGGCCGCATCCCGCTCATCATCGGTCGGTCGGTCACCGACAAGGCCCGCAAGTTCTTGAAGAAGGGGCCGGCCGACACCTTCATGGTGCAGACCAACCCCTCCGCGCCGAAGGGGCAGGGCTACTCGCTCGCCCAGAAGATGATCGGCCGCGCCTGCGGCCTGCCCGGCGTGCTGCCGGGCTGGTACGTCGAGCCGAGGATGACCACCGTCGGCAGCCAGGACACCACAGGGCCCATGACGGCCGACGAGCTGAAGGAGCTCGCCTGCCTCAGGTTCCAGGCGCCCATGGTCATGCAGTCCTTCTGCCACACCGCCGCCTACCCGAAGGCCGCGGACGTGAAGATGCACAAGACGCTGCCGGCCTTCGTCGTCGAGCGCGGCGGCGTCTCGCTGCGCCCCGGCGACGGGGTCATCCACAGCTGGCTGAACCGGCTGCTGTTGCCCGACACCGTGGGCACCGGCGGCGACAGCCATACCCGGTTCCCCATCGGCGTCAGCTTCCCGGCGGGCTCGGGGCTGGTGGCCTTCGGAGCCGCGCTGGGCTTCATGCCGCTCGACGTGCCCGAGAGCGTACTGGTGCGCTTCAAGGGCAAGCTCCGCCCCGGCATCACGCTGCGTGACGTGGTGAACGCCATTCCCTACTGGGCCATCAAGCAGGGGCTCCTCACCGTCCCCAAGAAGGGGAAGAAGAACGTCTTCAACGGGAAGATCCTGGAGATGGAGGGGCTGCCCGACCTCACCGTCGAGCAGGCCTTCGAGCTCACCGACGCCGCCGCCGAGCGCAGCGCCGCCGCCGCCACCGTCAAGCTGTCGGAGAAGACCGTGGCCGCCTACCTGCGGTCGAACGCGGCGCTGATGAAGAAGATGATCGCCGACGGGTACCAGGACGCGATGACGCTCCGGGGGCGCATCGAGGCCGTGGAGAAGTGGCTGAAGAAGCCGCAGCTCCTCACCGCCGACGCCAGCGCCCAGTATGCCGCGGTCATCGAGATCGACCTGGCCCAGATCACCGAGCCGATCCTGGCCTGCCCGAACGACCCCGACGACGTGAAGCTCCTCACCGAGGTGGCCCACACCAAGATCGACGACGTGTTCCTCGGGTCCTGCATGACGAACATCGGCCACTTCCGCGCCGCCGGCGAGATCTGGAAGGGGCAGAAGTTCAACCCGGCGGTCCGCACCTGGATCTGCCCGCCGACCCG
>Ga0209253_10001361_pt1 | contig 21403 bp, 17 predicted proteins | sample FrelakmetBRP12BR_FD_187145 | JGI IMG/M metagenome (GOLD analysis project Ga0209253, IMG submission 187145) | Freshwater lake sediment microbial communities from the University of Notre Dame, USA, for methane emissions studies - BRP12 BR (SPAdes)... | ecosystem: Environmental > Aquatic >...
TTCTTGTAGGAGCTTCAAAGAAAGATGAAGAGATGGAAGTTAAAAAGGGCGATGAAGTCCTGTATGGCAAATATTCAGGTCAGGAGCTGACTATAGATGGCGTGGACTACCTCCTGATATCTCAGACTGATATCCTTTTTATTTGCCTGCATGCGCAGCATCGCCACAGCATGCTCCAGCAAGCCAACCATATCATGCATCGCAAACTCGGGCTGGCGTGGCCGCGCAGAATCGACCAAAGTGGATACCAGCTTATTCAAACGCTCAGTTTCGGTAGTGATGAATGACGCCACTTCCAAGCCCTCTGCACTCAGATTTTTTTCACGCCCCAGCACCTGCGCCGATGAGCGCAATATGCCTAGCGGTGTTCTGATTTCATGACTCATCGCGGCAGCCATTTCTCCGGCTACGGCCAGTTTGGCTGCACGCGTCAGATTCTCTTTCGAAACAGCCAGGTCCTCCATCATCTTGGCAAAAGCCTCCGTCATCTCCCGCACCTCGACAGGGCCATCAGCCGGAGGCAAACCACCTTGTGATGAACGGACAAAGCGATTGGCATAATCGGTAAGACGTGCCAGCGGCCTTGTGATGCTACGCGCCAGCGGCGCTGCAAAAAACGTGGCCAGCAACGCCGTTGCAAATAGCAGAAAAATAAAGATATATCCCATACGATGTACCGGCGCCATGACAACGTAGCGGTACTGGGCAATTTTCACCTCCCAGTTGAAAATCGGCGGAGTAGCCAGATTTTTAGCGGCCGAACGTACCGATATATCATGTGCGGCAACAATTTCTTTCCAGTGCTGCGTTTCTGCAAGTACGCGCTGCTGCCTGTCACGTTCATCCAGATTGATCAGCGCTGCCGCGCTGCCCTGGTTTTCAGTGTTCCGGAGGATGCTCCGGATATAGCCCCAATCAAACATCACCCATAACGTGCCGACTTTCTGCTGATTTGCATCCATTACATCACTGGCCATCGGCAGACGCTGCTGCATTATCCTGTAAAGCCGCACATGATGGTTTGCAAACCTTATCTGCTGCCATTCCTGCTCCGCACTTGCCGACTGGCCGATTTGAGACGGATCGCTGGATGCAACGACAATATTCTGGTTATTCACCACATAGATAGACTGATATACACCACGATAGCTGGTTTTCAATTCATTCAGGAAATTGGAAAGCCGCTTATCCACATCGCCGACCACCACTTCATCCATGATTTCCAGGCGGCTCCAGGAAACTACATTTTGCAGCCGCTCGAACATCATATTGTCGATTTCACTGAGTGCCGCAGTTGCACGTGTCTGCATATCACGCGTGATTTCATCCCGCACGACCATGCGTGCCTGATAGAAAGTGAGCACGGTCACGATGAGCATAGGCAACAGCGCTGTAAGCAGGAAGGTGATCAACAGCAGCTTCTTGACCGGCAGCGGTTTTGCAAACAACGGTTTTCTAAACATGGATGACCATAGTCTTATCAAAATACATACCTTGTTAAATCCGGGAACCCTGACAGCATCAGTCACTCCATTTAAACGCACTGCGTGGAATAGAATATAATCTGACTCCATGACATTTCTATATATGCCCTAGCCCCAACAACCATCGCTGACATATGCCTGGAGTAACCATGCGTTTAAACAAACTTATCTGTATTGGCAGTGTAGCCTCGCTACTCCTGCTGTGCAAGGCTGCGTATGCAGATGAATCAGCGAACATCAATGATGGCTTTTTTGATGCATTCAGAATCGGCGGCTATGCCAGTGCCGGCATCATATTACCGCGAGATGAAAAAGCAACTGCCGCAATCAATGAAATCAGCCTGATAGTGGCATGGGAGAACGAGAGCCGCTTCAAGTTCTTTGGTGAACTGGAACTCGAAGACCCGGTTTCATGGAATAGTGACAATAAGTTCAACACCAGACAGAGCTATCTCGACCTGGAGCGCCTGTATCTGGATTACAACTTCTCCGAAAAAATCAACCTGCGCGCCGGGCGTTTTTTGACGCCGTCCGGCCGCTGGAACCAATTACATGCAGCGCCACTGGTATGGACCAGCACACGGCCATTGGCAACCAGCAGATTATTCCCTATCGCGGCAAATGGCTTGATGGCATTTGGCGCCATGCCTCTGGATAAAAGCACGGTGGAATATGCAGTATTCGTCGAAGCGCTCAAAGACCAGATGGATGACGATGACGAAATCAAATATCGCGATGTCAGAGGTGCGCGCGTCTCGTTCGGACAAGATACCAATCTTGGACTGAATCTGATGTCATTTACTGAAAAGGCAGCGGTATCCAACCCAAGCTACCGCATGCTCGGCATTGACTTCATCACCCGCTACCACGGCATTGAGTTTTTAGGCGAGGCTTTCCAGCGCTGGGATACGCACAACGAAGATGGCGGCAGCGGTGCATATCTGCAGACCGCTATTCCGCTGCCCATGATGCAAAACTGGTTTGGCATCGCACGAATCGAAACCTTCCACCGCCCGGATGAAGGTCACCAGCAACGCTGGCTGCTGGGCTCAACCTGGCGCATCAAGCCTACACAATTACTCAAGCTCGAGTTCACTGGTGGCAGCGGCGATCAGCCTGAGTCGCCGCGCGGGTTCCTGGCTTCATTCGCGGTGCTGTTCTAATGCAAAAAACCGGCACCATGCAACAACCAAACCTCATACGCACTTTTTCTGCCATCATGCTGGCGTTCGCCTGCCTGCTGACACAGCCAATCAGTCTGGCGGCAGAAAAAGCCGTGATTGCCGTCATCGTTGCAAGCGACGCCCCGGTAAAAAGCATTTCCCTGCCGGAGCTCAAGCTGATTTACTGGCGGAAAAAAACCTATTGGGCAAACGGTCAACGTATGCACCCGGTCAACCTGCCTTCAGACCACGCTTTACGGCTGCAATTCTCCAGCAGCATATTAGGCAGCCTGCCCAGCACGCAGAGCGATTATTGGAACGGCCTGTATTTTCATGGCATTTCTCCGCCGCATGTCGTTTACTCAGACGAAGCGGTCATTCGCTATGTACAGGAAACGACCGGTAGTATCGGCTATGTAGATGCCTGTAAAGCAGATCCCCGCGTCAAGCCTGTCTTCTGGATTATGCCCAATGGTGACCTGAGTCACGACGCACCCGACTTAAGCTGCGACTGATTTTTAAGTACACCTTGAAATTACTCCGGAGAAACTGCTCCGGACTCAAAACTCTTTCAGATCGCCGTGTTTATAGGCACTTGCCGTGGTCTGGTAATAAGACACGGCCTCATTGACCAAGCTCTGGTTACCATTAGCCAAATCAGCTTCCAGTGTTTCAGGATTCACCCGATACGTTTCTACCGCCTGCTTTGGAGAAAGCACAACCAGGGTATCATTCTTGTAGTAACCCAATGCCTGATAGTTGCTGATAAAAGCGCGCTCAGGCGCTTTTTTAGCCGCAGCCTCAAACATCGATTGTCCGTAAAAGTGCTCTGCCCCCGAAGTCCCAAGCAGGTCCAGCAAAGTCGGCACGATGTCTATTTGGCTGGCAATGCGTGAGAAATGCCCGGCAGGCAATAAATCCGGCGCATAGAAAAACAATGGAATATGATACTTTTCTACCGGCAGCTTGGTTTTTCCGGCCACCGATGCACAGTGATCCGCCACGACCACAAATAATGTATCTTTAAACCACGGCTTGGTTTTAGCCTGCTCGATAAACTGGCCAATCGCATAGTCGGTATATTTCACAGCACCTTTGCGATTACCCTGCGGCAAATCAATCTTCCCTTCAGGAAAGGTATATGGACGGTGGTTACTGGTCGTCATGATATGCGCAAAAAACGGTTTTTCTGTTTTCACGTTCTCATCAAATATCCTGAGTGAGTTCTTGAACAGGCTCTCGTCATCCACACCCCAGACGTTCTCACTCTGAATGGTTGATTTGTCAAAATCAGTACGGTCTACCACCTTATAATCATTGCCTCTGAAATAGGTATTCATGCTATCAAACACACCATAGCCACCATAGATAAAGAACGTGGAATAGTGTTTAGCCTCGAGTAATTCCCCGATGGTGGCCAGATGATCCGCGTTAGGGCGATGTACGATTGCCTGCCCCGGAATAGGTGGAATGGCGATTGAAAGTGCGTCCAGTCCACGCACAGTGCGCGTCCCTGTTGCAAACAATTTATCGAATACCAGACTTTCCTTTGCCAGCTTATCCAGATACGGGGTTAGATTTTCCTCGTTACCGTAAGTGCCCAAATAAGAAGCTGACAGACTTTCCACTGAAATAAGCACCACATTCTTTGGTCGACGCTTGAATGGCCCCAGCGCCATCACATCCTGAGCCTTGTTGCTGTCAGCAGAAAGCACTGCATGCGTTGTTTTGCGGTCCACCCCTACGGATTTCAACACCCTCAGCGCCTGCGCCGGCGGTATGGTTTTATAGAACTTATCATAATCCAGCTCGTTACGGCGTGCCGCGGCAGAAAAACTGAAAAGCCCGTTACCCGCCAACTCATTGGCATAAGCATTTTTACTGAACTCCATTTGGTCCACATTTGCAAACTGATAACTCATTAAAGGCAATGCAACCGCGGCAGAAATCAGACCCAGTTTTTTCGGCACCGGTCGCTGTTCAGTATCAAAACGCACCCATCGGCTCAACATGAACAAAACCGTCATCACCAGCAAAGCGATGCCTAGCAAAATCAAAGGTACGGGATAAGACTCACGAATATTGCCAATCACCTCATTGGTGTAGATCAGGTAATCAACGGCAATAAAATTGAATCGGGTGGTGAACTCCTGCCAAAAGATAAATTCTGACACCGCACCAAAAACCAGCCCGAACGTCACCAGAAATGCCATCGTCCAGCGTGCGTTATTGACCCAGGCCTTGGTACGCAATTTATCTGGCAGCACTGCGGAAAACAGCACCCATGGAACAATCAGATAACCCAGCGCCGCAATATCGAACCACAGCCCTTTTAGAAAAATACCTGCCAGCTCGCTTAATGTTATTTGTGATAACCCGACCTGCAAGCTCAAAACTATGCGCAGCAAAAACCATATTGCCAAGGCGATGCCTGAAATAAACAAAGCAAATGAAACGGTATACGGTTTTTTTCTAATCAATGTAGTCATGTGATGTTTCTAAATAATACGGTTAATAAAAAATTACATCTTTGATACAGCCGCCAATTTGCTAGGTGACCATATTGAATACAGCAGAAGCAAACTTGCCCAGACTACCCAGCCGCTCCATAACACGTGGGATAAAAAATGCGCCCCGCGCATCATCTGAGCGAAGCCCATCAGCAGCCCCGTAGTGACGCCAACCCACAGCATGTTGCGGGCTAAACGCGGTCTGCTATGCATAAAAGCAAAATAAAACGCCATCAGTGCAAATCCGCCGGAAGGATGTCCGGCTGGGAAGCAGTGCCCAGCCTCTGCACCAGCAGGCAGTGATGCAAACAGGTCAAACAAAGGCAGATTGCCGCCATACACATCTATATCCCAAGGACATCCATGCTGGTTATAACGCTTCAGAATTGCGACCACCGAAGTGGAAAACACCATACCGGCAAATACCCACAATAATGGTTTTTTGTATGCGCCTGATTTAACAGCACTGCCACCAAGCACTGATGCCGCCAGACAGCCCAGCGCAATAACAACCATCAACCACTTCAAGCCTGCATGCATCACCAACTCAAGAAAAGGGTAGTGCTTCAGGGGAAAGTGATGCTGTTTCGGGTCAAAGAAAAAATCCGCCAGATATCTGTCAATTTGCAAAACTGGATAAACCAGCAGCATGAATATGGCTAAAACCAGCGCCGGCAAGCCATGCTTAAACCAAAATTCGCGCGTAGGTACGTTTGCTAATAGTCGATCAAAGTACATGCAGTGCTTATTAAAAAAGAATAGGCACTATATGCAAGCGGCATGCCAGCCTAATAACCTACTGTTTTAATAAGGTTTAGCGCAAGCTCGACCAATACCAGATATACAATATTTGCAGACTCATCCACCAACAGGGCCTTTGACTACATACATATTTTGCAGGGTGAACAATTGCTGGCCAGGCTTACTCGCATACACACAAACTTCAGTTCATCAGCCCCATAAACCGGAAAATTAATTTAACCTGCTGATATAAAAGAATTTTATCGATCAAAGTCAACTTCCACATTGGAGAATAATGAAAATGAAACCCATTTTATGGGTATTTATAAAATTAGGCATATAACTTGCACAGGTATTGGCACATATCACTTTTGGTCCGCTAAAAATGTTAAACACCTCCCTTGCAAACTTGAGTTTTTCACCAGATGCCCTGTATTTTAATGCAGAGGCTGCGTACAAAAGCCGCCCGCATGCGGCGGCAAAAAGGTATCGCGCCGAGAATATCAAGCTTGCGACTTCTTATACAGATTCACCCGACCGCGCAGAAGTTGAACAATTTGTTCACCGCGTGTTTGCAAAAACCTATGGCGCCGATGTCCAGCAGTTCATGCCGGAACTGGTGACTTTGAGAGATGAAAACGGTGAACTGGTCGCTGCATTTGGCATGCGTAAAGCGGAAAACTCTCCCTTGTTTTTGGAGCGCTATCTGGATGCTCCTGTTGAAGCTGTGCTCTCCAGCCGTTTCAACAGAACCATCACCCGCAAACAGATTACCGAAATCGGCAATTTAGCTGTGGAGAATCCGCGCAATGCCGGGGTTCTGATTGCACACGTGATTCAGCACAGTCTTGATATTGGTGTGGAATGGTGTGTCGCAACCGCCCACCATAGCCTGCAAAATGGTTTGATTAAAGGTGGTCGTGACGTTTACGCTTTGCAAGCAGCGGACAAATCACGTCTAAGCGCCGATGAACAGACTGCCTGGGGAAGTTATTACGATAACGGGCCTCAAGTGGTGGCCATCAGAGGGGTGGCGGAACTATAAGCGTGACGCAACAAAGCATCATTAATCAGGCAATCGAGCGCCACGCACAACAGTTTCCGGAGCACATCGCGCTACGCGGTGCAGCTATCGCGCTGTCTTATGCTGAACTAAGCAGCGCCATAAAATATCAGGTTGCAAACTGGCGCGAGCTTTGTACTGATAACCACCCTACGGTAGCCTTGGCTATAGAAAATCATCCTGCCTGGGCAATTCTAGATTTAGCGGCACTTGAATGCGAAATCCCGCTCATCCCTTTGCCATTCTTTTTTTCACCGGCACAATGGCTGCACGCCATAGAAAATGCTGGCGCTACGTTATTGATCACCGATCGTCCGGAATTATTTGAATCCCTATTGGCAAAAATAACGCTGCATAGAATTCAATTTGAGTTAGCTGGAAAACTGCTCACACAATTCTCGTTATATACAGCAAAAGAATCAAACCTGCCTGCCGGCACGGCAAAGATTACTTACACCTCAGGCACCACAGGCAACCCTAAGGGCGTGTGCCTGAGCATTGAAAATATGCTGAGCGTAGCAAAATCTATTGCTGACGCAACCCGGTTAACATCAGAAGATGTACATCTGAATGTGCTTCCACTTGCAACCTTACTGGAAAATGTTGCCGGCATCTATGCGCCACTGCTGGCCGGCGCAACCTGTGTGCTGCTGCCGAGCAACCAAATTGGCCTGAGCGGTGCGGCAGGGCTGGATATTAAAAAACTGTTTTCGACGCTAAATGCGACAAAAGCCAGCACGGCAATCTTCACTCCGGAGTTACTGCACGCACTGGTTTCGTATCTGGAAACTGGCCTTCAGGCACCGGATAGTTTACGTTTTCTGGCTGTAGGCGGCGCATCTGTTTCACCCGCCTTACTGAATCGTGCGAAAAAGCTGGCCATTCCCGTGTTCGAAGGCTACGGCCTTTCCGAATGTGCATCGGTAGTGGCGCTCAACGTACCTTATATCAATAAAATCGGCAGTGCAGGCAGACCGTTACCGCACATCAAAATAGAATTTACTGACGAAAACGAGATTGTCGTCATCGGTAATGCCTATCTGGGCTACGTAGGTGAGCAAAACGCTCGGCAAGATAGCATCCACACCGGAGACATCGGCCATATCGATGAAAATGACTTTTTATTCATTACCGGCCGCAAGAAAAATATCTTTATCACCTCATTCGGCCGCAACGTATCTCCGGAATGGGTGGAACGCGAGCTGAAAATATCGCCGCATATCGCGCAGGCTGCCTTATATGGGGAAGCAAGACCATGGAACGTTGCCGTGATTGTTCTCAGGCAGGAAGCCTCTGAGGATAAAATTACAGCTGCCGTGCAAGAGGTAAACAGCACCCTGCCAGACTATGCAAGAATCACGCGCTGGATTATCGCGGATGAACCATTTAGCCTGAAAAACGAACAATTAACCTCTAACGGTCGGAATCGCCGCGACATGATCTGGCAGTGCTACCAAGACCGAATCAATGCATTATATGAAAAAGGAAATAACGTATGAGTTTTTATCAAACCCTGCTCAAGGAAACTGAAACAGAACGTGCGGAACTGCTCAGCCTGCCTTTGATTACTCAAGGTGCGAAAGGGCAAATCTCTCTGGAGACCTATGTAGGCTTCCTCACACAGGCCTATCATCATGTAAAACACACCACCCCTTTACTGATGACCTGTGGTGGCCGCCTGCCGGGACACTACGAATGGCTGCGCACCGCAATCGGTGAATATATCGAAGAGGAAATGGGGCATCAGGAGTGGATACTGAACGACATTGCTGAATGCGGCGGTGACAAAGAAGCGGTACGTGCCAGTAAAACAGCCAAAACAAAAGCCTGTGTCGCCACCGAAGTGATGGTGGCATACGCTTACGACATGATTAACCGCGTTAACCCGGTTGGTTTCTTCGGCATGGTATTGGTGCTGGAAGGCACCAGCACTGCTGTAGCAACGCAGGCAGGTGAAACGCTGATGCAGAGCCTGAATTTGCCTAAAAAAGCCTTCAGCTACCTGCTTTCTCACGGCTCACTGGATATCAGCCATGTGTCATTCTACGAGAGCCTGGTGAACCAGATTACCGATGAAAACGACCAGGCCATGCTGATTCACAGTGCAAAAGTATTTTACAAGTTATACGGTGATATTTTCCGTACAATAGAAGCTGAATACATGAACAACTAACCCAGATTTTCCATTAGGACTTGAAGTGGCAACGCCGCACAATTTGATGGATTTTTCGTGTAAATTTTATGCGCAATAGTTATTCTATTGACAAAAAATTTACACGAAAAAGACGCAAAATGGGCAAGTTGACATTCAAGTAGATGTAAAATCGCCTAATGGAAAATCTGGGTTAAACTGAGAAAAAACCATGCAACTCAAAAACAAACGCATTTTACTCACCGGCGCCACCGGCGGCATCGGCAGACATCTTGCACTCATGCTTGCAGGCAAAGGCGCCAAACTGGCCATCGTTGGACGGGATGCCAGCAAACTTGATGATCTGGTGAGCGAGATTGCAGCTAAAGGCGGTGTTGCAGGAAAGATTGTCGCTGATTTTGAGATTGCAGGTACAACTCAGGTCGTTGCTTCTGCTGCAACAGAAAAACTGGGGAGCATTGATATCCTGATCAACAATGCCGCCATTCTGGACTTTATTCAATTTGAAGACCAAAGTCCGGAACGCATCGCGCAGATGATACACACCAATGTCACCGCGCCCATCCAACTTGCGCGCGCTGTGCTGCCGCAGTTCAAGGCAGCGAATCAAGGACATTTTGTCATGATAGGCTCGATATTTGGCTCAATCGGTTTTCCGCACTACGCGACTTACTGCGCAAGCAAATTTGCGATACATGGGTTCTCGCAAGCTTTGCGCCGTGAATTATTCGACACCAACATAGGCGTCACCTACATTGCACCGCGTGGCGTCAACACGCCGATGAATGATGCTGCCACACTGGCGATGCTCGCCAAAACCGGTGGCAATCTGGACGAACCGGAAAAAGTAGCCGCTATCGTGGTAAAAGCTATGGAAAATGAAAAGCAGGAAGTATTTATCGGTCAGCCAGAGTCATTCTTTGCCTGGCTGAATGGCGTACTACCGCAGGCCGTGAACCTAGGTCTGAAAAAACAAACCGTTATTGCAAAAGAATATGTAATCCGAACACTGAAGTAAAATTTACTTAAGTAAAACTACAGAAGCAATCAATAATTACAGGTACAGCACAACTGGAAAAACTGTCACAGCCAGCGCCAGAATGACCCACTCCATGCCCCAACGCTCCAAGTGTCCGGTGAAATGTAAAAAGAGTGCAGCAATCGCAACGACGTAATAAATGATGTAGATAGTCAATGCCATATATTCACCAATACTTTAGGTATTTTTGTTAGATTGAACGGTTAATTATTAGTTTAGCAAAGTTTGTTTAATAAAACTTGTTTTTAATCATGCCAATTGCGCTTTTTAGCGCATATTTGCCGATTCCCTTTAAATATATCGTCTTCCTGCGCATTTTCTTTAAGATCATCATCTATTCAACACCATGCAGCAGATAATATCCTGACTTAAACACTTGGTTTTACTGCCGTTTTAGCGTATATTTCGCTGATTGCTAGGGGTCTGTGTTTTTAATCAAAAATACAGTGAGAGTCACCCTTTGAACCTGATGCGGGTCATGCCGCCGTAGGGAAGCACGATTGCTTCCCTTCAAACCAGCAGGAAAGCGTCAACACTTTCCTGCACATGATTTAAATGAATAGGAAAGCACCATGAACGCCACCGATAAAGAATTAGGCAAGAGCCTCCCCAAATTTTTGAATGAAACCGCTTCGGTCGATGAAGCCGCAACCAAACCTTTTGCCAAATCACGCAAAGTATACGTTGAAGGTAGCCGCCCGGACATCCGCGTACCGTTCCGTGAAATTTCACTCAGCGACACCCCTTCTGCGTTTGGCGCTGAAAAAAACCCGCCCGTCGTTGTATACGACACCAGCGGCCCATATACCGACCCGGCTGTGAGCATCGATATTCGTAACGGCTTGCCAGCACTACGTGCAAAATGGATTGAAGAGCGCAATGACACCGAGCAATTGGATGGCCCGACTTCAACGTTTGGTCAGCAACGTAAAGTTGACCCTGAACTTGCCGAGATGCGCTTTAACCTGACGCGTTTACCGCGCCGTGCCAAAGCTAGTATGAACGTATCGCAAATGCACTATGCACGCAAAGGCATCATCACGCCTGAAATGGAATACATCGCCATTCGCGAGAACCAGCGCCGTGAAAACATGAGCGAATTACTGCAAACACAGCACCCAGGGCAGGATTTTGGTGCCAGCATCCCTAAAATGATCACCCCGGAATTCGTGCGCGATGAAGTGGCCCGTGGCCGTGCCATCATTCCGATGAACATCAACCACCCTGAAATCGAGCCAATGATCATTGGCCGCAACTTCCTGGTAAAAATCAACGCCAACATCGGCAACTCTGCGCTCGGTTCATCTATCAGTGAAGAAGTGGAGAAAATGGTGTGGAGTACGCGTTGGGGCGGCGACACCGTGATGGATCTTTCAACCGGTAAAAACATTCACGAAACCCGTGAGTGGATTATCCGTAACAGCCCGGTGCCAATCGGTACCGTGCCTATCTACCAGGCGCTGGAAAAAGTGAACGGTAAAGCAGAAGACCTGACTTGGGAAATCTTCCGCGACACGCTGATCGAGCAGGCGGAACAAGGCGTGGATTACTTTACCATCCATGCGGGCGTGCGTCTGGCTTACATCCCGATGACCGCAAAACGCATGACCGGTATCGTATCACGCGGCGGTTCTATCATGGCGAAATGGTGTCTCGCACATCATAAAGAGTCATTCCTGTACGAACATTTTGAAGACATCTGCCAGATCATGAAGCAGTATGACGTTTCATTCAGCTTGGGTGATGGCCTGCGTCCAGGTTCAATCTACGATGCCAACGATGAAGCGCAATTCGCTGAACTGAAAACATTGGGCGAACTGACTCAAATCGCCTGGAAACACGACGTGCAATGCATGATCGAAGGCCCAGGCCACGTGCCGATGCACCTAATTAAAGAGAACATGGACCTGCAGCTTGAGCATTGCGGTGAAGCACCGTTCTATACATTAGGCCCACTCACAACGGATATCGCACCTGGCTACGACCACATCACCTCCGGTATCGGTGCAGCAATGATCGGCTGGTATGGCTGCGCCATGCTGTGCTACGTTACCCCTAAAGAACATTTAGGCTTGCCGGACAAAGAAGACGTGCGTGTCGGTATCATCACTTACAAGATTGCCGCACACGCAGCTGACTTGGCTAAGGGGCACCCAGGCGCACAGATTCGTGACAACGCGTTATCAAAAGCGCGCTTTGAATTCCGTTGGGACGACCAGTTCAACCTCGGCCTGGATCCTGAAAAAGCCAAAGAATTCCACGACGAAACCTTGCCGCAGGAAGGCGCAAAACAGGCGCACTTCTGCTCCATGTGCGGTCCGCACTTCTGCTCAATGAAAATCACACAGGATGTACGTGACTATGCCGACAAACTGGGCGTGGATGAACAGGCGGCCCTGGAAAAAGGCATGCAGGAAAAAGCCATCGAGTTTGTGAAAAAAGGCTCTGAGGTTTACCAAAAAGTATAAAAATTGCGGCTTACCTAAAAGGTATAACGTTTTATACACAAATAAAAAAGCAGGCGTTAAGCCTGCTTTTTTATTTCAAACTTTCAATCAAAAGATTAAAAGCACACTACCCAATATGCTGTACTAAACGCAACAGGTTACAGGTGTAGCCGTACTCATTGTCATACCAGCCGATCACTTTTAAGAACGTTGGGTCCAGCATAATGCCAGCATCTGCATCAAACACTGAAGCAGCCGGTGCGGTGCGGAAATCTGTAGAGACTACTTTTTCTTCAGTATATGCCAACACGTTTTTGAGATCACCTTCCGATGCGGCCTTCATTGCTGCACACACCTGTGCATAAGTGGCTTCTTTGTTAAGCTCTACCGTTAAATCGACCACTGACACATCCGCAGAAGGCACACGCAATGCCATGCCCGTGATTTTTTTGTTAAGTGACGGTATCAACACACCAATGGCCTTTGCCGCGCCAGTACTGGATGGAATAATGTTTTCAAACACGCCGCGGCCACCGCGCCAATCTTTTTTAGAAGTACCGTCTACCGTCAGTTGCGAAGCGGTTGCCGCATGTACCGTTGTCATCAAGCCGCGTTTTACGCCAAAATTATCGTCCAGCACTTTGACTAAAGGTGCTAAACCATTGGTCGTACATGATGCGGCTGAAACAATGGCCTGACCTTTGTAGTCCTGATGATTCACGCCGTAAACAAACATCGGCGTATCGTCTTTGCCAGGGGCAGACTGCACGACTTTTTTCGCGCCTTTATCTATATGGATCTGGCAGCTTTCCTGCGTTAAAAATTTACCTGTAGATTCGACTAGAACATCTACCCCAATCTCATCCCAATCAATATACGCCGGGTCACGCTCTGTGGTGACATGAATCTTTTTACCATTGACCACCAAATGACCATTTTCTGCACGCACATCCGCATTAAAACGACCATGCACAGAGTCATATTTCAACATATACACCATGTAATCAAGGTCTTGCGTACCGTTGACGGCGACCACTTCAATATCGCTAAATTCCGCCTCTTGCACCACCGCCCTTAACACCATGCGCCCGATGCGCCCATAACCATTCACCCCTACACGCAACGCCATCATAATCCCCTAAATTTTCGATATGGCCTTTATTTTAAGCCATGATTGTCATTTCAATGAGTGTTCCAATATATTCGACCAATTACGAAGTTAAGTCAAATTTGTGACATTGCCAGACACATAGCAGTAATCACGTAATAATTAAAAGTAATGACATTAATTTTGGTAAAATGGTTGATAACTTCATGAAACATACACGATTTTGACAACACTTAAACTCAATAAAAAACCTGAAAACACCCAAGCAAAAGTGAGTAAGGCACCTGTTCGCCGCTCAGGCTCGGCCAATCGTGACCGCACTGTCGCACCAGTCAGGCCGCAGCGCCCCGAAGCTCCTGATACCTATGCTGATGGCAAGACAAGACCGCAAACCGACCGCGACTCACGGACAACATCAGCGCCGCAGCGACAACGCAATCACCGCCACGACGGCACGCTGCGTGAACAGCCGGCAGAAAAACAGCAAACACCGGATAGCCGTGCACCATCACCGCGCCCAATCAACCCTGACGTCCGCCGAGGTGAAAGCGCCAGCGCTAGCCGTGACAGAGCAGACCGCGAAGGTGCTTACCGCAACCCGCCACGTCGCGGCGGCAAGGTGCGTGATGGCTTTGTAGCCAGTGAATTTGATAAAAATCGTTCCAATAAAGAAACCTTCGCTGCCAAAGCGAATGCCAGCCAGTCTGACCTGCCACGCTTGTCAAAAGTCATGGCAGAACGCGGACTTTGCTCCCGCCGTGAAGCGGATGAGTGGATTACAAACGGCTGGGTGAAGGTCGATGGTGAAATCATTGAGACCTTGGGCACCCGCATCAACCCGGATGCCGAAATCATCATCAGCAGCTACGCACAGGAATACCAGGCTGAAAACGTTACGATCATTCTGCATAAGCCGGTGGGCTATGTGAGCGGTCAGGCGGAAGATGGCTACGAGCCGGCCATTGTACTGGTTCACCCGGACAACCAATGGCCTGACGACCCTGAGCTGCACAAACATAACCCCAAACAGTTTCACCGAGGCATGCTAAAAGGCTTGGCACCAGCAGGCCGCCTGGATATTGACTCCACAGGAATGTTAGTACTCACTCAGGATGGTCGTGTTGCTCGACATCTGATTGGTGAAGACTCAACGGTTGAGAAAGAATACCTGGTACGCGTCACTGGCGAACTGAGCGACGCCGACCTGAAACGTCTGAATTATGGCTTGAGCCTGGACGGGGAAAAACTAAAACCAGCCAAGGTAAGCTGGCAGAATGAAGACCAGTTACGCTTTGTTTTGCGTGAAGGCAAAAAACGCCAGATTCGCCGCATGTGCGAAATGGTGGGCCTGCACGTCGTGGGTTTAAAGCGTATTCGTATCGGCAGTGTGACGCTAGGTAAACTACCAGTCGGTCAGTGGCGTTATCTGCGCAATGACGAGCGGTTTTAAATTATTCTCAACATTTTTAAACTAAAGGAATCATCATGGGATTGTTTGACAGTTTAGCCGGCGCGGTTTTAAGCAAAGTAGGCGGCGACAAAGGCGCAATGGTGCAAGTTGCGATGGATCTGTTCAATCAGAATGGCGGCCTGGAAGGCGTGATCGAAAAATTCAAGGCGGGCGGTCTGGCCGAACAGGCAGCCTCTTGGGTAAGCACAGGTGAGAACTTGCCAATCTCTGCCGAGCAGATTACACAAGTGCTGGGCAGCAGCACAGTCACAGACATTGCCGCCAAGCTCGGCATGGACTCCGGAGACATCAGCAGCAAGATTGCAGAATACCTGCCTCAGGTCATCGACAAAATGACTCCTGACGGCGAAGTGAATGCAAATTCGGGAAATTTAATGACCGCTGTTCTGGGCATGCTTAAATAAACACAACCTCACAGCGACCTTCTGCCCAGCACGCCAACACGCTTCATTGATTAATAAAGTTAAAGATTGATATGGATTTAATTCTACTGTTGAAGGCCGCTGTTCTTGGGGTTGTTGAGGGCGCAACCGAGTTTTTACCCATCTCCAGTACAGGGCATCTGATATTGGCGGGGGATTTGCTCAACTTCATGAATCATGACAAACGCAATGTATTTGACATTGCAATTCAGCTGGGCGCTATTTTGGCAGTCGTGTGGGAATACCGCACGCGCTTTGTCAGCACATTTGCAGGCATAGGGCGTGATCCGGTGGCCAATCGCCTCATGATCAATCTGGCCATTGCTTTTCTGCCATTGGCGATTCTGGGGTTGGCATTTGGCGACAAAATAAAAGCTTACTTATTTAAACCCATCCCTGTCGCCACCGCGTTTATTGTCGGGGCTTTTATTATTTTGTGGGCAGAAAAACGTCAACATACTGTCACCATTGAAACGGTGGATGACATTCGCCCCATCGACGCCTTGAAGCTCGGCTTTGCACAGGCGGTAGCACTGATTCCAGGCATGTCACGTTCTGGCTCTACCATTATCGGCGGTTTGTTTTTTGGCTTATCCCGCAAGGCAGCAGCCGAATTTTCGTTCTTTTTAGCGGTGCCAACGCTGGGGATTGCTTCTATTTATTCCATGTATAAAGACCGTGCTTTATTAAACACAGACGATATGGGCGCCTGGGTGACGGGTTTTATATTTGCTTTTATTAGCGCTATGATTGCAGTGCGGGCGCTTATTCGCTACGTCAGTCATCACGACTTTACGATTTTCGCCTGGTATCGAATTGCATTCGGTGTCATCGTATTGATTACGGCTTATACCGGGTTAGTTAACTGGACGGTACATTAAATGAAGTTCAAAATTAAGGCATTTGCTTTGCAATGCTGACTGAGAAATAAAAGAATCGTCAGCAATAAATTTGAGATGGGTGAATCAATGAAAAAATTTCTTAAATATGGTTTATTTGGCCTGGGTGGCATCATTGCCCTGCTTTTGTTGCTCGCAGCAGTCATCGCCGCGACGTTCAATCCAAATGATTACAAGCCGTTGATCATCAAACTGGTCAAAGAGAAAAAAGAACGCACCCTTAACATTGAAGGGGACATCAAGCTGGCTTTCTGGCCTAAAATCGGTGCCAATTTGGGCAAGGTCTCTATTTCTGAGCATAAATCCGATAAAGAATTCGCCTCTATCGAGAGCGCGCAAGTGGCATTGGCGGTATTGCCACTGTTAAAAAAACAGCTCGTCGTCGATACCGTCTACATTGATGGTGCAAAAGCCAATATCATCAAATTCAAGGATGGCACCACCAATTTTGATGACCTGCTCAGCAAAGATGAAGAAGAATCAGAAGATATTAAATTTGATGTGGATGGCGTCAAGGTAAGCAACTCTGCCGTGAACTACACCGATGAGGCCACGGGCGCTAAATATGCGTTATCTAAATTCAATCTGACTTCCGGCCATATCGCCCTGGCTGAACCTGTGGACTTGGCTACGGACTTTTCTATTACGGCCAACCAGCCGGAAATCGCTGCCAATGCCAAGCTTAAAGGTAACTTTCTCGTTGACCCTGAAACCAAGCACTTTGTCGCTAAAGGTCTGGATGCAGCCATCAAGGGTGATCTGTTAGGCGGCAAAAACGTAGACATCACTGCCAGCGGTGATATTGATGCCAAACCAGAAACACGTGAATTCCTGATCGACAGTTTAAAACTGGCGCTATCCGGCCAATTCAGCGGTGCCAAGCTTACTGTTGATTTAAGCGCGCCAGAGTTAATCGCAGAAAAAGATGAAGTCACCAGCAAAAAAGTAACGGTGAGCCTGTCGCAAGACAAAGCCGGCGAAACATTTAAAGCCAACCTGACATTAGCAGATATCAAAGGCTCGCCCAAGGCACTGCAGAGCAGCGGCATCTCCGGTGACATTGCGGGCGTACAGGGCAAACGCACCATCAATGGCAAGTTCTCTTCTCCATTCAATGGCAACCTTGAGAACCTGATCTTTGATCTGCCTAAACTTGTCGGCAACCTCGACATTAAAGACCCCAGCCTGCCCAATGGCGCAATGCAAGGCAGTTTCAACCTGGCGTTGCATACCGATGTGAAAAACGAGCTGGCAGACAGTAAATTCAGCTTGAATATCGATGACACCAAACTCAATGGCGATGTTGCCGTTGCGGGATTTAAAACACCGCATATCAAGTTCAACCTGAATGCAGATAAACTCAACCTGAACAAGCTCATGGCAAAATCAAGCCAGCCTGCCGCTAAAGCCAGCGACAAACCGGCTGATTTGAGTGCGTTAAAATCTCTGCAGTTAGATGGCAAGTTGAATGTAGGCAGCATTCTGTATGACAAATACCATGTGTCCGGCCTAAACGTTAACATCAAGGCTGATGGCGAGAAACTGGCATTGACTGGCCTCAATGTTAAGTTAGACGACAGTCAGATCAAAGGCAGTTTAGGTATCAGTCACTTTGCCAAACCGCTTTACACTTTTGACATCGATATCGACCAGCTTGATGTGGATAGATACGTCAGCACTAGTAATGGTTCTAGCAGTACCCCTGCAGATAAAAAATCCAGCGACAAGCCATTGGATCTCAGCGCACTTAAAGCACTCAATGCAGATGGTTCACTGCGTATCGGCAACCTCAAGTATGGCAAGACCAAAGCATCCAACATCCGCATCGACCTCAAGGCCGATGGTCAAAAACTGAACCTGGACCCGCTTGCTGCCAAAGTGGACGACAGCCAGGTGAATGCGAGCGTCGGTATCTCACGTTTTAACGACCCGATTTACAGCTTCAACGTGAATATCGACAAGCTGGATGCGGATAAATACATCACCAAAAGCGACAAACCTGCCGAAAAAAGCACTGGTGACACACCCATTGATTTGAGTGCGCTAAAAAAGCTTAACGCGTCAGGTGACGCGAAAATCGGCTGGTTAAAATTAGCCAACGTGACCACGCAAAACGTCAATATCGGGCTTAAAGCCGACAGCGGCCTGGTCACGGTATCGCCTTTTGCTGCCAACCTGTATCAAGGCAGCATGAACGGCCTGCTCAAAGTGGATGCCCGCGCCACGCCTAGCATCAGCTTCAAGCAAGACATGAAAGGCATTGCGATTGGGCCATTGCTGGTTGATGCCATCAACAACGACATGCTGGATGGTAAAGGCACTTTGAACGTGGATGTCACCACCTCTGGCAACACCGTAGGCGCACTTAAAAAAGGGCTTAATGGCAAAGCCGCGGTCAATCTTGCCGATGGTGCGGTAAAAGGGATCGATATTGCTGGCACAGTGCGCGACATGAAATCCAAAGTGAATATTTTCAAAGATAAAAGCAGCATCGGTGCTGACCAAACTAAAAAAACCGACTTCAGTGAGCTTTCAGCTACTTTCGATATAAAAAATGGCGTAGCGCATAACGAAGATTTGGCAATGAAAGCGCCCATTCTGCGCCTTGCCAAAGGTGACAGCCGCGGTGACATCGATATTGGCAAGGAAACCATCAACTATTTAGCCAAACCCACCATCGTTAAATCGCTAAAAGGGCAGGGCGGAGCTGACCTGGACTCACTGGCCGGGTTTGCCATTCCGGTAAAAATCACCGGTACGTTCTCCGCACCTAAATACGGCATGGACTTTGCAGCGATCGGCGCGGCCGTTGCCAAGTCCAACCTGCTGGATAAAGTGGGCGGTGAAAAAGGGGCTGCCGTGAAAGAACTGATTGGCGGCGGTGACAAAGTCGATGCGCTCAGCGGCCTGTTAGGCAAAAAGAAAGCAGCTGATACAGCAGCACCAGCCACGACAAATACGGCACCTGCAGATGCCGCACCGGCGCCGGCTGAAGCACCAAAATCCGCCGAAGAGATTGCGAAAGAAAAAGCTGAACAGAAACTTAAAAAACTGCTTAAATTTTAAATAAATAGCGATATATAGCTATTCTCTCAATCTATCCGTCATTCCCGCGCAGGCGGGAATCCAGTCAAGGTGGTGGTTACGAACGGTAGTTATTGTAAAAAATCTAGCATTCACATGACCTAGATTCCCGCCTGCGCGGGAATGACGTGGGTGAAGAAGGTAAACTTGATTCTACGTGAAAAATAGGGTTTAACACCACTTGTGATGCAATCCCCCCGCTGCCAAACGACAACCTGAACCAAACCTGATGAATGATTTTTCCAGCCGCCTGATTGCATGGCAAAAACAATATGGCCGCCACGATTTACCTTGGCAGAACACCATTGACCCTTACGCAATCTGGGTTTCAGAAATCATGCTACAGCAGACTCAGGTGTCTGCTGTCATCGGCTATTATCAAAAATTCATGGCGCGCTTCCCGACGATTGAAGCCCTCACCAATGCCACCCAGGATGAAGTATTGCAGCACTGGAGCGGCCTGGGTTACTACTCCAGGGCGCGCAACCTGCACAATGCCGCCCAAACCATCATGGATGAACATCATGGGCGGTTTCCGCAGGACTTTGACACGATCCAGGCACTCTCCGGCATTGGCCGCTCAACTGCTGCCGCCATCGCCTCATTTGCATTCAATCAGGTACAGACCATCCTTGATGGCAATGTCAAACGCGTACTTGCAAGGCATTACGCCATCGCAGGCTGGCCTGGCAGCCCCAAGATCGAGAAATCGTTATGGACGCTCGCTGAAGGCTTATTGCCACAAACAGACATGGTCGCTTACACACAAGGCCTCATGGATTTGGGTGCAACCTTGTGCACCAGAAGCAAACCAAAATGTACTTCCTGTCCGCTAAGCGCTTCATGTGCCGCCTACCAGCAAAACCGGGTGGCAGAGCTCCCTACGCCAAAACCGAAAAAACGTATTCCTGAGAAACAAGTCACCATGCTGATTTTTATGCAGGGCAATGAAATCCTGCTTGAAAAGCGGCCACCTGCCGGCATCTGGGGCGGTTTATGGAGCTTCCCCGAGACTGAAGCTACCGAGCATTTCGAGGCCATTTCTCAAGATAAGTTTGGTATTGAAATACAGTCAAGCCAAGCACTCCCGCAGCTTAGCCATACTTTCACACACTTTAAACTGCACATTCAGCCTCAGCCCCTGCAGGTGCTCAAGCGATCTTCACATGTCCAGGAACCGGGTTATCTATGGCTAAGCATCGAAGATGCCATCGGTGCCGCAATTCCTACTCCTGTAAGAAAAATCTTACATATTCTGCACACCAACAAAACCTAGCAATTACCTTGCTGAAAACATGGGCAAGGCGTAGCATTAATAAAACATAGGAACCAATAAGTCGTTGGAATTAAGTCTGAAAGCTGCTGTCTTATAAATATAAGGCTTAATCACACAAAGGAGAAACGCAATGAATACTGAAAACCTGCCAACAAGAGACGTGACTAAAGAGCAACTGATTGCCGATTTCAAGGTCGTAGTTGCCGATGCGGAAGCATTGCTTAAAGCCACAGCCAATCAGGGGGGTGAAGCGGTTGCAAACCTGCGCGCCAAAACAGAAGCATCCCTTGCGGCAGCCAAAATAAAAATGGCCGACGCTCAGGAAGCGCTAGTCGAAAAAACCAGAGCGGCTGCCAAAGTTGCCGATGGTTACGTGCATGACAAACCTTGGCACGCGGTCGGCATTGCAGCCGGCATCGGCTGGCTGCTTGGGTACGAAGGCCCGTGGTGGCGCATCGCGATCGCCCTGGGCGCAGCCTGTGGCGTGGCGGGAGCGCTCGCCTTCCGGCAGTTCAAGGTTCGACGCGAGGAAGAATTGCTCGAA
>Ga0209253_10001362_pt1 | contig 21403 bp, 23 predicted proteins | sample FrelakmetBRP12BR_FD_187145 | JGI IMG/M metagenome (GOLD analysis project Ga0209253, IMG submission 187145) | Freshwater lake sediment microbial communities from the University of Notre Dame, USA, for methane emissions studies - BRP12 BR (SPAdes)... | ecosystem: Environmental > Aquatic >...
GAAACGCTGCAACTGCAACGAAATGCAGAAAATGCCATACCAAAAACCTGCGTTGGAAGAAACGTGAAATCGTGAAGTAACTCACAATTTATTCTTTTTCCCTAGAGAATTTTGAACAGAGTTTCAATGTTGAAAGCAGTGTTTGCGCACCCGTTTTTTATAAGGGGAACATTCTGTCCGACGACATTCATAGTTTTAAGGATGTCTCCTCCGACTTTCACTTCTTCGCCGCAAGCGACTCCCACTACTCCTTCGTAATTTTTAGCTTTCAGAATCTTTGGAATACACGAACCACCAGGCAGAATGTAAACATCATATCCCTTTTTCTGAGCGAAGTCTGTGGTTCTCCCTACGGCGCAATCCTTTGAACAATGGGCACACACGTAGGAAGGGATATTCGGGTCGAATGCGGCTTTGCATCTGCCGTCCATATATTTCCTTGAACAGTGTGGCAAGAAAAGAGCTCTCTTTTTGGTGCGAACGAACCTTTCCCTTTCAATAAGGTTTCTTGCTTGAGTGTCCATAATGTCTTCGAGCAAGGTTACTGCATCATACAAGTTGAGTCCTGTGGCTTCTTGGATCTTGAATTTCTTTATGATATCTTGGGCTGTCTTTCCAACTTGTTTGTGCATGCCCTTTTCATAACTTGCTTTGGCAATCTCGATGAACACGAATCGCGGTATCTTCGACAAGTCAAACGTGAACTTATAGGGCATACCGTAACGTGTAATAAGACAAAGCTTTAAGATTAACTGTTTTTATAGTATCTGGAAAATCGAATGCAGTGAAAGCTGGAGAGTCTTGACTTGTCGAGAATATTCCGGAGAGGAAAGGTTGAGAAGAAGCAGGCTGATCAACCGACGACAAAAGTTTCAGATCTTGAACAACTAGCAGGCAACGATCAAATGACTTACGAAGCCCTGGCTCAGGCAATGTTTTTGGATCCTAGAAAAATCGAGACGCCGATGAAACAAGCTGTCGAAAACGCCAAGAAAAGTGAAAGAGACGGAGACCTCGCAAAAGCTGGAATGTGGTATGAAGTCGCAGGGGGCCTGGCGATTTATGAGGGAAACGTGAAGAAAGTGGTCGAATACTACGGTGAAGCCCAGAGGATCCTCCATCGAGAATACGCAATTCTCAGGGATCCTGAAAAAGCGGTGGCTCTAGCGCAAGAGTACTATAAGAAATACCTGCTCGCCTGAAAGAGCTTCTTTTATTCTTCCTCTATGGCGTATCCCAAAAGATCCTTAAGAGACTTGACTTCTTCCCTGAGCGTGCTCACTTCTTGCTCGAGGGCAGTAGCTCTTGACTCTGCAACTTTCCTCAATTCTTCTATTTCGATCATGAGGTTAGCTCTTTCTGTTTCCAAAGTTTTGATTTTGTCACGGAGGTTGTTAAGTGTCTGCATGAGCTCTTCCTTGATGCCCCTAATTCTTCCAACCATGTCTTTAATGTTTATGGTCTTCTGAGTTTCCTTTGGTGCGTCAACAGTCGATCTGAAATGAGCTTTGCAGTTTGGGCATTCGAAGATGGCAGCAAGCATGATTTGTTTGCTTCCTTTCGACGGTTTTCGTGATGGGATAGGCCATGTTTTGATCGGAGTTGCTACGTCAAAACCGCAATTTGGGCAATTGACCAACGAGTATCCTCATGCAACTATTGGTGAGAGGGTCTAAAATCTGTTTTGTAGACTGAGGTGCGCGTGCGTGCCCAGTAGTTGCTCGTGACAATAAAAAGGGGTGGAGTGTGTCAGACGGTCATGTGGAACATCAATCGTTCCACGAGCTCTTTGTAACGGTTTCGGATGGTGACTTCAGTCACTTGGGCTATTTCAGCTATTTCCCTTTGTGTTTTTCTTTCTCCAGTCAAAACAGAAGCGATGTAACTTGCTGCCGCTGCGATGCCTGTGGGGCCTCGTCCTGACGTTAGTTTCAGTTCTTTTGCTGCGCCCAAGATTTTATGTGCGATTTCTTCAACTTTTCCCTGCATCGTTAGTTGATTTGAGAATTTCGTAATGTACTGACTTGGTTTGAGAGGCGGTATCGAATAGTTCAGTTCCTTGATCAGGAAACGGTAGCTGCGACCTACTTCCTTCTTGGGTACGCTTGAGGCCTGGGCTATCTCCTCTAGAGTTCTTGCCAATCCACACTGTCTGCAAGCTAAGTATATCGCTGCTGCGGTCACACCTTGAATGGACCTTCCTCTTATCAAGCGTTCTTTCACGGCTTTTCGGTAAATTACCGAAGCTGTTTCAAGGATGCTCTTCGGAAGATTCAGGTTGTTGGCGATCTTGGTGATTTCGGAAAGCGCAAAAGCCAAGTTGCGTTCCGTGGCGTCTGATACTCTTATTCGTCTCTGCCATTTTCTCAGTCGATAAACCTGTGCTTTCTGCCCTGGCGAAAGACTCTTTCCATAAACGTCTCTGTCATGCCAGTCAATCATTGTTGATAGGCCTTTATCGTGAATAGTGTAAGTCAACGGTGCGCCGACTCTGGTCCTCTTCGCCCTCTGCTCATCATCGAAAGCTCTCCATTCTGGGCCTCTGTCAGCTATCTTTGCGGCAAGCACGAAGCCGCAGTTCATGCAAACTAACTCGGCGTTTTCGTAGTCGCGCATCAGTCTTGTGCTGTGGCATTCAGGGCACGTCTGAATCTTGGCAGGTTCAGGTTTTGGTGCCAATGAAGAAGAATCTTGATTTGTTTGAACCTCATCGCTGTCGACCATACTTGCTTTTCTCCTTTCTCCTTTTTGAGGGGATCGCATAGATGGTTCTGTTCACCATTCTCTCAGGATTGTGAATTGTGGGTCTTATCGCCGCGTAGGGTGCGGTTACTGGGCCAAGTATGTCAAAAACCTTTCCAACAGGTTTCAGGTTTTCGTCAACGACTGTCTCGCCGATCCTCGGAACGTTTTCAATCTTAATTATCATATTTCGGCTTGGACTAAGGTGAAGGACTAAGCCTAATCTCTGCAAACTTGTGATTTCCCCTCAGCAAAAGCAACATGCTTCAGCCACGCAGCCTATTTAAACTTTTCTACCATTGAACTCTAGGCAACGCAGCCTTTTTTCGAAAATTGGCTTGCCACGTCGGTGTTCAAGGAATTTCATGCATTTACTTGGCAGAAATCCGATTTGCGGGCTTCTGTGGATGTCTTTCTGCAAAGTATAATAGGACTAAGCAATCTTAGTACGATTATTGATCTATCATAGAGGAAGGGTCGTTATTGCCAAAATTTGAGACAACCAGGGATTTCGCAAGGAAACTCGACAGAGAAGATCCTATTGGACATTTTCGCCGAAGGTTTCACATTCTTGACGGAACGATCTATATGGATGGCAATTCCCTTGGTCTTCTTTCTAAAGATGCTGAACGATGCGTCCTGCGCGTGTTAGATGAGTGGCGCAAGAAAGCGATAAGGGGGTGGCTTGAAGCCAAAACTCCGTGGTTCCATATGGCTGAGAAGTGCGGTGAGAAGTGTTCAAAGTTGGTGGGGGCTGAACCAGATGAAGTCGTGATGACAGGAACCACGACTGTCAACATACATCAGCTTATCCACACTTTCTATCGGCCCACCAGACGAAGAAAAAAGATACTTACCGATGCACTTACCTTCCCAACTGACATTTATGCGATTCGTAGCGCCTTGGTTCTTAGAGGACAAAACCCGGGCAGCGACCTGGTCTTTGCTCCAAGTGTCGAGCAAAGATACCTAGACGAAAACGAGATCGTGAACATGATGGATGAAGAAACCGCCCTCGTCTTTCTTCCCTCGGTTCTGTACAGAAGTGGCCAGCTCCTCAACATCGAGTACTTGACAACAGAAGCCCACAGTAGAGGAATCGCCATCGGGTTCGATTGTTCCCATTCCGTCGGTGTCGTTCCTCATCACTTTGACAAATGGAACTTGGATTTCGCTTTATGGTGCAGCTACAAGTATCTGAACGGAGGTCCTGGCGGCTCTGCTTTCTTGTTCTTGAACAAGCGTCACTTCAATCTGGAACCGGCGCTCGCAGGCTGGTTTGGGTACGTGAAGGACAGGCAGTTCAACCTGTCAATCGACTTTGAACATGCAAAGAATGCAGGTGGCTGGCAGATTTCTTCGCCTGCCATCCTTAGTTCGGCGCCGGTTGAAGGCGCTCTTGACATGATTCTTGAAGCAGGAATGGACGCCATCAGGGAAAAATCATCGAGGCTGACGTCCTATCTGATATATCTAGTGGATGAAATGCTCGGCAAACCTCCGTACGATTTCGGCATCGGAACTCCCAGAGAAACTGAACGCAGAGGTGGTCATGTGGCAGTCGAGCATAAAGAAAGCATGAGAATCAGTGAAGCCCTGAGAAAAAGAGGCGTGATAACAGATTTTCGTCCTCCGAACGTGATCCGAATCGCTCCAATACCATTGTACAATACGTATGATGAGATATGGCAAACCGCCCGACAACTGAAAACAATCGTCGACAACAAGGAATACGCAAAGATATCAAAAGTTAGAAAACCAATCTCATGAGTGCTAAATGCCATAATGCACTTTTCGACTAGTCTTTTAAGAACCTCGACTAATAGATCGTAGTCAGGCGGTCTTCGTGTCTGAAAAGTCCAAGGAACATGACCTGGCTTTCTTTGAATCTGAACTGAAAGGCAAAACACTTCTTGTATACTGGTACCTTCTGCAACAATCCACGCATAGTGTTGGGGTTCGTGAGGTTCAACGTGCGCTCAAGTTCTCAAGTCCAAGCATCGCAGTTCACCACCTTCAAAAATTGCAGGATTTAGGGCTCGTTGACAAGAAAGGAACAGGCGAATATGTGCTTCAGGAAGAAGTGAAAGTTGGGATTTTGCGGTTCTTCACCCACATGGGACGTTTCTTTGTTCCTCGATACCTTTTCTATTCGGTATTGTTTACAACCATGCTCACCGCGTACATGACTCTGTGTCTTGTCGAGCAGATCGCGCCTAGCTTCTACGCTGTGACCTTTGGTGGCATCGCGCTAGTTGTTTTTTGGGTCGAAACCTTCAGGTTATGGAGGGCGAAGCCCACTTGAATTCTCAACATTCTGTTCTAAAGTGTAGAACTAAAAGTCATAGCCTGCTTCAATACCTGAGGAAGCGAGAGCGATGAAGAAATCTTTGCTTTACCTCACAGCCGCCATAATGGTTGGAATTCTCGCAATCATAGCACCATTGCTTGCTCTTGCTCCAGTGGAAAGAATGACCAGTAACGGCGGAATCGGCGTCTTTCTAGGCGAAGGGTTGCGGCATCTCGAAGGATCCAACACTTATGGCATTAACACGCCAAATCCATACTTCTCAGATTTTGCGGTTCTTGCCATAAGCTTCGTGATCGCTATGGTGATCTACCTCTACGTTAGACACCGGATACCTCGAATTGAGACTCCGTGGGTTCGAATACCACCGTACTAGAATTGGTACGATTGCGTTCTGAAACGTAGCATTAAGGTTCCCTCTTTTCTTAATAGTTAAGCACCATAGGATGTGGCGAAAATGCCGTCGAGTCTTCCTCAACCAATGGCTGGAACGGAAATCGGTAATGAACGCAAAGTTCGAGGCTCCCATGAAGTCAAATGCACATTGTTTCATGGAAAAATAGTCGCGGGCATTCAGATCTGCATCCGTTGCCGGAGAAAGTATCCCTTGAAACAAGGCCGAAAATCATGTCCCTTCTGCAGTGGTCTTCTCATAGCAAAGGTCATGGTCATCAAGGGAAAGTAGTTGCCACAGAATTTTGACAGACCATACGAACCAGCTTCAGGACAGATTCGCGCCTGCATATTTGGATCCTAATATTCATGATACATTGAAACCTAGGAGGGCCTAGATATTCGAATGCTGACACGACGCGATCACACTGAAGTTTAGCAGAAAAAGTGGCAATCGAAACCTTCTGTGGCAGGTCGAAACCTTCATAAATGAGAACCGTTGATTAGACTGTGCATTTGAAGGGTGAGGCTTATGTCCAAACCATTCTACGTAAAGTTTGAAGTCTCTAAAGAGCTTGCAGATGCGGCCTATGAAGCCCTGCAAATAGCTTCCAAAACAGGTTCAGTGAGAAAAGGAACAAACGAGACAACCAAAGCCATCGAGAGAGCACAAGCCAAACTTGTGGTGATGGCAGAAGATGTCGAGCCGCCGGAAGTTGTTGCGCATTTGCCGCTTCTCTGTGAGGAAAGAAAGATTCCGTACATATACGTTCCTAGCAAAGAAAAAATAGGCACTGCAATAGGCATCGATGTCCCAGCGGGCGCGGCGTGCATCGTCAAGGAAGGAGACGCTACAGGACTAGTCAAGGAAATTGCCGCAAGAATCGAGCAGGCTAAACGAGGAGCCAAGTGATGAGCAAAGAGGCCAGGGAGTCTGAGCAAGCAGTACTCACACCAGCCGAAGTGATTCAGGTCATTGGTCGCACTGGCGTGACTGGAGAGATCAGTCAGGTTAGAGTGCGCATTCTCGAAGGAAAGGACAAGGGTCGCATCATAGCACGTAACGTGAAAGGACCCGTCAGAACGCAGGACATTCTCATGCTCAGAGAGACCGAAAGAGAAGCAAAGAAAATCAACAGATAACCCGCTGCGAATAATGAAAGGAGACGCCGGCAATGCCTAAACCAAGAAAATGTTCATTTTGCGGCAGCGAATTTCCAGCAGGTACAGGAATGATGTACATCAGGAATGATGGATCGATCTTGTGGTTCTGCGCAAGCAAATGCAGAAAGAGCTCTCTGAATTTTCGAAGGGACCCTCGAAAGCTCAAATGGACAACTTATTTCGGCAAAGAAGAAAAAGGAAAAGCTTAGCATCAACGATTCGGTAAAAGGCTTCAGAGCAGATTTTCAAACTCCGATGTTTTATTGTTCAGAAACGAGAAAAACCGCTTGGTAGCGGGGAGTAGATTTGAACTACTGATCTCTGGGTTATGAGCCCAGCGGGTTAATCCTGGCTACCCCACCCCGCTGCACTAGATTAACAATCTAGGATCTTCATCCTCGGAAGTTAACAGCACATCTTAACATAAGTTGATTAAATTAAGGTTTCGATGCTATCTGATCTTGACCGAGAATCATTAGTTGGCGTTCATAATGGATATTTTCCAGCATCGACAAAGAAATGCAGTGTTCAGTGGTAGACTTGACTTCCCGATTTATGAAGAGGCGAGCGGTGACTCTGAGTTCGATCGGCATACTAGTCGCTCTGATCATGGGTTTGCCGTTCATTGTCATGACCCAGGCCTTCGTAGAAAGCGAAAGATATGTTCACGACTATTTTGACTCTCCGATCTTGGGAAATTGGACTTACTTAGAAAAACCCGTGTTTCCAGTGCTGCTTCATGAATTCCAAGTCCCAATAGGTCAGAATTGGAGTATAGTGTGTCCCTTGCTCGCGAACAACAGTTATCATGTCTATATTTATGGCAAATGGGTAGACAACAGTTCAACGCCCAAGACAGACTACGACATCTACGTGTACAATTATCTTGGAGAAATGGAGAGCTATCACACCGAAGCCGCAGGGCTTCCCGAGCATCTAGGAACAACGGTTGACGACGCCTTTTTTGTTCCCAGACACACAGGTAACTACACGTTTGTAATTGTGAACGACCCCAGAGAGAGTAAGGGAGCTCAAGAAGCCACGTTCATGCTGATCGCAGACTTGGAATGTAACGCTTGGCAAAGACATTATGTTGAGGGAAAGGACAGTAACGATACGCCTGTTCTAGGCACAAGTTGGGCCTACGAGTTCGTCACCGAGAGCCGGCGAGTCGAAGTCTTCATTAAAGTTCCTGAAACTCTGGACATGTATGAAGCTCGTCTTTACCTGATGTATGATCCAACGGCAATCAACAAATCAATCTTGAACGAGGTTCCATTAGCTTGGGAACTGGGACTTTACGGCAACAGAAGCAGCGCGAACAACATGGTCGGGGGATACAACCTGGAGAGCAAGGAATACCGAGGAGTTGCCTACGCAAGCTGCGAATTCTATGGACAAGGCATGTTTCTCAATTTCACTTCGCCCTTCTCCGGAAAGAACCTGTACCACCTGGTGTTCATTGGCGAAAAAGGATCGGGAACAATAGATTTCTTGGTGAAAACGGAGTTCAACAACGCGAATCTAAAGCCCTCAATTGCTCCGAAAAAAATCTACCCGACTGACAATGTAACAGTCTCTTACATGTCAAATTCGTCCACTCTGAAGAATGCAACCCTCACGTATTCTATTGATTCTTGGACAACCACAAACACCACAAACATGGAGATCTCCAACGAAACGTGCACGGGGGTTATTCCCGGGCAAGTTGCAGGTGCAACTGTAAACTATGAAGTTAGGGCCTTTGATTTCTTGGAAAACATGCTCACTGCGAATGGAAGCTACTCCGTGAAATACGATTCACTCCTCAACTGGACGCGAGTCCCCAAAACGGTGGCGCCAAATGAAAACTTCACTGTTGAAGGTCGCTTTGCTCCGGAGATCGGAGGGATCCCTATAACTGTTTACCTGTCCGCCGGGAATGTGACTAGGGAGAAAGTGTGCTTTACGCTTGAAAATGGCACGTTCGAAGCGGAGCTTGCGCCAGATACTGTGGGGACGTGGGTTATTTATGCAGAATGTGACGGAAGCAGTTCCATTCGTGCAGGCGAAAGTCCTCTAATGACGATTGTAGTCGAGGAAGCGGTGCTTGCGAAATATTCATACTACATTTTCGGAGCAGTGGGCGCCATAATCGCCATTGGCATGGGACTCTTTGTGAGAAAATCAAGAGGCTAGTAACATCGAGTAGAACGCCCAAGTGGCATTTTGAGGATAGTTAGCTGCTGTATTGATTTTGAATTCATTAAGACTATAAACCCAAGGCTTGATTCTAATTCAAAGAAAGATGTAACGTAAGATAGTGATTCGTGAATATCATCGAGGAGATTTCCCCAAACATTGGAGGTATACAATTGTCAACAACATTGGAGAGGAAACCCGTGGCTGTCATTTCAGCTTCAGTTCAAGCGAAGGCATTGAACGCTGAATCGGTTACGACTATTGCTACTAATTTTCTCAAAAGAATTGGGAACAAAGGAGGTTTGAAACCTAAGAGGGTTTCGCTGGAGGAAGCAACCTATGCGGTCGAGGTGGAGATGAAGAAGTTCTCTGCGGTTGTTCGTGTTGACTCTGAAACGCACGAGATCAGGGGATATGAGATTCAGCCTAAGAGTGAAGAAGCGTCTTCCTTTTCGATTTCTCCCAAAGCCATAGTGATGATAATTGGGCTGGCTGCAGTGGTTCATATTGGTTTGAATTTTGCGCTAAAAATGTTTGGGCTTTAGACCTGTTTCTACAGGTTTCCACGAAATGCGGGTTCTTGCAGAGACGTACTGTCTCGGTAGACTTGCGGAGTGAAAATTCCTTCTTTCACTTAGGGGTTTGCAAGTTTCTCGGCTAAGTCGACGATTCTATTTTCTTCTTGCGGGTGCTGGATTGTTTCGTATATGCGCAGTGTCTGTTTCGCAGCTTCTTCCCAAGTGAAATATTGAAGCACTCGTTTTCTGCCGTTGAGTCCCCATTTCTTGGCCCTGTCAGGATCGGAAAGTATCTCTTTGATTCCCCATGCAATGTCGGAAGGATTTCCGCCGTTCACGTGGACGCCATTTTGATCTGGTCCCCATGGAACGACTTGTTCTCTGAACCCGACGACTCCTTGTGCTCCGACGACTATGGGTTTCTCCATCGACATTGCTTCTAGGCTTACTATTCCGAAGGGTTCGTATGTAGATGGGAAGATGCAGATGTCGGAGGCGGCGTAATGTAGAATGCGTTCTTTTTCGGGTACGAATTCGAATCTGCATGCTACTTTCTGGCTTATTCCAAGGCGGTTTGCGGTTTCGATTATGTCGTTTTGCTGTTCGCCTTTTCCCAGGATCACGAGTTTTGTATCTGGGTATTCTTCGAGCACCATTGGCATTGCTTGGATCAGGTTTGTGACACCTTTGACCCATGTGAGTCTTCCACAGAAAAGGATCATTTTCTCGTCGGCTTCTATTCCATATCGCTTTCGCACCGCGTTCACATCTTCGGATCTGCAGTTCTGGGGGTTGTAACGATCCGGGTCCACTCCGTTCCATACCACGTTTATTTTGGACTTTGACCATCCGTGTCTGAGTAGGTCTTCTTGCATTGCGTGGCTTACGGTTACTATTCTGTCCACTTCTTGAGACGTTGCCCATTCAAGGTGGGAGACTACTTCTGAGCCTGGTCCGCCGGCTCTTCCCCACTCGGTGCTGTGGACGTGGAAGGCAACTGGGGTTTTTGTTTCGTTTTTGATCATGATGCCTGCCATGCTGCTTAACCAGTCGTGCACGCAGACGACGTCGTAGTTGAGGTTTTCTTTTTTGAGCATGCTGTTTATGAATTTCGTGGCGCTCAGAATGTTGTAGATGAATATGTCGTTGAACATGCGGATGTTTGTGCCCCATTTTTTCAGGTCTTCTGTGACGAGCATGGGCAAAACGTTGCTTGCGTCTGCGATGAGAGGTCTGTGGACTTCGACACCTTTCATGATTTCTCTGGTTTTGAGGTTTCCAGGGTTAAGGGTAAATACGGTTACGTCATTGCCCATGGAAACGAATTCGCGTGTTATATAATCCGCGTATGTGCCTAGTCCGCCTACGAGAGCTGGTGGGTATTCCCATACAAAGAAACCGATTCTCATTATGAACACCCGCTCTTTCTACGGTCTGGCGTCGGAGACAACATGTGCATTGTTTTCAAAATTGATCCCTTTTTGTTAGGAAGCACTGCGTCTGAAAATGAATAAATAGGTTATGAATTCGCGATTAGAATCTGTTCTGTGGTTTTGTAATCATTTTGTTCGATGCTTGACTAGGTTTTGTTCGTGTTCTCAGGTTTTGTGGCTGCTACTGCTGCAGGTTGCGCCGTCTGCTCCTGCATAGGTGGCACGGTTACTGTTTCTGTGCTGTCCGGAAGAATCTGTATCTTTTCCTGCATTGGATGTAACAGGTCTGGAGGAGGATAGGGTGTGTTCAAGACTGAGGACAGCAGGTAGATGGAGTTGAACACATGTTGATAGACTGTGAAGAGTATTTGCGGGATTTTTGTTTTAGGATTTGTTTCCAATTTCTTGTTTATGTCCTGCATGCTTCCTTGAAGCAGGATTCTGCCAGTCGTGGAGTATTTTGCTATGTTGGGTTTTGTCTCCAGAAAAAGGCTGAAAGAGAGAGTAATTGACGAGTTTGTTTTTTTCTGTTCTTCAAGCTTTGCGTTTACGTTGAAGAATACTTCGTCCATAGCCGTGTTTTCGCCCATTCTTTCCGCTTGAAGGCTATCTATGCGTATGGAGACCGTCACTCCTGAAACAGAGTATTTAGGGCAGATGGGAGATTCCTCTAGGCTACTTTATCATTTTGTACTTAACGTCTTAAATATTGTTTTGTTGTTTTGTGCGTAGTCGCTGTGACAAGCACCTGCTGCCGCGCTTTTTCAGCGGTTGATTCCGATGACTGTTAGGTCGGTTTCAAACTTGTAGGTTTGACCCGTCTGTGCTTTTTCTCTTGTGCGTAACACGAGCTTTTCAGGGACGTCGTCTTTGATGTAGACTATGTAGTCTACGTTTTTTCCAAGGCCTATGCGTTCAAGTTGCTGAAGGGTGGTCTTGAACTTTTCCAGGGCTTGTGTTTTCTTGTTTATTTCTTCTATCGCTTCGAAGAGGATTTCGGCTTCTCCCTGCTCTGTTGAGCATAGAAGCAGTTCTCCGGATTGAATCCAGCAGGAAGACTCGTTTTTCTTCGTTTTTCCTTCTCCCTTCTTTTTTGCCGATTGGCCAGACTCGGAGACCTTTTTAGGAGAACCTCGCATGTTTTTCTGCATCGTCGCTGATTTTTGAACCCAGCCTTCGTTCTTGTGATTCTCTTCGCAGCTTCGGAGTAACGAACCCAGCCATTCACTGTAGTCTTCAGCTAGCGCCTTGTACTGGGCACTATTGTCGATTAGGCTGTCGCTCAATTCCTTTAGCGAGTAGAAAGTGCGAATTTCTGTTCCCATCCACATCTCACCATTTTACTGACTGACTTCCTGATCGTCTGGTCCTTTTTTTGGAACAGACCCCGCTACTTCGTTTATTATGAGAAGATTGTGGCTCGATGAATAAGAAAATTTGTGTATCATATTTGCTACATACTAGATCAGTCATCGAGTTGTTGGCTGGTTATGTTGGCGACTGCATCAGTCTGTACACTAATTTAAGATTGGATGAAAATCACAGGTTTGATGAATCTGTTCATGTGGCTGCTTTTGAGAATGCTCTTGACATCTTTTGAATTTCTTTTGTGATTGCTGAAAGAAACTTCATTCTTCCTTGTATTCTTTCTCTGCGGGTGCTGAATAGCTGTTTCAGTTTTGGCAGAATGTCTTCTAGGACGCTGGTCATGAGGTCGCGGTTTTCTTCTTCGAGAAGGTTTTTCAGGATCATGCGTCCGTCACCGTATTGGACCATGAGGAGTCCGGTTGGATCTATGCTGGCTCGGGCAACGTCGCCCATTTCGTCTGGGAGTGCTTCGGTCGAGACTTGTATGGTTGTTGCTAATGGTCGTATGAGTTTTAGCAGTGATTCGAAGAACTCGGTGACAAGTGCTTCCTCTTCAGAGGTTAGTTCGCATATTTGACCTATGTCGTCTTGTACGCTTTTGAGTGAGTCGATGAGTTCTTCGATTGTGGCTTTAGCTTGTTTGCTAGCTTTCGGTTGGTCTTTCGCACGGATCAGCACTGTCTCCTCTGAAGGAGTCGTTTGCTCGCTCATGTCGAGTCATTAGCCTTTAGCTTTTGCAGCGTTGAAAAGCCCTTGTATGTTGCAGTTTTCACAGACACTTGTTGACGGGTTTTCGTTTCTTTCAGATGACTTTGTATGGGATTGGAATTTACTGAAACCCTTTCGTTCAGTGATCTGCCGTTGTGAGCCAGTGTCGTATATCTTAATACGCAATATTTATATCGTCTTCTCAGCCTTTACGTTACATATCAGGAGACACTGGATGAGCTATAAGCATCAAGGCCTGAAGGAAACCACCGAAACAAGCAGAGTTGAAGAAGTTGCCTCTTTCCGCCGGGAAAAGTTTCGGGTAACCGTTTCCATGAACAAGGAAAGACAGATGTCCCAGTCTCCACTTTACAGCAAGTATGACATACAGCGATACGATCTTCATCCAAACTATTCTTTCGCCCATCTGGCCGATATGATACCTAAGAACACGCCTGAATACATCGACAGCGGACAACACTATGTGGAGCGAATAACGCGGGCACTCTACTATTTCAAACAGTGTTCGCTCATAGGTCCATCCGGAACTGGTAAAACCCACATTGTATATCTTGTGGCCGAACTCTGCGGTCTTCCCGTTTGGGAAGTCAATTGTGGTTTGCAGACGTCTTCATACGACCTGATCGGTCGCTTCATAGGTCTTGGAAAAGAGAACTGGGTCGACGGTTTGTTGACAAGGTGGTTGAGGCTTGGGGGAATAATGTATTTGGACGAGGCTAACATGATGAAGCAGGATGTCGCCACGAGGCTCAATCCGGTTCTTGATACTCGAGGGCACCTCGTTCTCAACGAGAAAGACAACGAATGTGTAGAGAGGCACCAGTTTGGATACTTGATCATCAGCATGAATCCTTACTCTGCCGAGTTTGCTGGAACCAAACCGTTGAATGCTGCCATGAGAAGGCGAATGGCCGTCTGGATAAACTTCGACTACACAAGCGTCGGCGAACAAATCTCACCTGAAGAGGTGAAAATGCTCATGAAAAGGACACGGGTGGATGAGGATACTTCCTACAAGATCATTAGAGTTGGCGCTGAACTGCGAAGGCAGTACAAAGCAGGAGATCTTCCTTATGGTCCATCCTTGGGTGACTTGATCAACTGGGCAACTCTCGTTCATGATGGCAACACGATTCATGCGGCTGCTGACGAAACTATTGTTGCAGTGACAAGCGACAATGTTGAAGTTCAAGATGATGTCCGAAGAATCATCGAGTCGATTTTCCCCAAACCGTCTGACACAGGGTCAAGACGCGAGTCACGGTAATCGTTATGGGATTTCTCGAGTATGCTCGGGGTCTATCTTTTGAGAAAGACGCTTTGAAAGCTAGGATACGGGTAAATCCGACCTTTCAGAGACCGACTCTCACGCGAAGTGAAGCTGGTTTCGACGTAAACCTGCCTGCGCCTACAGTTTTAGAACAAGGGGGAATATTGTTTCTTGGATGGGAATTCCCATCCGACTCCTCAGGGAAAGCTAGAGTTGGAAGATTGTTCCGGGCCTCCGTTTTTCACCTCACGGCTCACACCGTGATGCCTTTCACCGATCAGAAGACGTTTTCATCAGGGCAAGAAAGCTTGAAGGTTGAAGTCTTCTCTGCATCTCTGGCGAATGATGTCTACGTAAACGCCTACATCTCGGCGCAACATCCTGACAAGCTTCCCGACTTGGCATTTGCAAACTCTCTTGCCTTTGCAAGAATGAAGCCCGTTGAAAGAATCTTCAATCCATCAACTCGGATAATGGCAGCTTTGCTATCAAAGGTACACATAGGAACCGTGAAAGGAACGCTCAATGCAGAAGAAGAAAGCACAGTGACATCGCTGACCACGAGGCTAAGCATGCTTGGGAAAGACATTTTGACATCCTTTAGTGGAAAAGAGATCAAAATTGAAGAGACGCTGGCTGATGTGTCGGACTACATGATCCAGGGCATTGAGTCAAACGGACCCATTCTGGAGACACCTTCTCTACCCTACACCGAACAACACGGCAAGTCAACCATCTTTTCTGAAACTGAAGACCCCTCCGAAGCCGAGATTGAAACCATTTTCAAAAAATCCTTAGAATCTTCAGGAGGCATGGTTCAGCCTGAGAGCACGGTGGATTCGCACTGGAAAAAAGAGTCAGATGCAGAGGCCTGTCAAGCATTTGATACCTATATGAATCAGAAAGCCCGTGAACAAAGGATCTTGGAAAAACTCAAGGAGAATGACGCGTGGACGGCGTTTAAGTCCGTAGAGTTTCCTGAAGAAGATGTGACAAATTTCTTCCGAGCAAGAACTCTTCTTTCAGGCGGCAGCCGACGGCTACTTGACAGTCTCAGAGTGGCTCAAGATGCCTTGGATGAAGACCCGGGCAAAGAGATGGGGCAACTTGATCTTTCGGCTGTCATTCAAGTGCTAGCAAGTAAGAAGCCGGCAACGGACGTTTTCATGAAAGACGAGTATCTAAGTAAGAGTTTTGCCTGGACAATTCTTCTCGATGTCAGCGAAAGCATGGGAATAAAAAGTGAATTCGCACGGGCAGTGGCTATTTGCATAGCCGAAGCCACGAAGGAACTGTTGATGGATTCAGGATCTTGGACCTATTTTGCTTTCAGCGATCGTTTCTACGTGCTAAAGGACTCCTCAGAAGCATACTCCAACAGAATTCGCGCAAGAATCGGAGGGCTCAGGTTCGGCGGCTTGACGCTTATGCCCGAGGCCATTCAATTCGCTGGAAACGTCTTGACGAAGAGGTTCGATGAACAAAGGTTCCTGATCGTCATCTCTGACGGATGGCCATATGGTTATGAAAACATAGACGCGAAACTATCTAAAACCATTAACGCGCTGCAGAAGAAGGGCGTCATAGTCATAGGAGTCGGCGTTGAGACTGATAAAATGAAAGACTTCTTCAAGCTCAGTTCCGTCATTCTTGACGCGAAAGACCTCATAAAAGACTTCGCCAGGCTTTACGTGAATGCATCGACAACAGCGCTCGAAACTTGACACCATTGATGCATGCACGTTAAGCATTGTCTTTGGTTCTGAACCTGAATTTGTAATTCAGATTTACGGTTCATAAGTATAAAGTATACACTCGATCAGAATCGATGCTCAAACCGGTGTCAGGATAACGATTAGAAAAGGTGCATGTTCACATGGGATTATTGTTGAAGAAGACCGATGACTTGATCAAAATCTATGATGATGACAATGAATCATGGAGATTTGTCAAGAGAGACAAGGGATTTAACAAGCAGTTGGTAATGATTGAGGAAACTCTTGCTAGGTACGGCTTGATTAGAAATGAGATAAGGGTGTATCTGCATCTGGCAAGGTCTGGCGAGAGAAAAGCTTCGGAAATCGCTGAGGCAATTTCGCTGCATCGAACTGAAACCTACAGAATACTTCGTGATTTGGAAAAGAAAGGCCTTGTCTTTTCTGCTTTTGAGAAACCGCTGAAGTTCACGGCTATTCCACTTGAGAAGGCGATTGATTCGTTGATTGCTGCTCAGAAGATGAAGATCACTCTTCTTGAGAAAGAGAAAAGCGGTTTGGTCGAGCTCTGGCTGTCGATTCCTCAACAGAAAGTCGAGAACAGTGAAAAAGAGATCTTCCAGATACTTGAAGGTGGGCAACAGATGATTCTCAAAGCCAACGAGCTTCTGGAAAGGGCGAAGAGTGAAATCCAGGTCTTTGCGCCCAGCGAATACTTGGCTCGGCTTTACCATAGCGATTTCACAGATAACCTCAAACGGCACATGGGTAAACTGCAGATTGCTTTGTTGACTGAGAATTCGTCAAAGAGCAGGTATTTCATAGAACAAATGAACTGGGTCGCTCACATGTATCGAATGGTGGATGCAGGCGACTTGCCTTGCTTTATAATCGCGGACAGGAAAGAGTTGTTGATCGTAATACAGAAGAACGGCGAAGAAAAGGACGGAGAGGAGAAAAAGAAATCGAAAACCCTTGCGCTGTGGACGAACTATGCCGCATTTGTGGAAATACTGCTGACGCTTTTCGCCAAACTCAGTGAAACTGGGAAGACAGTTCAAGAAATCTACATGCGTTCAGTATCTTAGTCAATTCGTCTTACTTAGATTTGTTACCTCAGCTTCCAGTCTTGCCTTTGTTTCTGATGTCTCGAGCGTGTAAATAGCCATAGAGTAAAATGGCAGTTGTCCCGGAAAGAGCTAGGATCATGTACCCGATGATGCCAAGATCGAAACCGGCACCTGATATCATGATTTTCGTTCTTATGACGTAGAAGTCGTAGGAGCCCTTCCCAATTGAATTCGTCCAACCACCAATGACAAATTCGTCATCGCTGATTTTGACGGCTGCATATGCTTCTTCAAAACCTTTTCTGCCGCAAGTGCGACTCCATACTAAGTCACCCAAATCACCAATTTCAAAAAACCAGAAATCTCTTTGACCATTACCGTAAGAGAAAGTGAACCCGGCAACCAGATATTCTCCGTTTCCAGTGGGGGTTATTGCACTTGCAAGGTCAAAATCGGCTCCTCCGTATGTCTGTTTCCAGACAGGTCTGCCGTCCAAATCGGTTTTCGTGACGAAAGCGTCGGCATCGGCTTCCAGGTTCGAATGGGTCTCACCCACAATTATGTACCCATTTGTCGAGCTTGCCAGAGCATATGCTTTGTCGCTTTCGAGTCCGCCGAAGGTTTCGTTCCATATGACATTTCCTCTGCTGTCTGTTTTCATTAGCAAAGAATCGCAATTACCATTTTGCGTGGTATCGCAGTATCCGGCAATGACGTAGTCACCGGTTGTGGTGACGAGTATCGTTCGGAAGGCACTGTCTTGCATTTCTTCGTAGGTCTTGTTCCAGAGCAGGTTTCCTTCCGTGTCTGTCTTCAGCAGCAATGCGCATGAATTGCCGTTTTTGGAAGAGTCCGCCAGACCCGCAAAAACGAAACCGTCTGGTGCGGTAGCTGTTGCGAAGACTTTGTTGAATCTGTCGTCTCCGAGAGTCTTGTTCCAGAGAGCGTTGCCTTGGTCGTCGATCTTTAATATCCATGCATCTTCGTTGCCTGAAGAGAAGAACGTGTTCCCGACCAACAAGAACCCGTCAGTAGTCTTCTGGGCATATCTGAATTCGCTGCCGTAATCTTCAAGGTAGGTCTTGTTCCAAACCATGTTCCCGCTCGAATCAATCCGGACAGCCCATGCGGCTGTGTAGTTCATGTTGAACGATCTTGATGAACCAACGATCAAGAACCCGTTATTGTCCGCCGGTGTTATGGAAAAGGCTCTGTCGTCACCTGGTCCTCCATAGGTTTTTTCCCAAAGCAGTTCTTTTGTCGACAGAGGGTAGACGCCTGTATCTCGTGCGTAACCTGAAAAGTCCGAGGATGCTTTGAGAAATTGCGGTTTCTTTGCAATTGCGTTGAGACAGATTAGAAGAGCAACGAATAGAATCGTTATGGTTGCTTTAGACTTGTGTTGAAGTGGCATTTGCTACCACCAGTACATCTCTTGAGTCGTGTGCACTCGCAGATACTTGTAGGAAATCTTGCGCTTGAACAATGAAAGATATCAGATATGTTCCATTTCCAAAATCATTGGTCGTAACGTTGCTGTAGGAGTCGGTGCTTATCCAAGGACCGTCTGATTCGTTCTGATAAAACATGGCAATGTCCTTCATTAATGCAGGTTCATTCTCGTTTAGCATTTGACATGTAACGTTGACGGTCTTTTCAGTGCCGTTGCTCGTATGTGTGCTTCTCAGGATAAGCGTCGTGGTCACATTCGTCGAGAATTCCCAACAGTACGCCTCCGTCAGCCCTGAATAATTCACGACGAAGCTTACGTAGGAGCTGGCAATTCCCATGCCATTTTGATCGCACAGTGTATATGTTCCATTGAGGTATGAAGACGAGTTCAGGGGTGTGAATCGAAGGAGGCATTCACCTTCGTAGTAATGTTTGCGGATGTTTGACGATAATCTATTGAAGTCCGTAATGAATACTTCTCTTTCTCCTCCGTTGGTGAAGTTAGCCAGAGCGCTTATCATCGTGTTAGTCGTGCTTAGTCTGATTGCTTTCAGGCAGGAATTTGATTTTGTTGTTACGTCTTTCATTACACTCCTCTTCATCTCAAAGACGTAATAGGTTGTTGAAAGGAGCAGAACAGCGATAATTAACGAGGTGATGATTAGAGCTTGACCAGAAGTACCGTGTTTTCGGAGCCTCCTTGTCATTTCACGTCACCCTCGACAGTTGAAGGCGGACCACGTAGACTCTGTATTGTCTGCTGATTCCTGCACAAACGTATTCGGCTGAGACAATTTTCTCACTTACTGGGCTTCCACTGCTTATGGGTGTGTTGTTGAGGGCGCTCATGTTCTCGTCGAACACTGTAAGGTTGAACCAAATAGCTGGCGAGAGCGAAGAAATGAGGCATTTCCTCAATACGGTCCAATTTTCATTTTCAATGAGCGTCGAAAGGTAGCCGTTACTGTCTAGCGTCGTCAACGCGTCCTGACCTTTCAATTGTAGAGCCTCATTGGTTGTGTCGATTACGGGATTTTGAGAAGGAATAAGGGCAATTGTTGATAGTATCAGGAGCGAGGCAAAGAATGCCTCTATTATTCTGATCTGCCCTTTGTTGTCTCTAAGAAGCCTCATTGACTGATGCCTCCAAAACGTAGGGTCAGTCTGCACAGTACGTTCTTGACAGTCACGATGTAGCTGTAGGAATAAGATTCTGCGTTTTTGAAGTCTGCCCCTGCCTCGAATGGAATCTGAGGGTAGCTTGTCCATTCTGTGAAATAGCTCGAATTGCTTGAGCCTGCGACTATCAGAACTATTGGACTATTTTCCAGGATCCTGGGAATCTGGTATTTGCCCTCTGTATTTTGGGCAAGGTCGAAGCGGTATGCGTATGATAGAGCGTAGCACTTTTCCACAGTTGTTTCTGGGTCGTTAAGATCTGTTGACAACGTGTAGTTCAGGGGGGTCGATTTGACGAACGTACCGTCGGGTGAGGGGTCAGGTGAAAGGTGTCCAAAGGAGTATGCACCATAGGCAGTCATTCTCGAGTCGTGGTTTGGTCTCGCGAAGATGACCAACGAGACAGTTCCGCTGGAGACGTTTGGTATCTCGACATCGATGTGGCTTCTTCCATCGTTGGCTGTGGCATTGTAGGCGTCGTACACGAAATTTCTGGCTATCACATAGTAGTGCAAGGAAGTTTGAACAGGCGCTCCGTTTTCATTTGCGTAGATTTGGAAACCATATTTCGTGGAATTTAGAGAGGTGGAGTTTGAGGAGAGGTTGACTGAAATATTCATCAGCTGCGAGATGGAAATGCTCAAGGCAATGTCTTTCAGCCTTGCGGCTCTCAGTGTTTCCACGTAAGTTAATGCGAAGGCATTTTGGGTGTTCAGTCTGGATGCTTTGTCTATGTCCAGTTCGTTTGTGTAGAGTGAGTTGGTCTTGGCAAGACCGAGGGTGTCTGGAATCGTGTTCGCGTTTGACCCCCAGTCTGCTGGTGTTCCGGCGTTCGAGAGGATGAACTCAGATATGGCTTGGAAATATTCTTCTTGGTGTAAGCCTTGGAGGCTGTTAATGTGTGAAGCGAGTATTCCTGATGACAAGACTGTGGATATGAGCACTACTGAGACCATCAGTGTGCATGCGAAGAAGGTGTCGATGGATATTGAGGGCATGTTATTCGCGCACCCCTCATTATGTCATTTGTATTCCAAATGCGCCTGCGAGGAAGATCTGTGAGAGTATTAACGACACATATGCAGTCGCTGCGAGCATGGCCGAGTATTTGAAACCTGCTCCAAGGTTGCCTTCGCTAATCTTTCCCATGAAGAATCCTGAAATCCAGCATTGGAAAATTATTCCTATGGAAAACATTCCCATTTGACCCTGCATGGCTGCCATCGTTACTGGTGTCAGGCTGGTGCTCACGACTGTTGTCATCAAGGACGTGGTCAGTGCCACGATTGTGGTTGTCAAAGCTATGAGTACGCTCCAAATGAAGGCAAGTATTATGTACGGTCTGAGAAGTGCGCGTTGGCTGGTCTGCACTTCACGTTCCTTCTCGCTGTACTCTGAGAGTATCTCCAATGCTTGTGAAGAGTTTCCGCCGATTTCTATTGTTTCAATCATCATAGCGAAGTTTACGATGGTGAACCAGCTTCTGATTTTTTGACGGATGTTTTCGAACGTTCTTCTGAGAGGAATTCCCCATTCGATTTGGCTTCTAATGAGGTCCAGGAATTGGGAGAACTGACCGTAAAACTTTCTTGTCGTGGCTTGGATTATACTTTTTTCCGGGGAAAGACCGATTTTCTGTGATTCTGTTACGTCTCGGATGAAGCTTGGAATTGCTTCCTCCGAATTGTAGTTGATTTTTGAGATTCGGTAGTATTGAATCGCTGGAGGAATGGAAATGGCAATCAGGCCTATCGTGACAAGTTCTGCAAGCCCGATCGTGTCTGTGATGTACCCAAGCGATGGGACCACCATTATGATGCATAAGGGCGTTCCGATTGCAACTGCGAGAATCATTGCTTTTTTGTAGAGGTCGTTTAGGTT
>Ga0209253_10001363_pt1 | contig 21391 bp, 20 predicted proteins | sample FrelakmetBRP12BR_FD_187145 | JGI IMG/M metagenome (GOLD analysis project Ga0209253, IMG submission 187145) | Freshwater lake sediment microbial communities from the University of Notre Dame, USA, for methane emissions studies - BRP12 BR (SPAdes)... | ecosystem: Environmental > Aquatic >...
CGGGGTCGTGGCCAAAGCCAATGACTATATTGTTGGGCTCAGAAAAATCCCCATGTCACACATAAAGGGTCTTAAAAAATTTCAAATATCTTTGGTTAGATTTCACCCAACTAACAAGCAGTTTACATAGAAAATTTTACTACTAAAGTCAAGAAAAATAGCGCACAATCCAAGGTAGGCATAATAAGTACCTAACCAAAGATATTTGAACCATGTAAGAATCATGATAGTAATTATAATCCTGCTAAGGGCATACAATACCATTTTTCACTTCTTAATAATATCCTTAAGTAATGGTTCATTGGACACAGTGGTTCTTGACACCATCTTAATAAAAAGGTACATTTGAGAGCACAAAGAACTCAATAATATCAAAGGCAGACGAACACCTATGGTAAAAAAGGCACTCGGTGAAATCGCCACCATCGTTGGAAAAGATCACCTCCTCACCGCCAGGGAAGAACTTCTGTGTTATTCTTTTGATGCAACCAACCAAAAATTTTTACCCGAGGCGGTAGCTTTTCCCCATAATCCCCAGCAGATTGCTGAAATTATGGTGCTCGCCAATCGGTACCGCTTCCCCGTTATTCCGCGCGGAGCAGGATCAGGCTTTGTGGGAGGCTCGCTCCCAGTAGAAGGGGGATTAGTGCTCGCCCTCACCAAGATGAACCGAATAATAACGATAGAGCCAGAAAATCTCATTGCCATAGTAGAACCAGGGGTAGTGACTGGAACGTTCCAAGAGAAGGTGGAAGCCCTGGGTCTCTTTTATCCCCCAGACCCCGCGAGCTTAAAATTCTCAACCATGGGTGGTAATGTAGCAGTGTGTGCGGGTGGACCCCGCTGTCTCAAATACGGGGTAACCAAAAACTACGTTTTAGGGTTGGAGGTTGTGTTACCAACGGGAGAGATTATTAACACCGGAGTTCACACCCTCAAGGGTGTGGCAGGATATGATCTCACCAGTCTCATAGTAGGTTCTGAGGGAACCCTGGGTATTATTACAAAAATAATTGTGAAACTCATTCCCCTGCCTGAAGCAAGAAACACCATGCTGGCAATCTTTCCTAAGATCGATGATGCAGCACACACCGTTTCTTCTATTATCCATGAACGGATCATCCCCTCCACCCTTGAATTTATAGATCAGGCGGCAATCCGTTGCGTAGAGGATTACCTCCCCATGGGTCTTCCTACCCACGCCGAAGCCCTTCTCCTTATCGAGGTAGATGGCGAGATCACCACGGTGACCAGACACTGCGAGCATATAAAAACCATCTGTGTAAAAAACGCTGCGAGCGAAGTAAGCATTGCCCAGGATCAGGAGGAAGAAGAGCGCCTGTGGAAAGCCAGACGCTCCATCTCACCGGCCCTTTTGAAACTCAACCCTCATAAAATTAATGAGGATATTAATGTTCCCATCAACCGCATCCCGGAGATTATCAGGCGCATTAATGAAATTGCACAACGCTACCAGCTTATTAATGTCAATTTTGGCCATGCGGGAGATGGTAATATCCACACTAACCTGATGATTAACAAAGAAAACCCTGATGAAGAAAAGAGGGCAGCGCTTGCGGTGAAGGAAATCTTTCAGGCTACTCTGGAACTCGGGGGAACCATCTCCGGTGAACACGGGATAGGGATTACCAAAGCCCCCTACCTGGAAATGGAGATAGGGAAGAAAAATCTCGCCCTCATGAAACAGATAAAAAACCTCTTTGACCCCAACCTCATCCTTAATCCAGGGAAACTCTCTTTACAATCATGAGTATACTCCAGGAACTAAGTAAAGAAGCCTCCCGTTGTGTTAAATGTGGCACCTGTCTGGCATCCTGTCCTATCTATGCTGAAACCCTCTCAGAGGTCACTACCGCCCGGGGGAAGTTGAGCCTCATCGAATCACTTAGCACCGGGGAGATCCAGTTTACCAGTAAACTTAAAGACCTCTTGTCTTCATGTTTGATCTGTAACGCCTGTGGAGAAGGCTGCCCTAACAATGTAAGAGTTGAAGAAATTCTTCTTGAAGCACGAAAGGAACTAGTAGTCCATCGCGGATTGCCTTTCGCTAAAAAATTCCTCTTCCTGCTCCTACGCTCCTCACCCCGTGTACTCCCCTCTTACCTAAAGGCAGGTTCTCTTCTCCAGGGCCTCCTGCTAGAAAAGGTTCCCCAAGAAAGCGGTCTCCACCTTCGTTTCTCTTTGCCCTACCTTGATAAAAGGCGACTGATACCTCCGCTTGCCAAAAGATTTTTCCTTCACTCTCACCCTTCTCTGGTAAAGTCACCACAAGAAAAAAGGTGCGTAGGTTATTTTGTAGGATGTGTCACCAATTACCTTTTCCCCCACCTGGGTGAAACCACTGTGCGTATCCTTAACCGTCAGGGAACTTCTCTTGTCATCCCTCATGAGCAAACATGCTGCGGGTTAATTGCCTTTGGCTCAGGTGACTGGCAATCAACCCAAAAACTTGCCCTCTCCAACATTAACGCTTTTGAGCAGTTTAATCCTGACACAATCATAACTACCTGCGCATCCTGCGCAGCGACCCTCAAAGCTTTCTACCCCCGCCTTTTTAAGAACGCTGACCCTGAAACGCAGAAGAAAGTTGAACGTTTCAGCAACAAAATCATGGACCTCTCACAATTCCTTATCCAGGAAATGAACTTCCTCCCCTCAGCACTGCAAAAATCTTCTTCCCCAAAAGACCCACTCCCTACAATAACCTACCACGACCCCTGCCACCTCAATCGTACGCTCGGTATCACCCGAGAACCTAGAGAAATCCTCAAATCACTCTCTCACCTGACCTATGTCGAGATGAAAGAGGCAGCGAGATGTTGCGGGATGGGTGGCCTCTTTAACCTCACCCACTACGGCCTTTCGCTGGAGATTTTAAACCACAAATTAGATATGTTAAAGGAAATGGGGGTTGAGATGGTAGCAACCAGTTGCAGTGGATGCATGCTTCACTTCATGGACGGGATTCATCAAAGGGGGATGAACATCAAGGTGCTCCACCTTCTTGAAGTACTGGAGGCAAAGCAAGGCAGGTAGCTATTACGCTTCTTTCACTGAAAAGTGCATTTTGGTAGAACCTATTTCAATAAAATCATTATCCTTAAGTCTCATGTGTCCCTTAATTTTCTCTCCATTTACCTTGGGTGAATTCACTCCGTCTCCCCGGGAGATATAGAAGGCACCCGACTTCTTATGGATCACTACCGCAGACTTTCCCACAAATAAACCATCCACCTTTACGTCTGCATTTTCTCCCTTCCCAACAATGGTCACATTTTTGGTGAGCGTTACTTCCTTTACCTCTCCACTATTTAAGATATAGGAGATAATCCCCAGGGGTCCTTCCTCTGTTTTCTCCTCTTTCATCATCTGCTCGAGGTTTTTAGCATAGAATTCTCGATCCCTTTCGGTACTGATTCCACGCCCTTCACTTTTAACAGGAGGGCTACTGGTTTTTCTGTTTACTCCATCTTCCCTTTTGAAGACTAAGCTATGCTTACCAATTAAAATGTGATCCCCCTCATGCAATTCGCACTGAGCAACCTTCGTTCCATTAACCAATGTGCCACTGATGCTCTCTAAGTCTTCTAAAATATATCTACTTCCCTCTTGTACTACTCGCGCGTGGTGACCTGAAACAGCCAGGTTATCAATTACCACCTGGTTATCCTCTTTCCTCCCAATGGTAATAGTCTCACTATCAATAGTAATCTCTTTAAGTTTTATAGCATTAAACTCTAAGATGAATTTTGCCATTGTTCAGTTCCACTGAGCAACAAAAAAAATATTTAAACCTTACGATGCCTGAAATCCATTACTCTTCCCAAAGGGAGAAACCAGCTACACTATCACACTATATATCAGTATGGTATTGAAGGCTTTTTCAAATTAAGATATGGTATTTATATAAATTGAATTGCATCTATCATATCGGACAATTTTTAAAAAAGATTAACAATGAATTACCTTCCGCACTATCTCACACTGCACAAATCGAATGAACTTCAAAAGAGGATTAGCGCCCTATGGGATATTCTAAAAAATTGTACATTATGCCCCCGTCAGTGTGGCGTAAATCGTTTACAGGGGGAGGTAGGATTCTGCCGAGCAGGTGAACAATTGATGGTATCAAGCGTCTTCCCCCACTTTGGTGAAGAGCCCCCTCTGGTTGGAACCCATGGGTCAGGTACTATCTTTTTAACTCATTGCAATTTGCGGTGCATTTTTTGCCAGAACTATGACATCAGCCATCAAGGGCGGGGAGATACCGCCACTTCTGAACAGCTCGCAGACTATATGTATTCACTGCAAAAACGGGGATGTCATAATATCAATTTCGTTACCCCTACCCACTATGTACCACAAATAATAGCTGCTCTGCCTTATGCCATTGATCTTGGATTGCACATACCATTGGTGTACAACTGTGGTGGTTACGAATCTCTTGAGGTAATGGCTTTACTTGATGGCATTATTGATATCTACATGCCTGATGTGAAATTTGCAGATAAAAAGGTGGCAGAAAAATACGCCCACGCCCCCGACTACCCGGAGGTAATCAGAAAAGTAGTAAAAGAAATGCATAGACAGGTAGGTAACTTACATATTAATGCTGAAGGAATAGGAGAAAGGGGGCTATTAATAAGGCACCTGGTCATGCCACACGGGTTAGCAGGCACCACGGAGCTCATGCATTTTATCTCTACCGAGATTTCTCCCCACTCCTATGTGAATGTAATGAGTCAATATCGACCGGAATATAAGGCTTCAGAGTGCCCTGAACTCAGTCGAATGATTACAAAAAAGGAATTCATTGACGCTCTGCACAGTACCAAAGGTGAAGGACTCTATAGAGGATTTCCTCAGGTATGATAAGGTAATGGGGTTTACAACGTTGGGTAGAGTGGAAAAAAACTTTACGTGAATAAAAAAAGCTGGTTATGGAATGGCATTGTTTTCAAAAATTGATGCCATAACAAGGAGGGACTTGTTCCACAACCAGCGAAACCATATTAGCATATTCAAAAATTTTATGCTACTAATAAAAACTTTTTTTAGTACCATGCAGCTGGTTATGGCGTGCAGTAGGCAAATTACCCTAACACCAGCAAGAAAGCACTGGTGTTATATACCATCAAAATATTAATAAAATAATTATTTATCAAATAGTTATAAAATTAGTGCGCTTTAGGGGCTAAGCTATCAAAAAATAAATAATTTCTTAATACTCATTCTAACTTATAGATATTATTTATTTATTTAAGTTAATTTAAGTATAAATAAGTTAATATTAATAAATTTGAATCATTTTATTATAAATATATCATATTATAAAAACTGTCTTACGCCCCCACTGAGTTTTAATTTAAATTTTCTATAATTGGAGATTTTTTAAAATCACAAAGCCATCAAGAGAAGCATTTCATCAATTATTGAGGAAACTCTCTTTTTACCATCTTTATCTTCCTTTATCACCTTCAGCACCACCGGACTCCACTCATAGTACATCCTTACCATCTCTTGGCCTTCAGGTGTTTTAAGCAAAATATCATCCCTTAAATTCCTTAAGAGCGCTGTTGTTTCAGAATGCGTACCATAGACCTCTTCAATAAAACACGTCTCCTCGTCAATGGTGGTTGTGGTTGTTTGACTCGTATCATCGTACTCATCTGCACCGATATCCACTCGAGAACCGTGAACCCTTGCACCACCATCTATATCAAGTTCTTCTGGGTCAGGAACAAAGGCAGGGTCGCCGTTATCTATCGCAGGAGACCCAGTTATAATATGTAAATCAGGATTAACAGGTGCATCGCTCACAAACTGTGGGTCATCAAAATGAGAATGGGTATCCTGACCGCTCCCTGAGAGATAGGCACTGTAACCTTCATATACCTCACCCCTCCAATCGATGGTAACACTTCCAGCCCCCGCATTAGCAAACCATAAATTGTAATCAAGTGAAATGATATTGTTACCGTTGACCGCTGAGAAGACCAGCAACCTATTCTGTGAAGAGCAGTAGAAGATATTATTTTTAACCTCACAACCTTCAGCATATTCAATATTCAACTCCCCTGAACCGGTACCCATCGTATCGTTATTGAAGCAGGAATTATTGAAAAACTTACAGTTTAGTACCTTACCCGTAGTGGGATACTCATATCCTCCAAACCCTATACCCCTTTTATCATTATTAAACACAAAATTATCCCGCACCAGGTTATCGTAGGCAACTTTACCTCCTATCTCACAGCCCACCTCAATCCCCACGTCACAGTTGTGTACTATATTTCTTTCTACAGTAATCTGGTTCCCTCCATCTATGTATATCCCTGCCGCGTATCCCCCTCCATAACTGGAGTGTGCATTGTACACCAGATTACCCCGACATACACCATTGCGTGCAGCATCTTTAGCATCATCCGGGCACATCCTCTCTCCCCCAATAAAATCAATACCAATATTGTTAACGTCACGAACGATATTATTGGTTACCTCGAAATTATCAACATTTCCATTTAAGGTCAGCGCCTCACTATGCGCCGGGTCACAGTTGTATATCTGATTTCCGTCTATTTTGAGATGGGAAATGGACTTCGCTGCATCTGTGCCATACACAGTAATACCCATGGCATCGCTACCCCTTATCTCATAAATCTTGTTATTGCTGATTTCAATGTGTTCACCCGAGCCCTCGATGCGAATACCGGAGCCGTCACTTACCCCCGTATTGTTACAAATTTCAAAACCCATGATTTTTAAATAGTCTTTATTTTCTATATAAATAATATTACTGTCTTCTATTCCGGTGCCATCGATGATAACCTTATCATTCCCATAATTTCTTATGGTGATATACCCCCCATCTGACGTGCCGGAAACCTCAATTGATACCTTCTCATTATAAGTCCCAGCTTTCACATACACCGTACTTCCTGGAGAAACAGTGTCGCAAGCCTTTTGGATAGTCGCCCAGGGTTGAGACTCTGTCCCAGGATTATTATCATCACCACTAAGAGCAACATAGTAGCTGTTGGAATCACTCAGTGCGGCATGCGAAAATATCTGGTGTAACGCGCTGGCCAATAATCCTGTGATCAGCATAATTCCTACCACAGAAGAGCTTAAAAGTTTTTTTATTAAAGAGTTTTTTTTCATTTTACCTTTCTCCTCAGTTCATCATTAGTGGTTTCTTATCTTCAACCTTCACACGTTCTTTTATCTTCAGTAACGCACTTAGTATTAACCTACAGTAAATAGTTGTCAGTAATTTTGATAAATAACTAAAAACCATTTTTATCTCCTCTTAGTAATCAGGGTAAGCATAGTAGAGATAAAAAAAGAACCTACAAAGTCTGCAAGTTCTCAATTTGCACTGTTAGAGGGGTAAGATTTAGAGATGTTTTAAGCGATAGGTATTTTTTTATAGTAACGTCCTCGCCTTCATTAAGGCATCCTTGATACAGGAGAGGAAAAACTCATTACTGCATGGTTTTTCAATTAACGCATAAGCTCCAAGCCTTGACACAAACTCACTCATAACCTTAGATTGTGTACCTGTAAGAATTATCACTTGTGTATGGGGAGACTTGGCTTTAATCTCCTCCAATACTGTTAAGCCATCTCCATTCATCATAGCCAAATCTGTTATGATAAGATCAAAGGGCTGCTTAAAACATTTCGCAAGGGCTTCACTTCCACTACAGGCAGTAGCTACATAGTACCCTTTCTCACTCAAGAGAGACGAATAGGTATCAAGAATTATTTCTTCATCATCGACCAATAAAATTCTTTTCTCTGTCATCTTGGGCGCCCCTAGCATTTATTTAGATTTCTCCCCCCCCTTTTTAACTCTTAACCCTTGTTCAACTAATTGGAGTATGTGATGTATCAGGAAAGGCTTGTTGATCACAAAATCTACTCCACTTTCTTTCAATGTGGTCTTATCTAACTGGACTTCCCATCCTGTAATAAGCGCAATGGGTATCGTGCCATTGATCTTCTTAATTTCTTTCGCAACCTGCCACCCTGACATTCCAGGCATTCCTAAATCGGTAAAAATAAGATCAAATCTATCCTTCTTAAATATTTCTAGCGCCTGCTTACCATCAGGGGCAGTTTCAACCTCATGACCGCCATCTCTTAAAACATCTTTTAGTAACTCCCGCACCTCTTCTTCATCCTCAATAACTAAGATTCTACCTTTTCTCTGTTCTTTCTGGACAATGTTGACCTCCTTCTCGTCGCGCGTCTCTTCACCTGCTCTCTCGGATAGAGGCAGCTTTATGGTAAAGGTGGTACCTTTACCTTCTACACTTTCTACGGTGATTGTTCCCCTATGACGGTTGATGATACCATAGGATACACTCAAGCCTAAGCCGGTTGACTGAACACCTTTGGTGGTGAAAAAGGGGTCAAAGATCCTCTCTCCTATAGCATTTGGAATACCGGTCCCTGTATCTTCTACTTTAACAAAGGCATAGTGTTTTTGCCTATAAATATTTATCTTAATACTCCCACCATCTGGCATGGCCTCAATGGCATTGATGATAAGATTGATCAATACCTCCCTGAGCTCAGTAGCATTACCTGCTATAGGCGGCACAGGTGAAATCTTTTTTTGAATGCTAATGGGTATCCCTTTCAACTCGGCCTCATTCTTCCATCTCACCCTGGTGAACTCCAGTGCCTGCTCTACCACCTCCTTTAGGTTAACTGAGCTAAAATGCCTATCATCCTCCCTCCTCCCTGAAAACTCCTGAATTCTGCGAACCGTCTCTGCCCCGTCGAAGGCTGCCTTCTCTATAATTTCTAAACTCTTTTTCAGATCACGTATTGATTTACTTCGCGCTGCCACCCCGAGGGAAGTTTCAATACTTTTCCTTAATAATTGAGTTCTACCAATGATGGTAGCAAGCATATTGTTAAAATCATGGGCTACCCCTCCTGCCAATTCTCCCAGCGATGTTAACTTTTTGGTTTGGAGAAGCCTTTCCTCCATCCCCTTCTTTTCAGTGATATCCTTTATCATTAACTGTATTAGACTCTTTTCCTGATAGCTAATCACTGCCCCGCTTATTTCACCTATTATTACACTGCCGTCCTTTTTCATAAATGAGAGTTCGTAAAATCCTGTACCGCCCTTTTTAGCTATTTCAGTAAATAGGTATGGTGCTTTCTCTCGGTCCCCCGGGGGAATTATAGCAAAGATATGTTCTATACCAATAAGTTCCTCTCTGCTATAACCTAAACTGTCCTCTGTATACCTATTACAATCAAGGATTTTCATTGTCTCAGGATCAAGGAGAAGGATAGCAAGCCTTACCCCCTCACACATCGCTTTGAATTTCTCTTGATCTCGTACTCTAATATAGGCAATCGCATTGCCAATGATCGCACCCACAAACGCACACAGTAATTTCATCACTCTTCTATCATTCTCACTAAAGGCATGGGGACGGGTGTGGCTTAAGTTAATAACACCTAACAACTTTTCCTGAAAAATAAGCGGCACACATAAAAGCGAACCAATGGGAACACCTGTCTCTCTCACCTGAAAACGTTTGTCTCTTTTTACCTCATTGAGTAGAATCGTCTCTCTCTTAAGAGCTGCTGACCCCGCAACTCCTTCCCCCAAGGAAAAGACGGTTCCTGAATCCCTTGGATGCTCAAAAAAAGCGCCATCGTCATTTCTTCCCCGCGCCATCTTGAGCACTAACCCGTTAGCCTCATCATCCATGAGCATAAAAGAGCAGTTTTCTGCATTCGTCTCCTCTAAAAGAATATCCATAAACTTTCGGTAAAACACCTCCTGGTCAAAGATATAGCCAACAATATCTCCTATTCGCTTGAGAAGCGATAACTCCTCTACCTTCTTCTCAAAAAGCAAGCTCGCATCTCGCAGTGTGTCTACGTAGCAGTGAACCCTTTCAATCGTTTTTCCCTCTTTACTTTTAAAATACCGCTCCTTAACCATTATTTGCTACCTATTGTATCGCATTAAAAAATGATGCTACCTTTTCTTCTTCTCGCTTAAGTTCCTCAACCATTTCATCAAGATCATGCTCCCCCACTTTAAGCTGTGCTTCTGCAAGAGGGTGAGGAGGAGAAATCATAGTATCCCCACTATTCCCAATGTGAGCTCGCTTACACACACTGTCTGCAAGATGAACCACTGAGGTTATCCGGATATGAAGAGCAGGTGCCTTTTCCACTTGATGATGAAACTTGATTGGAGACATTAAGAGGGGGGGGAACTTCCACCGCTCACAGAGCCATCCCCCTACCTCTGCGTGGGTAAAACCCATTATCTCTTTCTCTGCCTTAACCACACTCACCCCACTTGTGCTCACCTTTTCTAGCACGTTCCCATACTCCTTAGTGAAAAAACCATTTAGTACTAGCTTCCCGATATCATGGAGAAGTGAGGCAGTAAACGCAGCCTCTGTGTCAACTCCTCCTGCCTTCTTACAGATGAGCTGGCCTGCGAGGGCACACCCTATGGAGTGCATCCACAATTCTTCACGCACCAAAGATGAATCACCCTCTGTATGCTTCATTGCATCAAACACTGTTATCCCCAGCACTAAGCTCTTGACCTCTTTCAATCCTAAAACGACTATTGCGTGCGGAACACTTGCTACCTTTTGCATGAATCCATAGTAGGCTGAGTTGGCAACTTTTAACAGTCTAGAGGAAATTGCCTGATCATAGGAAATTAAGCGACCCAATTCTTTTGCTGAGGTATCCTCGTCTTTCACTAACGCTAACACTTTATGAATCATATCTGGAAGAGTAGGAAGACCTTGCACCTTGTCGATGATAATGTTTTTAGCTTTTATGCAATCCATGAAGTTTTCCTGTACCCTATTTACACGTATGGTTAATTTATTTAAATGGTAGTCCCTCTTGAACCAATTGTAATACTTCTTCTACTTTGAACGGCTTATGAATAACCAAATCAATTCCACTTTTTCTCAACCCATACTCATCTGGCAGTACTCTCCATCCTGTAATGAGTGCAATGGGTATCGTGCCCTTGACCTTCATAATTTCTTCCGCAACCTGACATCCCAGACATCTCCAGATCTGTGAGAACCAGATCAAAATCTCCTCTCTTAAATAGCTCTACTCCTTGGCCGCCACCGGTGGCAGTACACACTTTGTGACCGGCATCGATTAAAATATCTTCGTGAAGCTTCCGTACATCTTCTTCATCTTCAATCACTAAAAAATTGAATTTTTGTTTTCTGGCGTGCTCTTCTGACTGTCTAAGATCAGTGATATCGGTGATAAAACCTTCTAAACACAATAACTCACCATCGTGGGAAAAAATTCCACACCCCTGTTCCCACACCCACTTTTGCCTACCATCAGCCATAGTTATCCTATAGACAAGCGTGAAGGGTCTTCTTTCTTTTAGGGCAGTCTGAATCTCATTCCATACATATTCTTGATCCCCAGGATGGATGAGTTGAGCGTATGAGTCTCTTGAGTTCTCAATTAGTTCAACTGGTCGGTAACCAGTCAATGCTACACACCCATCGCTTACGTACTCCATGGTCCAATCACAATCATTCCGACAGCGATAGGCCATACCAGGTAAATTACCCATCGGGGTTGTAAGGGTACGTTGACTCTCCAGCAGCGCACTTTCAGCAGACTTGTGCGTATGCTCAAATGTTTTTAATGCAGAAATCTGATGACGTAGTTCTGTTAATTCACTTATAAGTTCCTCTTTTTTCTTATCCTCATCTCCCATATTGTAATCCTATTAAATAGAATTTCAGATAATACATAACAAAATATCACTTTCTTATTAGTGTCTTTTGTGGCCTATTTTTAATTACAGGTAGTACTCCCATCTGTTAATTTTTCGGATACTTCATCGGCAAACTTAAGGTATTTATGTGGTTATTTAATAATTGAAGATTAACAACCTATCTTTTTTGGGTCTGTTTCTCAGGCTGCTTTAAACCGCGCTCTCAATTCCATTCCCTCCTGGACTAAGCGTAAAACCTGATTTACCGCAAATGGCTTTTTGATGATCAGATCTATACAATTATTCTTCATTTTAGACTCCTTAAGGTCTACATTCCACCCTGTGACAAGTGCTACGGGTACTTTACTGTTGATGCCTTTAATTTTTTCTGCTACTTGCCAGCCAGACACCACTGGCATTCCCAGATCAGTAAATACCAGGTCAAATTCCTTCCGCTCAAATAGCTCAATTCCCTGTATCCCATCGCCGGCTATCTCAACCTCGTGACCCGCATCAGTTAATATATCATTCAGTACATTACGCACCCCCTCTTCATCATCAATAACCAATATCCTCGCTTTTCTCTTTTTCAATGGCTTGAATTCTATTTTTTCTTCTTTAATCGCTTTTGCTAGTATAGGGAGTTTTATGGTAAAGGTAGTACCTTCACCTTCCATACTATCCACGGTGATAGTTCCCCGATGACGGCTGATGATTCCATAGGAAACACTTAATCCCAGTCCGGTTGATTGTGGACCCCTGGTGGTGAAAAACGGATCAAAGATCTTCTCTCGTATTGCTATAGGAATCCCACTACCCGTATCTTTCACCGCAACACAAATATGGTTGTCTTCTTTAAAGGTCTTAAAAGTGATCCGACCACCGTGCGGCATTGCATCGAGTGCGTTGTTGAGAAGGTTTGTAAATACCTCTCTTAACTCAGCTCCACTTCCAATGGTGGGGGGGATGGAGGAAAATTCTTTTTTAATAACTATCTTTATTCCCTTCGACTCAGCCTTATCTTTCCATCTCATTCTGGTAAATTCCAGAGCATTATTTATCAATTCATTTATGTCTACTTGAGTAAAGTCTTTATCATCAGGGTTTCTTCTAGAGAATTCCTGAATCCTTCTCACAGTTTCAGCACCATCCATAGCAGCCTTTTCTATAATTTCTAATCCTTTCTGAAGCTCAAGCATTGATTTTCTCTTCTCCCGGACTCCTGGCGGTGGGGAGTTATGCATTCTCAACAGTTGAACCCTGCCCAGAATTGCAGCAAGCACATTATTGAAATCATGGGCTACGCCTCCTGCTAATTCCCCTAGAGATTTGAGCTTTTCAGATTGAATAAACTTTTCTTCCATCTTCTTCCGCTCAGTGATATCCCGCATTACCGCGATAATAGTAATACTATTTTCTCTCCTTTCTGAGAGTGAAAACGAGATCTCGATGGGAAAGAGAGAGCCATCCTTTTGTATCCCCTCTTCTTCAAAAAGCATTTTACCTACGCTTCCTGATCTTAAGTACTCATTCAGTACCTCACTGTGGTTCTTCCAGTACTGCTCTGGCGTCAATATCCGAGGTGATTGACCGATGAGCTCATCTCTCAAGTAACCATAAAACTCTTCAGCCTTCCTATTAACCTGTATAATCTTCTCGTTCTCAACGGTAATAATACCTGCATTGGCAAACTCAATGAGATCGTGGTATCTTTCTTCTGATCTTTTTAATGCTTCTTCAGCTTGCTTACGTTCCACTATTTGCAGCTTAAGTTGTTCATTTGCCTTCACAAGTTCAGCTGTTCGATGTTTCACTTGTTGTTCCATTTCCTCATGAGCTTTTAGCAACGCTTCCTCCACCCTTTTGCGTTCGGTGATGTCACGCAATAGCAACACTGCACCATTTTGATCACTGCGATTACCCGTAATGATTTCAAGAGGGATAGTATCGCCATTTTTCTTTTTTCCCATGGCTAATCCAACGGAAAAACCGTCCCTTGTAAGTGTGTCAGCTATCTTATTACTGTTCAATGCGTCAGAATTACTATCGTAATAGAGCAGGTCAATTTTACGGTTAATGACTTCATTTACCTCGTAACCAAATACTCTTTTCACCGAAGTATTGCACATAATTATATTCCTGTCTCTATCAACGACCACAAGTATATCAGCATTAATACTAGAAATAATGTCCTCAAGTTCCCTTTGTCTAGTTTCTGCTTCCCTCCAACGCCTGTATGTTACCCACAAAGTTAACACTAGCCATATGAAAAGAACCTTAATCAAGAGTTCACTTATAGGCAAAGTGGAATACACCGATAAATATTTGTGAATCCTATCAATGAAATCAATGGATAGGCTAAATAGTGTTAATATAATTGTAATAATCACAACCAGAGATAGGTTGAGTAATTCTCTGTTTTTCGTACTAGAGGTCATGCTTTGTCTCCTATATTTTCGATATAGTTAATTGATTATTGTAATATCGACCATTTGGTGAGAAAACTAAAATAGTATTCTATGATCATTATGGTATGAAGACTAAGATCCCCGATGTGGATTAGTGAGAAGCCTCAGTAAGATATTTTGTCAGGAAGTTGTAAAGAAAGGAAGGTATTCCGGAGCAGAAGCAGCTCGTTTCCTAGGTATAGCAACCTCAGCGGTAAATCGCCTTACTAATGCGGATAAATTATCGGAAGTGATAAAAATAATAAGTTGCCTTCAGCACCTGCGTTATTCGTCGGCAGAGCCAGCATGGGGCCCTCACCTAAGGGAGACGCGCCAGCTCTCTACTCACTCTATTGGTGAGCTTAATATCTTATAAGGGGAGGAAATCCGTAGGCTTCAATAGCCTCAGATACTACGCCATTTTCCCTGGCTATCTTAGTGCCATAATCTTCGAGGATAATCCACTCAATTAACCGTGCCCGGGACTGATTCATCTTCTCTAAGTCCTCTTTTTGAGGGGTTTCGTTTCTCGTTATCTCAATAATGTTTTTATATGCGGGCAGTACTTCTTTAATGAGGTCATCGAGGAGCGGCACATCCTTTTCCTCGAAAAAGTTGAGTAAGCCACACTCCCCTGCACTGCCCCCGAGAAGCCTTCCACCGGTTAACATTGCGTTGTGTTCCTCAAGGCTCTGCCCATGCTTCTCGCAAATAGTCCGTAGCGTATTGGAAAATATTTTTTTCTCCTGGTCATGGGGCTTTCTGTCCTGAATAATAAGATCAGTGTAAAAAGTTAAAATAGTTCCCATAGCCTCTGATCTATTCATATTAGTCATAACGATGAATCCCGGTACCTTTGGGTTAGCAGGATAGGCAAGTGTCTGAAAGAGACTAATGTCCGTAGGATTCTCGTTGACTATCCCCCCGACTAAAGTAACTCTTGCGAACCCTGCCTTTTCTAGCACTTTTCCTCTGGAGCAGTGAACCGTTGCTGACCACTTTTCAGACTGCCAATCCTTAACCTGATCAAAGGATTCCTTACCATTGATATTAGCATAAAAATCCTTGAGGAGTGCTACATAGTCATCTTTGGGATAAGCCAAATCAGTGGTAATCCCCATAGTGATTCTCCTTTCTGAAGAAGGTTTTCATTGTTTCACACTGCCACCACAGATTTTTCAAGTGGAATAGTTTCCTTCACGACTTTTGTGCCTTTTCAATTGCCTCAATTAAACGTATGCCGAGCTGATATGACTCATTAAGTTTTTCGGAGAAGGTCTCATCGCTCATGTTTTCTACACCACCTACATACAATCTATCCACAGTAGGTACTTGTTCTATGAACAAATTTGATTCCATAGCCTCGAAGCAGGGATCACCCATGACCTCTCTGAATTCATCAGGGCAATTAGCGGTAACGATAAAAGAAGCCATTTTTTTGAAGTCTGCCGGCATACGTGCAGCAGCAATTTTCCCGTATGCCTCTTTTTCCCTATATCCCAGAGCCAGTTTTCTCTCTAAAAATTTCTTCATTAAGGAATTTACATTGGATTCATGGACCGGGCACGCAAAAATGTAACCATCTGCATTAACATACTCCCCCAATATGGATGCTATATCATCCCTCAGGGGGCATCTCCCGAAGGGGAGCTCAGGGTTATCGAACATACATTTAAAACATCCCCTGCAGTGCATGATGTTACATTTTATCAGATCATACCGCTTTGTTTCAGCTCCCTTGCTGCCAGTTCCCTCAAGTGCCTTTTTCAGCAACTTGCTGCACTTTCCATTAAGCCTGGTACTTCCTAAAAATCCTAAAATCTTCATCCTGTGCTCCTTCTGCAGTATTGCCCTGGTATATTGGTAAAGATGAGCTTCATTTCATCACTGGTGTTCTATGGTTTTGTTCCCTTACCCATTCGCTTCCCAGGAGGCATTGGCAATACCCTGGTTATAGTGATAGTAAACCATTTTGTAGGGAGTTACCCTGATTAGTCTCATCATCCCCGGTGGAAACTTAACCGGGCCACCAATCTGCGTCTCAAAATCTTCAAAAAGTGTCCTAAAGAGCTTCATGGCATAGGCAAATGCCTCTAGATCTTCGGTAAACACCTCAGCGATACCTTCTATGTTGACGCCCCGTACTGACTTGATAGTTTGAGTAGAGGTCCCGATACCAATAGATACTTTAGGATTATCTTTAATGTTTTTGAATTTTTTTCCACCTTCGCTAAAGATATAGATGATAAGCCCATCATTGATATAGTCTACCACTGATGTCCGAGGTACACCATCTTTTCCGCAGGTAGCCAGGCAACAGGGATGTTTCTTGCTCAAATAGTCGATGATTTCCTTCTCCAATTCTTCCTTGGAGGGATGCTTCCTTTGAATGGAAAGCTTCTTAAATAACTCATCCGTCATCTGTTCTCTTTCTTCTTCGGTCAATTCATGAACTTCCATAGTATATCCTCATAGGCTTTTTGGTGTTATCTGAATCGGGGGTGCCGATACATCAGTTTTTCTCTGTGTTCTCTGTGGTGCAATCAGTTGATCTTCTCCTTTGCATAGATAGTCCTGTCAAGGTTTATAACCAATCCGGGAATCAATCTGTAGGGTATGCATACCAGAATCTCATCATCATTAAGCCTCAAATACATCCTTCCTCCATGATCACCGCAGGTGCTCTGGGATTGGCCGCAAGCTGAAAAAGTTTCTCAGTCTGTTTTTCCGATAAAGCGTAAAACGTAGGAGTGTATAAGTCAATCGTAAACTCCGGGCAGGTGGCCAGAGGCTCATTATTAAAGGACGTTGCCATGACATATATTTTACGGTATCAGCCCAAAACCTGCACTGTTGCCGAGCTTGGTTCCCATGTTTTTTTGAGAGGGTATTTGCCTGGCATCACCTGAAGCACTATCATTTTTTGAGGAGTTATTTTTATCCAGTTGAACATTTTGGGGATTTTTTCAAGCAGCGCATCTTTTTGTGTAGCGGGGAGCGTTCCACTTTGAACATATTCCTCAAACAGTCCCTCCACTGCTTCGTCAAGACCAAACTGTTTAAATCTTCTATTAAACTCGTCAGGGTCGTTTTTCATATTTATCAGCTCAGCTGTGCCAAAAATCTGTAGGCTTTTCTGCTCCCTGCTATGGTCAACCGGCTCATATATCCCTACTGACACATTAGGATTTCTCATGATATTTGCAATCTTGCCCCCTGGTTCACCGGCTATCCACACGATGAGTCCCTCATTGAAAAAGTCTATGGGGGTAACCCGTGGTTTGTCATCCACACAGGTGCCCAACGCACAAGCCTTGCCGTGTAGTATGTTGCACCCTGGCTTTGTTCTTTTACCACCGGGTTTATTTGACATTTGATCCAGAAACTCGATAATCTCTATTTCTAATTCCTCAACAGGGATTTCTTTGTTTGTTTTCATTTTTTCTCCATTAACGGTTACTACAAGTGTATAAGAGTATTTTTTCGGCAAGTGATGTAAACATTTTTTCTCGTGCGCAATAGTTTTTTTTACTGCAAAAATATGATGCCATTGTAGAAACCGTTTTTGAGCTGCTTGTGGTTGTTCGTTTAATATTGTTTTTTGAAATACTCTTCCCATTTTCTCTCAACGAGCTCAAATGCCTCTGAAGCCCTTTCCTCAACAACCGTAAGGTTATCCAGTGGAAACACTTCCGGCCCGCCTTCTGAAGGGAGCTGGCGGGTGGCGTCAATAACGATCTTGCTACTTAAAAACATCTCCCGGCAGCTGGGATCGACCGGTATGTGAATGGACTGTTTGACAATCAGGCTGGCCGGATCAGGCTGCCAGCGGGTGCCCACTGCATGCATAACCCGAGAGGTGTCGGTCGGTTCAATGTCTTTGTCCACCACGATAACAACCTTTTTACTAAACCCTATCGTCCGGTAGCCCAGCACCATCATGCCCGCTTCAATCCCTTCCCGGAAGCTTTTTATCAATGCTGACAATGACCATGGAGGGCGTTTCAACAGGGGTATAGAGCTTGACAAGATTGCGCATCACGTTCTTAAGACGGGCAAAATGAGCCACATCCCAGGGCAGGGAAAACTCATCTACACCTAAATCAGCAAGCCGGGTACCGCTCATCATAAAGGATACGGGATCAATTCCGACCGCAACTGATACAGGGACCCGCTCTTCACCCCTTTCAGCCGCCCGCATATAGTAGTCGCCGTACTTTGACTTATGGTCCCTTTCTACGGAGCCATTTTTGAAACCAGCGACCTCCGGGTTATGAGCCTCATTAAAAACTATCAATAGAACAAACCAGAATAAAATACAATAAAAAACTCACAGGGTTGGGTATTTATACTTATAATTCAATTTTCTCCTATTTTAGGGTGTTTTTAGGTAGTGTATTAGAAAAATGGTAGAAGATAAGATACCCCACCCTGTGAAGTCAAATCGCCCATGATGACCACCGGACACACACATATATGTATGATCAAATCGTGCGTATGCATGGGACTCCATTTGAAAAAGAAGGTAGGCCTAAAAAAATTTTAGTTGATAGGTTTAATCCGATAGCTTGCTATTACCGAATGTAAGATCAATTTTTGCGTTTCTGTTATTATGGTAGTAACCTACACAAATTTGCTCATTTTTGATACCAATAAGTTGTGGTCGATACTTCCGACAACTTTATATTCATGTATTGTAAAACAGATTTATAGGATGTTAAATAGATAGCGCTAAAAATAAGAATTCAGGTATTAGGAATTTTCCAATATGACCACCGCTACTGAAATAAAGAATCCAAGTACTGTAAATACACCGGCCAGTTTCCCTCCGTGTTCATAAGATTCGGGTATCATTGAATTGGCAAGCATCATTAGGATAGCACCCCCTGCAAAAGCCTGAATAAATGACAACCAGTGGTCGGATGCAGTACTGAAAAGGGTGTAGCCTGCAACGGTTGCAACTGCGCAAACCAAAGCAATGACTAACCAAAGCAAGATTATTTTTTTCCGGCTCCAACCTCCTGCCTTCATACCAGTGGATCCTGCAATGGCTTCCGGCAGATTGGAGATAAAAACCGCCACCAGCATTGCCAGGCTTACCGTACCCCCTTCAAATATACCCAATCCGATAACGATGGATTCAGGCACTCCGTCAAGGATGATGGCCAATACCATGGGGATTACCAACCTGGAATGTTGGGATGCCTCAATGGCCATATGATCGCTGGCGCCGAATTTTTCAATCAGCTTGTCGCTGAAATAAAATGTAAAAGCTCCGGCGAAGAAACCAAATGCAGGAAACCCGGTTCCTTTAGCAAGTTTTACAGCTTCAAAAATTAATTCATAGGAAATAGCCGAAATCAATGTCCCGGCACCAAACGCCATGATGATCCCGAGGGTTCGTTTGCCTAGAGAAAACCGGGAGGCAATAAGTCCCCCCAGAACCAAAGAGGACGTTGCCAATAAGCCCCACAAAAATGCATTCAACATATGGATAGATTTTAAATTAAATTTTAAAGAAGGGGTTACTCCCCGAGGGTTTAACCCCATGGTGTAAGTTTGCTCTGCGAATTAAACCATACAACACGAGTAAAGATACAGAAAAAAATTATCGGACAACCGGACTTTCGGATTAACCTTCAAGGAAGTATTAAAATAGAAATCCTCCATCTAATATCGTCTATCTAAGCATTATTCAGGAAAGCTTACCGAAAGTGTAATAATGGCGTAAGGATCATCAAAGCCCAAATTATACAGGTAACCAGTCAATCCGAACCATCTATATCCTTCCCCTACCATTGGAGTTGTGGTGTAGTGAAACTTGTTACCACCGGTGAAATTATAGCCAAACCATGCTGAGAAGGTATTCATGCCCTCGTAATTATACCGCGCTTCCAAGTGTATCCAGTCTTTATTGGCCTGGTATATTGGAAGGATGAAGAAGTCATCCTTGAAAATGCAAAAAGAAGCATCCAGGTTATGGTTCCAGCTTGAATGAGGAAGTGTGTCCTCATCCTATGCATTTGCTAATGAGCAAGTAAGCACCAGGCTAATTGCTATGCAGAAACAGACCATCTCTCTCATCCTCCCAAAGCCATAGTTAGTACAACTAAAAATATTCCAATCGCGGTATAAGCCAGCGCTGTGATAACAGGTCTCAGTCCCGAGTACCTGGCCAGAGAGAATCCTCCTGCAAATAGCAACACAAGAGCCACTCCATTGGAAATCCTCATCGCCAGGGCAACGTCATTTATAAACAGGAATGGCAAGGCTACCGGAAGTGTAACGAGAAATACCAGCATAAAGATCTGTCCTGCGATGAGGAAGTCTTTAAAGATGAGGGACTTTTTCACAGAGAGTTCAGGCAATTTTTTAAGCTTTTCACCCAACCGGTCGATTTCTTCATCCTCCATCAGGTCAGAAATAAGAGGCGAAATATTTTCCCTGATTATTTCCCTTGATTCAGAAGTATTTTTAGACAGTTTAATACGGTTTAACTGCGTCACGCCATGTGCACGTCCAATTAATTCATCCATCAAATACATGATAGCATCAACAAGTCCCCATGCGAGGTTGCAGCCTAGTGCCGCCCATAGAAGTTCACCTACCTCCTGTCTCCCGGCAGTGGAGACACTGATGGTGCCGGTAAAGGTAAGGACCATTATCAGTCCGAAAAGAACTTCTGATATCCTCTCTGGGGGATCCAGTACAGTCCATTTCTTGAGACGGATTTTCCAGAAATCATTTTCCTTGGCCATACATCAAACTTTTAAGTTCAAAGCATAAAACGGTTGTGAAACCGGTGGTAGGCGCTGAACATGACGGCCTGGGGAATGGTTGTATCAATGCCCAGGGTGCTCTTGAACTGACTGCGCAGATCAAGCAGGGCATCAAGCAGTATAATTCTTGCAGTGTAAGATCTTTCATTTATCACATTTCATACAAGTCTCAAAGAGAAATTTTGTACCAGTCGTAACCTCATACTCTTTTTTCTTATCCGTTCCCGTCTTGCTTCTATCTCCTGATCTCTGTATTCCAAAAGCCTTAAAAGATAGAATCTTTGACCCATTCTTTTCTACCAAAGGGCCCCACTCTACAGGATTAGGATTAAGTGTTTCTTATGGGATTATCAATCGACATCGAGGGACTATTGCGGTAT
>Ga0209253_10001364_pt1 | contig 21386 bp, 20 predicted proteins | sample FrelakmetBRP12BR_FD_187145 | JGI IMG/M metagenome (GOLD analysis project Ga0209253, IMG submission 187145) | Freshwater lake sediment microbial communities from the University of Notre Dame, USA, for methane emissions studies - BRP12 BR (SPAdes)... | ecosystem: Environmental > Aquatic >...
CTCACGATGCCAAACGTCACACTACGACTCAACCCAAGGGGGTTCCCGATCGCGAGCACAAATTCGCCGACGGCGAGCGTGCTCGAATCCCCCCAGGTTACTGTCGGGAGATTGGTCGCCTGAATTTTCACCACAGCCACGTCGGTCTTTGGATCGGTAGCCACCACCCGCCCTTTGAATTGCCGCCGGTCGGCGAGAATCACTTCCACGTCGACTGCATCGGCAATGACATGGTTATTCGTCATAATGTAGCCGTCCGGCGACACAATGACGCCGGAACCCTGGCCATATTGCCGCCGCGACGGGACATCCTTGAACAGTCCGAACGGCAGCGCTTCGTCGCTGAACGCTTGATCGCGGACCATCACCGTGGAGGCAATACTGACGACAGCGGGGATCACTTTCGTCGCAGTCGACTTGATCTGCGCCTGGAGTTCGCCTCCCCCGGCCACAGGGATCACGCGGCTCGCGGCTAGAGCTGTTCCAGCAACAATCGAACTCCCAACAAGGAGCCCAAGCACGATCCGAAATAGACAATTGGGTCCTAACACGCCACGATCCTTTCTAACGGATGCTGAAAAAGTCTGTCTCGTCTATCTGGTCTATTCGGTCTATCTGGTCTTTCCGGTTCATCTGGTTAGTTTCGTTCAACCAAACAGACGAGACAGACCAGATAGACGAGACAGACCGAATAGACCAGACGGACCAGACAGACTGATGTCAAACGCCTGTAGCCTAACACGCGTGTGTCAGAGGCGCACTTACAATTCCACATGACGCAGGCGAAGGGCATTGGAGATCACGGACACAGAACTGAAGGTCATGGCGGCGCTGGCAATCATGGGACTCAATAGGACCCCCCAGACCGGATAGAGCGCACCGGCCGCGATCGGAACCCCAATCACGTTATAGAGAAAGGCAAACAAAAGATTTTGCCGAATATTCCTCATCGTGGCTTGACTGAGCCTCCGCGCACGGAGCAGCCCGCGCAGATCGCCCTTCACCAGCGTCATCCCCGCGCTCTCAATGGCCGTATCCGTTCCCGTTCCCATGGCAATCCCGACATCGGCCAAGGCCAGCGCTGGGGCATCGTTAATACCGTCGCCGGCCATCGCCACCACGCGGCCTTGCGACTTGAGACGGGCAACGATCTGTCCCTTTTGGTCCGGCAAGACCTCAGCCATGACCTCCTCAATGCCAAGTTGCCTGGCCACGGCATCCGCTGTATCGCGATGGTCTCCTGTCACCATGACGACGTGAATACCTTCGGCCTTGAGCGCCTGCACCGCGTCGCGGGTGGAGGCTTTGATCGGATCTGCCACGCCAAGTATGCCAGCAACCTCCTCATCGACGGAAACAATCAGAATCGTTTGCCCTTCACGTCGAAGCGAAGCAACTTCATTCTCGAACTGCGTGAGGCTCTGGCCGGATACTCGAACCTCGTTTCGCATGAATGCTGCCGTCCCGATAGAGACACGACGGCCAGCGACCATCCCCCTCACGCCCTTCCCCGTCACCGAACGAAACTGCTCGACCGGAACACAGGCGATTCCTCGCCCTTCCGCTCCCGCCACTACCGCTGAAGCCAGCGGGTGTTCACTGCTCCGCTCAAGGCTCGCCGCAAATCGCAACAGATCGACCTCGGACCAAGGTGGCACAGCCAGCACCGACAGCAGTTTTGGTTTGCCCTCCGTGAGGGTTCCGGTCTTATCGATTACGAGCGTATCTATCTTGCCGAATACCTCCAACGCTTCAGCCTTCTTCACCAAGACTCCCACCGTTGCCCCACGACCGGTCCCAACCATGATCGACATCGGCGTTGCCAATCCCAGTGCGCAGGGACAGGCAATAATCAGGACCGCCACGGCATTGACCAGCGCATAGGCCAACTTCGGCTCCGGGCCCCAGATCGCCCAGGCCACTGCCGTGATCAGCGCCGCAGTTACAACCAGCGGGACAAAATACGACGCAGTCACATCGGCGAGGCGCTGGATCGGCGCCCGGCTCCGTTGCGCCTCACTGACCATCTGCACGATCCTCGCAAGCATCGTGTCTCGCCCGACTCGTTCGGCGACCATCACCATCCCGCCTGTGCCGTTGATGGTCCCCCCGGTCACCCGTACCCCAACTGTTTTTTCGACCGGGATCGATTCCCCCGTGATCATGGATTCATCCACCGCAGTCGTACCTTCTTGGACCATCCCGTCTACCGGCACTCGCTCTCCCGGCCTGACGCGCAGCCGATGGCCCACTCGAATTTGCTCGAGCGGCACATCTTCTTCCTGTCCCTCCGGCATGATCAGCCTGGCTGTCTTTGGCGCAAGCCGCAGCAAGGCACGAATCGCGGAGCTCGTCTGACTTCGAGCCCTCAACTCAAGGACCTGGCCAAGCAGGACAAGCAGAGTAATGATGGCCGCGGCCTCGAAATAGACCGCAATCGAGCCGTCATGCAGTCGAAATGAACTGGGAAGCAGCGTCGGCGCAACCGTGGCAAGAGTGCTATAGCCATAGGCTGCACCCGTTCCCATGGCAATGAGCGTAAACATGTTGGGAGCCCGGTTCACCACTGAGCTCCATCCTCGCCGAAAAAACGGCCAGCCGCCCCAGAGCACCACCGGCGTTGCCAGCAGCCATTGCACCCAGTTCCTCGTCGAACCGGTGAGGGCCTGCGGCAGTGACAAGCCGGGCACCATATCGACCATGGCCAGAAGCATGACCAAAAGGGAAGGGCCGAGACAGATCCAAAACCGCCTGGTCATGTCCTCAAGCTCGGGATTCCGTTCATCTTCGAGCGAGACGACTTTGGGTTCCAGCGCCATCCCGCAAATCCGGCAAGCTCCCGGTTTGGTCTCAAGCACCTCCGGGTCCATCGGACAGATGTACTCCACCACTCCACCGGATGGAACCGGCACGACGAGCGGAGTGCGCTGCTCAGGAGGTGTCAGATAGTGGACCGGATCGGTCCGAAACTTGGTGAGACAGCTCGTCGCGCAGAAGTAATAGGTCTTCCCTTGATACTCATAAGATCCGGCTGCCGTGGCCGGCTGCACGGTCATCCCGCACACGGGATCAATGGAGACAGGCCCGGTCACGACCGGAGCAGGCTGCATCATCGGAAGGGGTCTTCTTGTAGTCGGCTTAGCGAAACTAGCTGGCCGTGGCTTGATCGCCCGCTCAGGATTTACCTTGAATCGTTCCAGGCAGGACAGGCCGCAGAAGTAATAGCGTTGCCCTTGATGGTCGTGACTCCCGGCTGCAGTCGCCGGATCGACCGTCATCCCGCAGATTGGATCAATCGCCATCTTCCCTCAGAAGGAGTTTTGAGTTCAAAGTTCTGAGCGCTGAGTTACGGCAGGCCCGAAAACTTAGAACTCAGAACTCCGCACTCAGAACTTTCGAAATCACCTCTTCGCATCGTTTTCAAGAATGCTGCGAATGACCGTAAAGACATTTTCTTGTGTCATGTTCGCGCCATCGACTTTGATATTACCGTCCAACAAGATCGACGGAGTGGATGACACTTTAATCCGTTCTCCCCACCGCTTGCCGTCCTCAACGGCCTTGGAGGGCTTTCCGCTGGCCATTCCCTCTTCAAACGCTTTCGGATCGAGTCCCACTTCCTTAATCAGAGCTTCCCGTAACGAGCGATCCAGCATTCCATCAATCTTGTCTTTGTGGATCGTGCGAAACAAGACCGTTCTCATTTCATTGCCCTTACCCATCTTTTTGGCCTGCTCATACATTTCGAATGCCGTCAGGAGCTTTCCGCGAATGACGGGATACCCGACCATCGTGATCTCCAGCTTGCTGCCGAATTCTTTCACGAGCAGCGGCACCGCTGTCTCATCGAAGAGGTGACAATGCGGGCAATAGAAGTCGGCGAACTCGATCAACTTCACTTTGCCGGGCGTATGTGTCGAGACTTCACCCGTCAGGATTTCGAACCTGCCATTCAAATCGAGAGGCACGGCGGTGGCCGGTGAGACCCAGAGGAGAGCAATCATCCATACAACCGCACAGACTGCCAAGGCCCATTGAGCACACGGTCTGTTCACCATATCGACTCCTTTCTTAGTTCAACGCTGATCGCGCATTATAGCGAATGTGTCCCCAACTTACTCTCTGTTATACTGAGGCCATGTCGGACAAGCTCTTAGCTCGCACGCTGCTCTCTGCCATAGCCTTGCTCGTGACTCTCGCAGGCTGCGCCTCGACGCAAGAGGCGGAAGACAGACAGGGGCTCACCTTCCTCCAAGTCAAGGCAACACCGGACTCCTTTCGAGGTCAATCGGTAGTCTTCGGCGGAAAAGTGTTGACAGCCCGACGGCAGAAAGATGGCACGAGGATCGAAATCTTACAGTTGCCACTCGACCGTTCGGCACGCCCCGGATATGACTTGACCCAATCACAAGGCCGCTTCATTGCGCTCCAGCAAGAATTCCTCGATCCCGCAACCATTCCACCTGGGAGCAGAGTCACTGTGACCGGCGCGGTCTCCGGTTCCGTCACCCTGTCATTGGACGAAGTCGACTATACCTACCCCGTCATCGACATCAAACATGTGCAAGTGTGGCCCGCCTCGGAAGACATGGCCCCTTGCATCCGCCCCTATATGGGACCCTGGCCCTATTGGGGGCCTTATTGGAGGCCGTGGCCGTATTATTGGTAAGCGAGACAGGCGGGATTTGCGCGACGAGGAGGGGTCTGTTTGGTCTATTCGGTCTGTCTCGTCTATCTTGTTCACAGAATTGCATAACTATACACGCCAGACAGACTAAACAGACCAGATAGACAAGAGAGACCAGCCAAGTCCCGCTCTTCCCGCGCGTCTCGCCTGTCTACTGCCCCGACATTCCAACGATCCGTTTCACACGATCGTCGCGTCCACCGAGATCCAGGTACGCGTGATATTGGGCAAGCGCTTTCGGCATATCTTTCCGATGTAACTCATAGAAGACACCCAGGCTGTAGTGCGCTTCAGCATAGTTCGGTTTCAGCTCGACGGCTCGCCCATAGGACTGCTCCGCCTCGTCTAGCCTATTTAATCCTGTGTAGATCATACCCAGATTCATATGCGCTTCGGCATACTCAGGCCGATACCGCAAGACCTCGAGGAATTCCCGCTCCGCCTCCACCGACCGGCCTTGGCTCCTATGAATAAATGCAAGGTTGTAGTGCGCGTCCACGAACGAGGGCTTCACCGCGATAGCCTGGCTATACGAGTGGGCGGCTTCAGCCGGCAGATTGTTCTTCTCCGCCATCCGTCCGGCAAGGTACCAGGCATCGGCATACCTGGGATCGAGCTTGAGCAGCTGGCCCACCGTCTCTTGTGCCTTATGACCGTCTCCCTGTGCCTCATAGAGCAATGCGAGATTATATAAGGCATCACGGTGGCCCGGATGAGCGGTCAACAACGCTTGATAGGTTTGGGCGGCCGCGGCGACATCACGACGTCGCTCATACAGCTTGGCTAATTGGAAATACGAATCGGCATGACGCGGATCGGCCTCAATCGCCCGCTTGAGCGCCTGCTCTGCTTCGACCAGTTTCCCCTGAATCCGATAGACTTTCGCCAGATCGTTCAAAGCGTCGGGGTAGGCAGGCTTCAGCTTGAGCGCCTGGGTGAAGGCATCGACAGCCTGAGCCGGCTTCTTCTCTTTGAAGTAGATCATACCGAGCAGATGGTGCGCCTCAGCTGAGGAGGGATTGAGTTCGATCGCTTTCCTGGCAGCCTCGGATGCTGCGGCCAGATCGCCTTTCTTCAGCAACGCCATGCCTCGCTCGTAGTGGCGCTGCGCAGCATCCGGTAGCTCAGCCGCGACCGCGCCAGGGACAAAAGGAGAAAACACGGCCAGGCACAGGGAGAACAGCACGATGACGCTATGCGAGACATGATGATTCATGATCAGTTTGTTTTGCTCATTTAGTTTGTCTCGTTTATTTGGTTTGTTTTGTTTGTTTGGTTGAACCAGACCAACTCGACGAACTAAACAAACCAAATAAACAAAACAAACTGAGCCGCAACGATCAGCAAACTATAGACGGCAGCAACCGTGAAATCAACGAAGCACGGCTAACGTGTATTCGAAGCGCGGGAGACCTTCGCCACGTCTCAGACGTGAGAGGCTTTCATCTAATGCTTCTTGGAACACGCGCGGTGGAGAGCGGCGGCAGCATCGGAAAGATCAAACGCAATGAGCAGCCGCTGTTCAGGGGTGAGTCAGCGGGCTTCGCCAACCTTCTGTTGTGCCAGCATGTCGCCAAGTTTACTGGGACGTCGCGAAGCATTTCGAGCGAGAGACAAGGATGTGGCCGTAGATTTCGCTTTCATGGCATTATCTTACATGGAAACGACATGCCCGTCACCACTCAAGAGGATGCCTGTAGCAGAGACGCCCCGTCATGATGGAAATTCGTTCGCGGCAGGACCTGACGTTCCTTCGCCACATAGGGATCGTGAAAGACTCCCGGTACATTTTCTTCGGCTAACCTCCTTCTTCGGCGGCGCTACCCACTTCAAACTGCCGCGTTTCGTCCCGTCGCTAAGGTGTCTGCTTGCTTGACCTTAAGGACGCCCAGCAAGTTCCGTTCGATGGTTGCCGAGATGTCATCGAGGGGCAAGTGACTCAGGTTACTTGTTGAGAACGGGTTCTCCAGTTCGACCCCGATTTGGTCAAGAGACAGGAGAGGGTAGGCCACGAGCATCGTAATGAAAGGAACAAGCCAATCACCATCTAACCGATGAAGGAGAGCGAACGGTAGCATCAGAAGAAACATCACGATGAATCGCCGAATCTTGATAGAGTAAGCCCGTGGCAGGGGAGTTTTCGCAATTCGCTCGCACGCCCCGATATGGTCGATTAACAAGGCTCGCTCTCGGTCTACTTGGATGAAGGCAAACCGGTCCATTTCCAATCGCTCACAGGCTTCATGAAGCAGATCACCGAGCTTTAAGGCAACGAAACTCGGCATATGATCTGCCGTCGCTATCTGTTTCGCATTTTCAGGACCTACCAAGTTGGCAACCTCAGTCGAGGGCCGTTCACCCCGTAGACTGAGACGTGCCACATGCGGGAAAACCGCAGCCCACCCAACAACCTTTTCACGCCATTCCGAGTTCGCCGGGCCGTAGGACATCGCACTGATGACGAGATTGCGTGACTGGTTTACAATGCCTCCCCAAAGTTTGCGCGCCTCCCACCATCGGTCATATCCCGCATTCGTCCGCAGGACGAGTAGAAGCCCCAAGGCCGCACCAGCGAATTCAAAGGGGACGATCACCAGACCGACCGGCACTTGGAACAGCTTTTCTGCAAGCCAAGCAACTCCACAGATGCCGCTGGCGATGAGGCCGAAAGCCAAAACAGAGGGCATCACTTTAGGAGTGATCGACCCTTGGAGAGCGAACGCCTCCCGCCAGAATCCTTGCCGGGGTTGATGACTCATGCTAATTCGCTCCGAATACCCTACTCAGAGCCGCTCAGATAAGGTGAGTAGTCCGTCGTTGCACACTGGTTTCGATTTTCGGGTGGTACTCGGCAAGTTTCACGAATTGCCCGTTCCCCCCGTCGTAGGCAAACACTTCACCAGTTTCGATTTTGTAGACCCACCCATGCAAGTGTAGGTCGCCTCGCACCAGTCGGGAGCCGACCGCCGGAAGCGTCTGCAGGTTCTCAATCTGTACCAAGACATTCTCTTCGACGGTGGCAGTTAGCAAACGATCCCCGTCAAGATGGCCATAGTTCTCACGCATAATGCGGCGGGTCATCTCGGCGTGCGATAGCCATGACGAGACGGCAGGAAGTGAAGCGACCTGTTCAGGATGCAGCAAGCCATGCATCGCCCCGCAATGGGAGTGGCCACAGATGATGATGTCCTTGACTCCGAGAGCGGCTACGGCGAACTCGATGGTCGCTGCTTCACCTCCATTGCCCGCACCATGCGGCGGGACGATGTTCCCAGCGTTGCGAAGGATGAATAGATCGCCGGGCTGGGCCTTAGTCAGCAGGGTCGGGTCGATACGAGAGTCGGAACAGGTGATAAACAGGGTTTCGGGGTGCTGGCCCTTCGCCAACTGCTCAAAGAGCGTCTGCAACGGAAGGAAACCCTTGGCTTGGAATTGATGGATGCCTTCAATCAATTTTTGCATACCAACCTCCTTAAATCACGAGCCCCGACGCATCTCCAGCAACGCGTGCCTTTGTGCCCATTCTAGCAGGACCGGTCGGTTAACAGATAGGATCTGTCGCGCACTCTCCGGTCGCCGAACTATAATTAGACTGATCCGCATAAGATGCGGATCTCTGGTTTTCTGTCCGTATAACACGTCTTTGAATTTCTTGCCGAAGGCCTGTTTACCTCTCTGCCTTCAATTGTTTACGATCTGTCCCGCGGTTTCTCTCGGCATCTTATGCGGATCAGCATAACACCGCACCATTACTATCACTTCACTCTTCACGAACGACGGAGAATGAGGTGGTAGATCTGCAATTGCGGCAGAAGCGCTCAGGAATAATGTGAATTAAAAGAACAGGAGGGAACTCTCGCAGGATGCTCAAAATGGCGACCTTCACCCACCCGACCCTGGTACGCCAAGACGCCCCTTGTCCCGGGCAAGGCCATAACGAACGACCCAAGCCTGACTTGTCTAGGCTAGCTCGGTTACGTTGTCCTGGGATGGCCCGGTGAGTCCCCTGTGCTCGCGCAACGCGCGGTCTCAGAAGACCCTCGTTGGACGCGCGCAGTGGGGGACTCATCCGGGCCATCCTCCTGCCGGCTGGTTTTTTCAGCGCCCTGCTAAGGGCGTCGGTTGGAACCTGTGATCGCCTGCTTAAACACTGTACGCAGGCCGAAGTAGGCAACGGAATCTTTAAGGTTGGAGTACAGCCGCTTGAAGGTTCCCATGTCCGGGTTGGTGACGTATTCCATCGTGAGGGCAATTCGTTCTTCTCCCTCGCCAAGCGGAGTCACCGCATGCCAGAGCTTATCTCCGTTGAAGATGACGAGATCGCCCGGTTGCGTGATCAGCTCCAGATGCTTTGGGGATTTCACAGGATCATCCTTAAACAGCTCACAGACCAGTTTGCACTGTGTAGACCTATCGACGAGCCCCATCAGAATGGTATAGCGAGCCCCCTTGTAATAGGACGTGTCATAGTGAAACCCGATATGGTCCCCCGGTTCCGTATAGTAGTAAAGCGCGCAGGAATGGGGGTCGTTTTCAGGGCATAAACTTAGTTTGGCCCGCACCAGACGGCTCAAAAAGTCGATGAAGGCCTCGGATCGATAGAGATCGAGAAACCGCGGGGCCTTCTCCAGCACCGTGTAGTAGCTCACACTCCCGCCTTTTTTGTGGCCGGGAATATAGTTACGATTCAGCAGGCTCTTCACCCCTTGAGCCTGAGGAACAAGATGTTCTTCCACCACCGACCGAGGAAGAAACTGTGGAATAAACAGAAACTCGTTCTGGTCCCAATAGTCCCGCGAAACTTGATCGAGATCCAACCGCTTGACTGCTTCATCGACCGTTTCAACGAAGGAACCGACCATTGACTGATTCATATACTCACCTTTTCCTCAATCGTCCACAGCGGGAAGCTGAACAAGTCCACCAGAGCTGCGGCGCGTGACGTGCGCGACTTGCGAGAAACGCGCGACTTGAAATTCCGAAACCTAGAACTTCGAACCTCGAACCCTCATCTGTCCCTCGTGTCGCGCCTGCCCCGCCAGTCTCGCTCGGCTGTCCATGCGCATTCTTGTGCCTGCTTCCATCACATTCATTTTGGGGCGACGATTGGGGCACTGAGCACCGGAGCCTTCACCACTTCCACATCGGCCGGCAACTTCAGAGTGAAGACCGAATCGCTGAGACCCATGTTGGCTTGGAGCGACGAAAATTCAAAACTCGCGACATTACCGCTGTTTTCGTAGAGAGAAAGCTTCCGAATGTAGTACGTCTTTGGAAACACTTCGAGCACGATCCGTTTCAATGATTTCTCCGCCTCACCTTCATGCGACTTCGGCAGGAGAGTCAGTAGCCGGATTCCTCCCAGGCCACGCCCTTTCCCCGGTGTCGGCTCGATGTTGAACGACTCCTCCAACGTGGCCGCCCCCTGCAAGAGCTCCAACGGGGCCTTGGAGGCCGCCATCTGCGTGAGCTTCCCGACCAGCACTTGTTTGTGCTCCGGCACATACACTTTGATATCATCCTGATTGACTTGGATGTCTTCGACCGAAGGATCGAGATAATTCCACCGTAACCGCCCAGGCTTTTTGATATAGAGCTTCCCCGAGGACATGATAGGCCGCTCGAACCCCTCGATCATGGTCCTCTGCGTAAAGTCCGCCTGGAGATCTTTTGTCCTCTCATACCGAGACTGAAGCTGCTTAACCACCTCCCGCACTTCCGTCAAGGCATTCTCATCGAAGTCGCTTTCAGCGGCAAAAGTGGGTAATGGGAATAGGCTCCACGCACACACAAATGCAAGTCCAACCTTGACCAGAGCAGAGGGGACAGAACATGCCCGATTTAATTTCTTCACCATACTAATCGCGAGGGGGAGTGGCCAAGGCTGCCCTTTACTGCGCGCATCGAACGAGCACATTCTTATCGTGCGCGTTCTGCGAGCAAGAAGGGCACCTGGCCACTCCCCTCCCATCCTTCTCAGGCCGCGCGTTCCGGGAGCACAGAAGATCATCAGGCTCCATCCCCTTCCCCTATTCCCACCGCCCTTCGCCGCCCAACCACCTCTCTCCGTCCATCCCGGCCAGCCGCGCCCACGAGGCCATCCGCCTCCATTTGCTCGATCATCCGAGCCGCGCGAGGATAGCCCACCCGCAGCCGGCGCTGAATCAGCGATGCAGAAGCTTGACCGGTAGATAGGACCAACTCTTTGGCCTGCTCGTATACTTCTCCCAGCCCCTCTTCCTCTTTCGCCCCTTCCTGCTTCAGCGCAATCTGCAATTCCTGATTGTAAGAAGGCTTCGCTTGATCCTTCACGAACTCGACGACACGACGAACATCGTCATCCGACACAAACGACCCGTGCAGCCGCATGACACGTCCGGTCCCCGAAGCCATATAGAGCATGTCACCGCGGCCAAGGAGCGCCTCTGCGCCGTTCGCATCCAAGATGGTGCGTGAATCGGTTTTCGACGACACTTGAAAGGCAATACGGGCCGGGAAGTTCGCCTTGATCAATCCGGTCAATACATCGACCGACGGGCGCTGAGTCGCCAGCACGAGATGGATGCCTGATGCCCGAGCCATCTGCGCCAAGCGCGCGATCTTGTCTTCCACGTCCTTGGGCGCCACCATCATCAAATCCGCCAACTCATCGATCATCACCACGATATAGGGCAAGGGCTCCGGCGGAGTCACCGGCGGCGTGAACGATCCTGGGCTGCCGTCCGGAAGCGCGGTCTCTCCGGCAGAAAGCCGCTCCTCTTCACCCAGAAACTGGATGGGCAATTCCGGCTGCTCCAACTTGGCCGCCGATTCCGTCTCCAATACACCCTGTGCCCCGGCGACTTTCCGATTATAGGCATCGATGTTTCTCACCCCTGCCTCAGCCAGCAATTTATAGCGTCGCTCCATTTCAGCCACGACCCAACCAAGCCCCCGCGCCGCCGACTTGGCATCGGTGATGACCGGCCGTAGCAGATGAGGAATGCCGTCATACGTTTGGAATTCGAGCATCTTGGGGTCGATCAGGAGTAGCTTGACCTCATCGGGTCGAGCCGAAAACAGCAGGCTGAGGAGCATCGTATTAAGACTGACGCTTTTCCCTGCCCCTGTGGCGCCGGCAACCAGCAAGTGCGGCATCGTTTTCAGATCGGCGATCGTGGGGGCCCCGAAAATATCCTTCCCTAAGGCCAGACTGAGCTTCGATCTGGCGCGCGAAAAGGCCTCGCTCGTCATCACTTCCTTCATCGACACCGTCTCGCGATAGAGATTCGGCACTTCAATTCCAACCACCGATTTTCCAGGAATCGGGGCGACGATCCGGAGACTGATCGCCTTCAACGCCAGGGCCAGATCGTCGGCGAGATTCACAATGCGCGCGACCTTGGTTCCCGGCGCCGGCTCGAACTCGTACATCGTCACGACTGGTCCAGGACGAACTTCCGTCACCTTTCCTGCGATGCCGAAACTGAGCAGCGCGCGGGTCAGCACATCGGATTGCGCCTTAATTTCTTCTTCTGTGACCCGCCCTAGGGGGCCTGACGGTTCGCTCAAGAGCATGGCCGGGTCCGGCAAAATATAGCCCCCCGCCTTCGTTTTAGCTGTGATGGTCTGCTTGTCCGACTCGGATTCGATCGGCTCATCCGGTTCGGGAGTCGGTTGTCGTGATGGCTGAATGACCGGCCAGTCTAATTCCGGCTTCACTGCCGCCTCAGGGAGCGCTTCCTCAATCACCGCACGGATGGATGCAGCGGATTTCTGTCTGGCTTTCCGAGGTGACTCAGGAGAGACTTCTTCCACCGATCGTTCAGGCGCCAACGCACGAGCTCGGTTGAACATCCAACTGCCCCAACCAGGAATCCGCCGAGCGATCTCCGATAGAGAAATAGGGGTTGTGAAGAGGAGTGAGACCAGCAACCCAGCCACAATTAGAATATGGGCGCCGGTACTCGCAAAATAGGCGCGTAAACTCTCGGCCAATACTTGCCCGAAAAACCCTCCCGCCATGCCGCGATTAATAAGACCGCTCGAGATGGTCGGCACCGCCATGATTTCAAGGTGAAACAAGCCGCTGAGAAATAGCAATGCCGCCAGGGAGGCGCCTGCGTTCCGCAGACGGATGGATAGGTTGCTCTGCGTGAAACAGCGAACACCCATGAGGCCGAGGAGTATCGGGAACATGTATCCGGCCCCGCCGATCGACCAAAATAACGCGGACGCGAAGAATGCGCCGACCGACCCGATAAGATTTCTTGATGGAACGGTCGCAGATAACCCGGCCCTGATCTCTCCCGAGACAAAGGACACCATGCTGAGAAGCGTCAAGAGCGCCAACGCGATCAGGACGACTCCGATCACTTCTCGTTTGATGTGTGAAGAAGGAGAAGCGGCGGCGCGGGCCTCGCCCCGCTTGGCCGAAGTGGATGCACCCATGGAGCGGATGCTAGCACAGGGAATGGGTCATTTCAAACAAAGAGGAGGGGATGGAGGCTGATGATCTTCTGTGCTCGCGCAACGCGCTCGGGCTCGTCTGTCTGGTTGGCCGGTCTTTCTGGTCTGTCTAGTTCTTCTGAATGAATTTCCAGTCCGATCAACCAGACAAACCAGATAGACTAAATAGACCAGATGAACCGGCATTCCTTGGACGTGCACAGTGGGGGACAATCCAGACCACCTCCTAAAGACGATGGAGGGAAAGTGCAAGAGTGAGACGAAGAAAGTCCTCAACCGACAATGTTTCTGCCCGGCGAGTCGGAGCAATATCCAATTGCTTCAATCCCTCGGCTACAGAAAGAAGCTCATACCCTTCATCTCGCAGAGAATTGACCAGCGTTTTCCTTCGATGGGCAAAGGCCGCCTTCACGAGTGCGCGAAATGCGACTTCTTCTTGCTGGCTGAGCCTCGTGCGCTCTTTCGCGCGCAGCAGCACCACTGCCGAGGCGACTTCTGGCCTGGGACGGAAACACTGGGCTGAGACACGAAACGATTTAGTGATCTCGGCTGCATACTGCGCCATGACCGAGAGCACACCATAGTCCGAGCCGCCGGGGTTTGCCACGAGACGATCCGCCACTTCGGCCTGTAGCATGAGCACCATGCGGGGAAACCGGCCCCGCTGATCGAGTAATCGAAAGAGCAACGGAGTTGAAATGTAATAGGGCAGATTGGCCACGACGACCGTCCCCACCGGCAGGCTCTCGACCGGATAGGCCAGCGCGTCCTCACAGACCAGCTCCACATTCGGAAGCTCCGCCTGCCTGGTTTCGAGATAGGCATGGAGCCGTGGATCCACTTCGACCGCCGTCACACGACCGGCCGCGCGGCAGAGCGCCTCTGTCAGAATGCCGCGGCCAGGACCGATTTCCAATACGTGGTTGCTTGGCTCCAGTTCCGCCAACGCAACGATTTTACGCACGATGTTGGGGTCGATCAGAAAGTTTTGGCCAAGCCGTTTATTCGGCGGAGGGAGATCAGGAATCGACACCGGTCAATTCCCGCTGGACGGAGGAGTTGCTGTTTGCACCAGTCGTTTCGCCAGATCTGTCAACGGGACTCTGAAATAGTCGGTGAGGTCGGTAAACTCTTCCACTAAATCGTTGGTAAAAGAGGGCCCCGGCTGCAGGGCGGCAAACTTCTGCCCTTCTTTCTGGCCCAGGGATTCGGTGATGAGCGCACTCGTCCTGGCTTTCCACTTGGCCATTCGTTCGGCTCCGGCAACGGTATTGAGTGTTTCCATGGTCTCTTGGAAAATCTCATCCAATTCCTTCAACTGCTTCTGAAGCATGGTATAAGCCGCACCCGATTGGTTGGTCATCGATAGGCTCCTCTTGAGATGGTCTATCTCGTTTATTTGGTCTGTCTCGTCTGTCTGGTCTATTTGGTTCGATTCAGTCTAGATGAACCAGACAGACTGAATAGACAAGACAGACCAGATAGACCTCTCATCGTTTTTTGGCCAACTGGGCGGCCAGCGTGATCGCCTCGATCAAACTGCCAGGGTCTGCAATGCCCTTCCCCACGATGTCGAACGCGGTCCCGTGATCGACCGAGGTGCGAATGATCGGCAAACCCACCGTCAGGTTCACACAGGTGCCGAACGCGACAAGCTTTAAGGGAATGAGCCCCTGGTCATGATAGAGGGCCACTACCGCGTCGTAATCACCTCTTGCCGCCTTACCAAATAGCGTATCGGCTGGTAAAGGATCGCTGGCACGAATGCCCTGGGCCTGCGCCGCACGAGCTGCCGGGAGAATGACCCGCGCCTCTTCGTCCCCGAACAGTCCATGTTCTCCAGCATGGGGGTTCAACGCGGCGACACCAACCCTCGGTTTCTTAATTCCGAATAGGTCCCTCAAGGCCAGATGAGCCAGCCTGATGGCTTTTTCGATCTTGGCCTGGGTCAGGAGCGTTGACAAATCCTTGATCGCAATATGGGTTGTCACAAACATGATGCGGAGCGGTCCTCCGATAATCATCATGCCGGACTCCTCGGTCTTGGTCAGGTCTGCCAGCAGTTCCGTATGGCCAGGGAAATGACAGCCGGCCATGTTGATCGCTTCTTTATTGATCGGTGCTGTGACGATGCCGTCGATACAGCCGAGCTGGGCCAGTTCAACGGCCTTTTTAATGAACAGCACGGAGGCCGCTCCGGTTTCAACCGCCGCAACTCCACGCGGGAACCGCCCAAGGGGATGATCGAGCGGGTCCAGCACGGCCAGGTCACTCAGGCGCGGTGGCTTAGGATCGTGGCCCTCCACGCGAATCACGTTCATCTTGAGTTTCAGACTCTTGACCGCCTGCTGCATCACCGGAAATGAGCCGATAACCAACGGACGACAGACTCGCCGTACTTTCGCTCCAGACAAAGCTTTCGCAATGACCTCCGGGCCGATCCCCGCCGGATCTCCCATGGTAATCCCGAGAAGGGGTTTGCTTGGTCTATTTGGTTTGTTTTGTTGTGCTTTCATTAACCTGCTCCCCATTGAACCAAACAGACGAAACAAACCAGACAAACCTTCACACCCGGTTACCAACCATAGAGATACACCACATACCCTATATAAAGGATGGCGCTCCCGCTCAGCAACCAGGGCCGCCAGAGAGCGCCCCACGCAGCCTGCGCCAATAAGAAGGTGGCCGCGGTCACTGCGAGAACCATTGTGATCAATGCCGTCGGCGCCAGCGTCCAGTCCGTGCCCAGGAGCCCGATCGAGACCGGGATTGTACCCTGAAAGACGATCGCGCCGGTGACATTCCCTACCGCCAACCGATCCTTCTTCCGGTAGAGCCAGAGAAAACTGTTCGACATCTCAGGCAACTCGGTCGCCAGGGGTGCGACGAGGAGAGCCAGGATCAATGGGGAAATCGACAGGGCTCCTGCAATCGTTTCGGCGGCAAGGACGAAGAGATGCGCGCCGAGCGCAAGCCCGGCCAAGCCAATGAATGCTTGAAGACCGATGAGTCCAAACGACGGGGTTGCCACCTTCCTGGCAAAAAGCAGCGGCTCAAGCCCACCGCCCTCGCCTCCCTCCTCATCAGTCTCACTGAACTTCAGCTTGACGTAATAGAGATAGAGGCCTATCAACCCGACAGCAGCGACAGCATGCGCCAGTCGAGACGGAATAAACACACATGCCAGCGCGACGCTGTAAGACGCCACAAAGAAGGAGAGATCGCCCCTCACATCACGATAGTTCAATCGGAAAGCGGCGGTTCGCTTCCCAAGTTTGGCGTAGACCACCAGTAAGATGGCCAGGATGGGGATCACCAGCGTGGTCAGCATGAAGGGAGCGCCAAGAATCGCGCCCAACCCTACCTCCGCTTCGGCACGGCTGTCTCCAAAGAAAATGGCAATGACAGGAATCGACGTTTCGGGAAGTGTGGTGCCAATGGCCGCCAACACGCCGCCGACCGCGCCTTCGGACAAATTGAATCGCTTGCCCACCCACTCGATGGCATTCGTGAAGAGCGTGCAAGCACCCAGCGTCACCGCGACGGACACAAGGAACAGGAGGGTATAGAGTAGGACCGTCATCCCCGGCCCGTTGGCCTAGCGACTCGCTGTTTGGCATAGGCGAGGGCCGCGTCTTCGAGCACGTCTTTTACGGGACGGCCTGTTCGTTCGGCTATCCGCTTGCAATCGAGATATTCCGGAGCCGCTTTGACCGCCGCCTCGCTCACATCGGCGATCTTCATCCGAACAATTCCACCGCGCACCTTCACCGGGACAAACCGCCGGGGAAGGATCTGCCGCATGACCTCATGAATCCGGACTCCCAACGTTGTCGTTTCCTGAAACAAGACGTCAAGAATCCGATCCAGCTGCGCCGAAGCCGCGAGACAGGTCAAAACAATGCCGGGTCGCCCACGTTTCATGATGACCGGTGCCAGCGTGACATCGAGCGCCCCGCGCGCGAATAACTGTTCCATCACGTACTCATACGTTTGCGGGTTTACGTCGTCGAGGTTGGTTTCAACCTGCATCACTGTATCCCGTTCGCGCGTGCCTCGGGCTGACGGTTGCGCGAGAAACACCCGCAACGCGTTTGGCCAGCCGTGGGGATCGCCGTCGCCCGCCCCATAGCCGACGGCCGTCGGCGTCATTACCGGCATAGGACCGAACTCCGATGTCAGTGTACGCAACAAGGCCATGCCTGTCGGCGTGGTGAGCTCACGGGGAGGGCCGGCACTGAAAATCGAAATCCCCTTCGCCAGAATGGCAACCGCAGGACCAGGTGCCGGCAGGATCCCGTGAGCCGATTGCAGCGTCCCGGCTCCCACGTTGACAGGGGAGGAGGTCACACGCGTGACGCCCAACAGATCGCAGCAGAGCAGGCCGCCGACGATATCGACAAATGAATCCAGAACCCCCACTTCATGGAAATGGACGTGGTCCTTCGCCACGCGATGAGCATGTCCTTCCGCTTCGGCCAATCGATCGAACACCGATCGGCTTTGCTGCTTGATCTTGTCGGGGAGTCGACTCGCGGCGAGGATCTGGTGAATGCGCCTGAGGGACAGCGGATGCCGCAACTCCTTGGCAATGATGACATCGACCTTCGTGGCGTGGATCGCCCCTCGATGCACCCGCCGCTTCTTTAGCGTAAACCCCGAAAGCCTGAGCCGTTTCAGCCCGCTCACCAAATCGGGAAACGGGACGCCCACATCCACAAGCGCACCGAGGATCATGTCGCCGCTGATGCCGGAATAACAATCGAAATGGAGATGCGCGCCCACGTGCGTCCTTTCCCTACTCAATGCTTACCGCGCCCATCTTACCCAAGCTGCGCGCGAACGGCAATCTGCTCAGATGGCGCGCGACTTGCGTGAGGCGCGCGACTTGCGAGACGTACGAACCCTATTCCCGCCTGTCGCGCTTTTCCCGCCCTTCCCGCCCGCCTGGCTCGAATACCGAATACATTGACAGCCTACCGACGCTGTGTTATCCCCACTACACTCGCCCAGTAGCTGGGCACTTCGCAACAATAGGCTGGTGACGCACCAATCCCCTATGACAATCTGCCGGCCCCTCATCACTCCCTGCTCGGAGCCATTCATATCGTGGAGTGGTCGGGTCGTCTGGGTAATGCTCTGCGCCACGCTATTACTCTGGACCCCGCCTTATGCCTCAGCAAAATCGAAGCCCAACCGGGCTCCGCGCCCAGAGCCTGCGCTCAAGATTCTCGATCTGAACGTCTCTCCAAACCCCTATACGGTCTCATCCGGCCCGTTGCAGTTTTCCGCCTTGGTCCAACTGCCCAAGGAACTGGATGGCGCGACACTGCTGGAGGTCTCTTCGTTCATCACGTCACCATCGAAAAACTCACTGCGTTTTCTGACCGCGCGTAAGCCACTGGATCCGCACACCGCCTCAACCGACGGCGCAAGCCCTCCACACGTTTCTGTCCTCCTGACGTGGGATGGATTGGATCAGAAGAAAACCTCGGCGGGAGCGGGGGTCTATCACTTCGAAGTGCGGGCCAAGTTGCTGGCGAACGGCGAAAAAGGTCCCAGGACGCAGATGGTTGCCTGGCCAAAACGTGGAACGATCGAGGTCAAGTAAGTCGTCATGTCTGAACGTCATCAAGTCAGGGATCGAGACCTTATGACTTTACGACGTGATGACTTTTGACCTCCTCACCTAAGAGGTTGATCCGGTGCGCAAGGCAGCCGGCCCCGAACCCGTTGTCGATGTTCATCACCCCGACCCCCGCCGCGCAGGAGTTCAACATCGTCAGCAACGCAGCAAGCCCTCCGAAGCTCGCGCCGTAGCCCCGGCTCGTCGGGACAGCCACGACTGGGCAGGGAACCAACCCGCCGACCACGCTCGGTAACACCCCGTCCATCCCTGCCACCACCACGACCACCCGGGCTTGCAGCAGCCGGCTCTGACGCTCCAATAACCGATGAATGCCGGCCACGCCCACATCATAGAGCGTCTCAACCCGGCTCCCCATTACCTCCGCCGTGACTCTCGCTTCCTCCGCGACTGGAATATCCGAAGTGCCTGCGGTAATCACCAAGATATGTCCCTGTAACTGCCGCTTAGGGTCACGAATTGAGACGATGCGCGCCTCGTCATGATAGACCGCTCGACGATCAAGCCGTTTGATAAGCGTGGCCACCTGGCGGGTCGCGCGCGTCGCCAACAGCGGGCGATGATGTTTCAACAACGCTTTCGCAATGGCACGAATCTGGGCCGATGTCTTTCCCTCGCAGAAAATGACCTCAGGGAATCCCTGCCGTAACGATCTGTGGTGATCGATCGAGGCAAATCCAAGATCTTCATAAGGCAAGGTACGGAGCTGCCCGATAGCCGCCTCCACAGGCAAGGTACCTGCCCGCACTTCAGTCAGCAGACGTGTCAGCGCCTCAGGATTCACGGCTGCCCTTTCTCCGGCTTTGCATCACGCTCCATCAGGTCCGTCACCGCCTTCCGGCACGACTTCCCCTCAAACAACGCCGCGTTGATCTCCTGCACGATCGGCATGTCGACCCGGTGGCGTCGCGCGAGTCCTAACGCCGCTTTCGCCGTCCGCACACCTTCGGCCACGGCCTGCATGTTTCCGAGAATCGTCTCCAGCCGCTCGCCCTTTCCCAGGCTTACGCCGACCATGTGATTCCGACTCAAGGATCCGGTGCAGGTCAACACCAAGTCGCCGACGCCGGACAGTCCGTAGAACGTTCGTGGATCAGCACCCATTGCGACGCCCAACCGCACCATTTCAGTTAATCCACGCGTAATCAACGCAGCCCGCACATTATGACCGAGATCCAATCCATCCACCACGCCGGCTGCAAGCGCCATCACGTTTTTGAGCGCGCCGCCGAGCTGGACGCCCAGCACATCGTTGTCGGCGTACACCCGAAAGGCCGGTGTCATCAACACAGTCTGGAATGTCTTGACCAGCTCCTCGTCACTCCCGGCTAAACAGAGCACTGCCGGCTTCCCTGCGCTGACTTCAGTCGCGAAGCTCGGACCTGACAGCACCATGAGATCCCGGTGCATAACAGGAGGAAGCACATCGGTCATGACTTGAGTCATCAAGTTCAATGTATCTTCTTCAATCCCCTTCGTCGCGCTGACGAACGGGGTCGGGATGGAAAGGGACCGGACCAACTCGCGCAGCACAGGACGTGCCACGTGGGACGGCACCGCAAAAATCAGCCCCTCGCACTGCTCGGTAAGTTCCGACAACGATCCGGTAGCAACGAGCGATGGGGGAAGCGCCACACCGGGCAAGAAGACCGGATTCTCGTGTTTCCCGTTGATCGCAGCCACGACCTCTCGCTCATAGGCCCAGAGCCGAGTTTCAAGACCTTTCTCCGCCAGATGTTTCGCCAGGGCGGTGCCCCAAGCACCAGCCCCGATGACTCCTATTCGACTGATAGTCTGCATGTAGTTGACCCTAGCAGGATGCTAAAACTGGTTGGTCTGGTTTGTTTTGTTTATCTGGTTGATTTGGTTCATCTGAATAGTTTCGTTCGACCAAACAAACTAGACAAACCAAATAACGGTCTTCTTAAGCTGGAGGAGACTTCCAACATCCTGCCAATACCTAGCGGATTATAGGAACCGGTTCTTTCACCTGTCAATGAACGAGAGACGGTCGTTGAAATTCATCACGCCATTCCTGGGTTAAGGAACTAAGCTAGCAAACCGGCGCGGTTCCGTGTAGCCTACAGAGGGATTCCCCTATGAGACTTTGTCCTTCTTGCCGACATGAACTCCCGGAGATTAGCCGCTACTGTTCGCAGTGCGGTCAGCGGCTGCATGCAGACCCGGATGAACTCCCCCCGTCACCGCCACGCCAAGTCGAGCCGCCAGCGGATCGGCTGAATGTCGAAGTGCTGTACGGTATGGTGGCGATGCTATCCCTCGCGATCCTCTTCCCACCCTGGGAAACCCCACCGTCACAGACTCCCGAATTCCTTGGCCTGCATTTCATCTTATCGCCCCCCACAACGGATGCCATGGTGAGCCGACTGCTGTTGACAATCGAACTCGTCACCATCGCCATCGCGGGGCTGTACGGGTCTTTCCTCTTCCGGCAAAAACCCTGAGCAGGATGCTGAAAAAGCCCACCAGCGTCGTTCTCGCATCGTTCAGACCCTCAACGTACCCCAGAGGGTACGCCTGCGGGCCTTCACTCACTGCGGCCTAGCTGAACGGCCTTTCTGAGCATCCTGCACGCGATTGTCC
>Ga0209253_10001365_pt1 | contig 21379 bp, 15 predicted proteins | sample FrelakmetBRP12BR_FD_187145 | JGI IMG/M metagenome (GOLD analysis project Ga0209253, IMG submission 187145) | Freshwater lake sediment microbial communities from the University of Notre Dame, USA, for methane emissions studies - BRP12 BR (SPAdes)... | ecosystem: Environmental > Aquatic >...
CGCCGCCGTCAGCGTCGTCTTCCCGTGGTCGATGTGCCCCATCGTGCCCACATTCATGTGCGGCTTCGTGCGCGCAAACTTCTGCTTCGACATGATGGCTCCGCTCCGTTCGCTAGTGTGTGCCCGGGCCGTCTAGGCGGGCACGCCGGCCAGAATCGACTTGGTGACCGATTCGGCCACCTGCGCGTAGTGATCGAATTCCATCGTAAACACGCCGCGCCCCTGGGTCATCGACCGCAGGTCGGTGGCGTAGCCGAACATCTCTGCCAGGGGAACATCGGCCCGGATCGCCTGGGCGCTGCCGGGACGCATCTCCATGCCGCTGATCGATGCCCGCCGGGAGGCCAGGTCGCCGGTCACCTCGCCCAGGAACTCGTCCGGGGTGAGTACCTCCACGCGCATCATCGGTTCGAGCAGCGACGGGCGCCCCATCTGCACGCCTTGCTTGAAGGCCAGCGATCCGGCCATCTTGAAAGCCATCTCGCTCGAATCGACCTCGTGGAACGAACCGTCGATCAGCTTGACCTTGATGTCCACGACCGGGTATCCGGCCAGAACGCCGCCCTCAGCCGCTTCGCGCACGCCCTTCTCCACGCCTGGGACGTACTCGCGCGGGATCGCGCCGCCCACAATGCGGTTCTCGAAGGTGATCCCCGAGCCCGGTCCGCCGGCCTCGAGTGACAGGACGACGTGACCGTACTGCCCGTGACCGCCGGTCTGCTTCACGTAGCGGAAATCGGACTTGGCCACGGGCACGGTGATCGACTCGCGGTAGGCGACGCGCGGGCGTCCGACGTTGGCCTGCACCTTGAACTCGCGCTGCATCCGGTCGACCAGCACCTCAAGGTGAAGCTCGCCCATGCCTGAGATCACCGTCTGGCCGGCGTTGTCGTCGTAGGTAGCGCGGAAGGTCGGATCTTCCTCCGAGAGCTTCTGCAGCGCCTCGGCCATCCTGCTCTGGTCGGCCGTCGTGCGCGGCTCGATGGCCAGGAAGATAACCGGTTCGGGGAAGTGGATGGCCTCCAGGACGATCGGGTTGGCGGCGTCGCACAGCGTGTCGCCCGTGAAGGTGTCCTTCATTCCCAGGACGGCGGCGATGTCGCCCGCCAGCACTTCGGTGAGATCCTCGCGCCGGTCGGCGTACATACGGATCAGACGGCCGACGCGCTCGCGCTTGCCCTTGGTCGAGTTGTAGACCATCGAGCCCTGGGTGATCTTGCCGGAGTAGACCCGGAAGTAGGCCAGCCGGCCGACGTATGGGTCGGTGACGATCTTGAACACGAGCGCACCCAGCGGCGCGTCGTCGCGCGCCGGGCGCGTCTGGATCTCGTCGGAGTCCGGCTTGGTGCCGGTGGCGTCGGCGATCTCGGCCGGCGACGGCAGGAAGTCGATCACCGCATCGAGCATCGGCTGGACACCCTTGTTGCGCAGCGACGAGCCGCACAGCACGGGCGTGGCCCTGCCGGTGATCGTCGCCCGGCGCAGCGCGGCCCGCAGCTCGTCGACGAGGATCTCGTCGCCGTCGAGATACTTGAGCGTCAGCTCCTCGTCGGTCTCGGCGATCTGCTCGACCATGCGGGCGCGCAGCTCGGACGCTTCCTGCCGCAGGTCGGGCGGGATCTCGCCCAGGTCGAAGGCGTCGCCGATCGGGTCGTTCCAGACCATCGCCTTGTTCGCCAACAGGTCAATGACGCCGACGAACGAGGCTTCGGCCCCGATGGGCATCTGGATGGCGATCGGGTTGGCGCCCAGGCGCTCGCGGATCGAGTCGATCGTGTTCTGGTAGGAGGCGCCCGGCCGGTCCATCTTGTTGGCGAAGCACAGGCGCGGCACATTGTAGCGGTCGGCCTGCCGCCATACAGTCTCGGACTGCGGCTCGACTCCCTGGACGGCGTCGAAGATCACGACGCCGCCGTCGAGGACCCGCAGGCAGCGCTGCACCTCGGCGGTGAAGTCGATGTGCCCGGGGGTGTCGATAATGTTGATGATGTGGTCGCGCCACTCGGCGGTGACCGCCGCGGAGACGATGGTGATGCCGCGCTCACGCTCCTGCTCCATCCAGTCGGTGACGGTTGTGCCGTCATCGACCGAGCCAAGACGATGCGTCCGACCGGTGTAGTAGAGCACCCGCTCGGTGGTGGTCGTCTTGCCGGCATCGATATGGGCAATGATGCCGATATTGCGGTAGCGCTCGAGCGCGTGCTCGCGAGGCATGGTCATCCCCGACCCGAGGGCCGGGCCTGCTCCTTCTCTACCAGCGGTAGTGAGCGAAGGCCCGGTTGGCCTCCGCCATCTTGTGCGTTTCCTCGCGGCGCTTGATCGCCGAGCCGGTGTTGTTGGCGGCGTCCATCAGCTCGCCGGCCAGCTTCTCCGACATCGACTTTCCGCCGCGGGCGCGGGCGGCCGCCAGCAGCCAGCGGATGGCCAACGCCGTCCGCCGCTCGGTAGCCACCTCGACCGGCACCTGGTACGTGGCGCCGCCGACGCGGCGCGGTTTGACCTCGAGCATGGGCGAGGCGTTCTTGATCGCCTGCTCGAAGACCTCCAGCGGGTCGCGCTTGGCACGCGCCGTGATCAGGTCGAACGCCCCGTACACGACGCGCGTGGCGGTGCTGCGCTTGCCGCGCCGCATCAGCCGGTTGACGAACCCGGTCACCAGAGCGCTGTTGTGGCGCACGTCGCCGGGAATGGCTCGCTTGGTGGGCTTGCTCCGTCGCATCGATCGTCTCCTGAGACTCAACACCCGTCGGCGGAGCGCCGACGGGAATCCAGGTCTATGCCTTGGGTCGCTTGCCGCCGTACTTGGAGCGCCCCTGACGGCGTCCATCGACGCCGGTTGTATCCAGTGTGCCGCGCACGATATGGTAGCGGACGCCCGGCAGGTCCTTCACGCGGCCGCCTCGCACGAGGACGACCGAGTGCTCCTGGAGCGAGTGGCCCTCGCCCGGGATGTAGGCACTCACCTCGATACCATTGGTCAGACGGACGCGGGCGACCTTGCGCAAGGCCGAGTTCGGCTTCTTGGGCGTCTGGGTGCGCACCTGGGTGCACACGCCGCGCTTCTGGGGCGAACCCTTGGCGACGGTGTTGCGGCGCTGCTTCATGGTGTTCAGGTTGAACTGCAGCGCCGGCGCCTTGCTCTTGCCCTTCTTGGGGGTCCGGCCTTTGCGCACCAGCTGGTTGATCGTTGGCACTGCCTGCCTCCAGATAGACCCCGGGGCTTTCGCCCCGGGCCTCGTTCCAACATGCGAGGCCATCCTCGTGCACGATGGCCTCCGCATCGACACCGTTCCTATTCGGTTCGGGCAGGGAGATCACGCACCCCTACCCCTCAGATCTGTGCGGGCAAATGCAGATGTTACCACCCGCCCCCGAAACCGTCAAGATCAGTTGTCAGGCAACTGCCCCGCCCGGGGTCAGTAGCGGGGCTCCATGTCCAGCAGGCCCAACCCCAGCCTGGCCGGGCGAACCCGGTCCTCTTCCTTCCCGAACTTCTGCAGCTCGTTGTCCTCGCCCAGGGCCTCCACCGAAAGCCCCAGGCTCTGCAGTTCCTTGACCAGCACCCGGAAGGAGGCCGGGATGCCAGGCTCATCGATCGATTCGCCCTTGACGATCGCCTCGTAGGTCTTCACCCGCCCCTGGACGTCGTCCGACTTGACCGTCAGCATCTCCTGGAGCGTGTGGGCGGCGCCGTAGGCTTCCAGCGCCCAGACTTCCATCTCGCCGAAGCGCTGGCCGCCGAACTGCGCCTTGCCGCCCAGCGGCTGCTGCGTCACGAGAGAGTACGGTCCGGTCGAGCGGGCGTGGACCTTGTCCTCCACCAAGTGGTGGAGCTTCATCATCAGGATGTTCCCTACCGTGACCGGCTGATCGTAGGCGATCCCGGTCTTGCCGTCGTACAGCATCTGCTTTCCAAGAATGGGCAGCGGCACGCGAGTCTCCGCCATCGTCTGGTCGGCGGTCGCCCGGATGTCCTTGGCGCCCTTGCCCTTGCCTCCCTGCGCTTCCACCCACAGCCGCAGGCAGGCATCGACCGCCCCGTCGTCGATCCGGGTGCGCTCGGCTGGAGGCGGAGCCTGGCCTTCGAAGGTCAGCACGGCATCCGGATCCACACCCTGCTCGCGCAGCCACTCGCGCAGCGCCGATCGGCGGGCATAGACCGGCGAGGTGGCCAGAGATTCGGCGTCATAGCCCTTGTCGACCAGCCAGTTCTCGAGGAACAACCGGCGCACCTCGCCGTCGTCCTCAAAGCCTTCCTCCTCGTAGTAGCCCTGGTCCTTGACCCAGGTCCAGGCCCTGTCGCCGACTTCCTTCCACGCCTGGTCGATCATCCAGGCGCGTGCCAACTCGGCCTCGATCTCTGCCTCATCGGCCCCGTCGAATACCGGCGTGACCGCCCGGAACCCGAGCCGATCGGAGGCCCACCCCAGGTGGGCTTCCAGGATCTGGCCGATGTTCATGCGGCCGGGGACGCCCAGCGGATTGAGGATCAGATCGACCGGCGTGCCATCCTCCAGGAAGGGCATGTCCTCCACCGGCACGACCTTGGAGATCACGCCCTTGTTCCCGTGGCGGCCGGCCATCTTGTCCCCCTCGGTAGCCTTGCGCTTCTGGGCCACCGAGACGCGCACCATCTTCTCCACCCCCGGCGGGAGGTCGCGGTGCTCCTCGCGGGTGAAGACCTTGACGTCGACAACCTTGCCGCGCTCGCCATGGGGCATGCGCAGCGAGGTGTCCTTCACCTCACGCGCCTTCTCGCCGAAGATCGCCCGGAGCAGTTTCTCTTCCGGGGTGAGCTCCTTCTCGCCCTTGGGCGTGATCTTGCCGACCAGGATGTCGTTGGGCCCGACCTCGGCCCCGACGCGGATGATGCCGTCCTCGCCCAGGTCGCGCAGCGCTTCATCGCCGACGTTGGGGATATCGTAGGTGATCTCCTCCGGTCCGAGCTTGGTGTCGCGCGCCTCGACCTCGTGCTTCTCGATATGCACCGAGGTGAAGCGGTCCTCCTGGACCAGGCGTTCCGAGATCAGGATGGCGTCCTCGTAGTTACCGCCTTCCCAGGACAGGAAGGCGCACAGCACGTTCTGGCCGAGGGCGAGTTCGCCATTGGCCGTCGACGACGAGTCGGCGATGATGTCGCCCTTGTGCACCCGCTGGCCCTTGATGACCGCCGGGCGCTGATCGATGCACGTGCTCTGATTCGAACGGTTGTACTTGCGCAGGTTGAACGTCCGGCGCTCACGTCCTGCCTTGACGACGATCTTGCTTCCGGTCACCGACTCGACTTCGCCATCGACGTCGGCGACGACCACCTGCCCCGAATCGATCGCCGCCTGGGGCTCCATGCCGGTGGATACCAGCGGGACCTCCGGACGGATGAGCGGGACGGCCTGCGTCTGCATGTTGGAGCCCATCAGGGCCCGGTTGGCGTCGTCGTGCTCGAGGAAGGGGATCAGCGCCGCGCTGACGCCGACGATCTGGCGTGGGGCGATGTCCATGAAGTCAAGGTCGGTCGGCTCGCGGAAGCCGAATTCGCCGTGGTTGCGACACGAGACCGTGGCCCGCACGAACTCATGCTCGGGGGTGAGCGGCGCGTTGGCCTGGGCGATGACCCACTTGTCCTCTTCATCAGCCGAGAGGTAGAGCACCTCGTCCGAGACGAAGGGCATGATGGGGATGGGGCCCTCGAACTTCGCCAGGCTCCTGACGTGCTGCGGGGTGATGCGCTCGCCGTCGGACACGTAGACCTTGCCCGACTTGGCATCCGTGACGTCGCCGCGGCCCATGCGCCCGGCCAGGCGCGGATCGTCGGCGTACATCTGCTTGAAGACCCGCCGGTAGGGCGTCTCGATGAATCCGAAGCGATTGACTTTGGCATAGGACGCCAGGCGGCCGATCAGGCCGATGTTCGGTCCTTCCGGCGTCTCGATCGGGCAGATGCGCCCGTAGTGCGAGTGGTGGACGTCACGCACGTCGAAGCCGGCGCGCTCGCGTCGCAGGCCGCCCGGGCCGAGGGCTGAAAGCGTGCGCTTGTGACGCAGCTCGGCCAGCGGATTGGTCTGGTCCATGAACTGCGAGAGCTGCGACGAGCCGAAGAACTCGCGAATGGCGGCGACCACCGGCCGGATGTTGATCAGCGTCATGGGCGAGAGCTGTTCCTGATCGCGGATCGACATGCGCTCCAGGATGACGCGCTCCATCCGGCGCAGGCCCACGCGCAGCTTACCCTGAATCAGCTCGCCGACGGTCTTCACCCGTCGGTTGCCCAGGTGGTCAATGTCATCCGGATCCATAATCCCGTTGTTGATCAGGATGATGCGCTCGACCAGACGGACGATGTCCCACTTGCTGATCCGGCGGTGACTCAGGGGGACGGTGGACTCTTCAAGCTGCAGCTTGGTGTTCAGCTTGTAGCGCCCAACACGCTCCAGGTCATAGCGGCGCGGATCGAAAAGCTGGTCGCGCAGGTACTCGCGGGCGTTGTCCAGGGTCGGCGGGTCGCCGGGGCGCATGCGGCGGTAGAACTCGATCAGCGCCTCTTCGGACAGCGTCCGGCCTTCCTTAATCTCCCACTTCGGCTCCTGGCGGATGGTGGTGGCGATGTAGGGATGGTCGGGGTTGCTGTCGGCGGCATAGAAGAGCGAGATGATCTCCTCATCCGAGCCGTCGCCAAGAGGCGCGGTTCGCAGGCCATCATCGACGGCCGCCAGGGCGCGCAGGAACACAGTCACCGGGACGGTGCGCTTGCGGTTGAACTTCAGGGTGATGTAGTCGCTCTTGCGGGTCTCGAACTCCATCCAGGCGCCGCGGTCGGGGATCAGCTTGGCCGAGGCCAGCCGCCGCCCGGTCGCGCGGTCTTCAGGCGCTTCGAAGTAGACACCCGGGGAACGGATGAGCTGCGAGACCACGACGCGCTCGGTCCCGTTGATGATGAAAGTGCCCTTGTCGGTCATCAGGGGGAAGTCGCCGAGGAACAGGTCCTGCTTGATCGGCTCCGGGACCTCGCTGCCGGCCAGAAGCACGGAGACGTACAGCGGCGCGGCGTACGTCAGATCGCGCTCAACGCACTCGTCGATGTCGTGCTTGGGGTCCTCGAACCAGAACTTGAGCCCGAACTCGCGGCTCTCGCGAGTGTTGCCCGGGAAGAAGAGCTTCATCCCGCTGTTGTAAGACTCGATCGGCGAGATCTCGTCGAACAGGTCGGTCAGCCCTTCGCCCCGCAGCCACTCGAAGGATTCGGTCTGGATATCAATAAGCGTAGGCAGGGAGAAGACGTCCGGTATCCGCGAATACAGCTTCTGGCCCATGTTCGACGCCATCAGGCTTCTCCTCTTGAGTGCGCGGCATCCAAGGGCCTGACACTCAACACAAAATCGCGGGGAACCGCCGGCCGGGGTGGCAAGCCGTTTCCCGCAAGGCTCCCGTAAGTTACCCGTGGATTGCGACTAAGAAGGATATCACCGGAATCGAGAGGCGTCAATCCCCTTCCGCCTGGCGGCTGGTGTCGGATGATCAGGTTCGCTCGACGCTCCAGGCCATTTCGAGGAGGACGGGCTGCAGGTCCGTCCAAAGCTGATGCAGATCGCGCTCCAGGGCCGCGGAGTGCTGCAGGGCTCCCAGGCCCACGTCCTGCTTGGCACGCTGGTAGCTCTCTGCCAGCCTGGCCGGGTCGGACGGGACGCCCAGGAAGGCCGGACTGGACCCCTGGGCCCGGATCAGGAATTGGACGGCCTCGTTCCTCAGTTCAACGATCGCCTCGGAGACGCGTCGAATGCGGCGCCCGAGTTCGGGGCTCCTTCGGCGCAATGCGCCTTCGGCCCCCGAGCCAGCGTCCCGGAGCCGGAACAGCGTCCGGTCGATCCGGTCCAGGGCCACGCCGATGTCGGCACGTGGGAGTTGTGGGTCCTGCAGAGCCTGGATGCAGGCCCTGAGGACCTCCTCGCAGGCCATGTGCCACGCCCGGATGTCGCCTTCGGCTTGAGCGGCCCGGCGGGCTTGGAATGGGCGGAACAGCGATCTGAGAAGTCTCATAGCCCTCTCACAGAGGCACCGCCCGGTTGGGTGACGACCCGGGCGGGGCGGAGCACCCGCCGGGATACGGAATGCGCCAGGATCGCCAATGGTTTGGCGCCGTTTGTCCTTGTGCCCAGGCGTCCTCCTTCCCTATAATCCCAGGTAGCCGGAGGGCGCGGGCGCCCGGGGGAGTCGCTGAGGGTACCTGCGTAGATATACCACGGACTGGCTCGGAGCCACGAGGTCTGTCAGCGGGTCCGGGCCTCCCCATAGGTGCGTCGCGTGGTCACCCTCAGCACGGCCTGCGCATCGACCACGGCACGATCGCCGAGAGAGTCCGGGAAGCCGGGGCCGCGCCTCGTGCGAGGGCTGCCGGGCGACCCAGGCGAAGACTCATCCGCAGGCATCTCCTCCCGCATCCGATCGCCGGCCGCAACGCGGGCGACAGGTGGGATCGGGTCCAGATGCTGAAGGGGTCGGTCATCCCGTGGGCAGTTGCTACCAACCGTCCCTCATGAGGCGGGAGTCTTCCATCCTGCGGGCGATTGGCAGCCGAGGCCCCCCGCAGAAGCACCCGAACGGAGCAGCAGGGGCCGCCTGCTTTCAAGATCAAGCGGCCACGTTGTCGATCCATCGGCGGGCGGGACACTGCTTCGACGGAGTGAGAACCTCGGTCTGCGGAATTGCTCCCCGGGTGGGAAAGGAGGTGGCTCCGAGCCCTGCACGTGCGCACGACCAGCCGCATAAGAACCTATTGAGGAGGAATGCCATTATGGCCGATATGGTTCCCCCCGCCGGGGGTGGCGAGCGCAAACTCTACGCTCGCAAGAGTTCCGGGCTGATCCGGACCATCGGCGTCTTCGGCGCGATGGTATTCGGGGTTCACTGCATCAGCCTCTCATCCTCCGGCTTGATCCCGTACTCCTGGATCGCAGGCGTCTGGCCGGGCAGCAGCATCATTGGCGTGCTGACCGTCGCCATGATCTTCTGCCTGTTCCACGCCTACACCTACTCCGCCATCGGCGCCACCATGCCCCGCTCGGCCGCGGATTACACGCTGGGCAGCCGCGTGCTGAGTGCCCCCTTGGCCTTCGCCGCCAGCTGGACGCTGGTCATCTTCAGCGCTATGGTTGCCGGGGCGCTCATCGTCTGGATCCCGCTGACGGCCCTGCCGACCCTGACTCGGACGATGGGCATCATCTTCTCCAACCCCGGGCTGGTGAGCTTTGCCAACTGGTCGGGGAGTTCGGTCGGCATCGTGGTCATCGGGACCATCTGCACCATCCTCACCTTCGCCACGATGATCCTGCCGACGCGCACGATCGTGCGCATCCTGGAGGTTGGGTTCTTCCTGGGCCTGCTGGCCTGGGCGGTCCTGTACTTCCAGCTGGGAACCGCGCCGGCAGGCGCTTTCCCGGCAGCGTGGGACAAGTTCATGGGCGAGGGCAGCTACGCAGGCCGCATCGCCCTGGCCCAGGCCAACGGGATGGTGATCAACCCGAACGTGGCCATCATGACGCTCGCCGGGCTGATCATGGGCTTCTGGGTCTTCTATGGGTACTACATCCCTACGTTCTTCGCCGGCGAGGTCAAGCAGGCCGAGACAACGCTCCTTTCCGGGTCCTGGGCCTCGCTCATCTCCACCTGGGCGATCTTCGTCGTCGGGGCGCTCCTCCTGCAGCGGCTGGTGCCGTTGGAGTGGATCGCCGCCGAGAGCTTCCTGGGACAAACGCCCGCTGCCGGCGTGACGGCCATGCCCTGGATCACCTTCTACGCCGCCATCGTCAAACCGAGTTTCATCCTGGTCCTGATCGTGGCGGTGGCCTGGATCTACACCGGCATCAACCTGGCGCAGACCTACTTCTTCTACTGCAGCCGCATCGTCTTCGCCTGGTCGTTTGACCGGTTGATCCCTGAGCGCATCTGCTGGATCCACCCGAAGCTTCGCAGCCCGATCTGGGCCATCCTGATCATTGCCTTGATCGCCGAGCTTGGCGTCGTCGACGCCTCGGGCCTGCTCTGGCCGGGAAACATCATGGGCGCCCAGCTCAACTTCGTCTTCTTCGCCGTGATCACGATGTTCGTGCCGGTAACGGCCATGACGCTCTTCCCGTATCTGAGGAAGGACCTGTTTGAGAATGCCAGCGCCATGGTTCGCCGGAAGATCGGTCCCGTGCCCGTCGTTACCATCGTGGGCGTCATCACGCTGGCCTACATGGTGTGGATGGTCGCGGCGTCGTTCATCTACCCGGCGGTCGGTGGAGGCATCAACACGACGAAGCTGCTCATCCTGGCCGGGCTGGTCGTCAGCGGGTTGATCGTGTTCTATGTCGCCCGCTGGTACCGCCTGAAGAACGAGGGCATCGACATCAACTGGACTTTCCAGTCGATCCCGCCCGTCTAGCCGCTGGAATCGGAGTATCCTGACGGCCGGGGGGCCCCTTCCCCGGCCGTCGGCCTGTCCGCCTGCAGAGCGCCGGCGCGCAGCGGGATGAGGTGTCATCGCATGGGTATGACGCGCGTTCTGTACGCCACCGACTTTCACGGATCGGAAGCGTTCTTCCGCAAGTTCCTGGCAGCGGCCCTGCAGTACCAGGCTCGGGCGCTGATCGTGGGCGGGGACGTCACCGGCAAGGCGATGATCCCCGTCGTCCACCAGGGCGGTGGGCGCTACGAAGGCTTCCTGTTCAACCGCCGTGAGCAGCCCTCCACGCCGGCCGAGCTCGACAAGCTCAAGCAGACCATCTCTAACGTCGGCTTCTACCCGCTGGTGCTGGAGAAGGACGAGGCGGCGGCGCTGGAGGCCGACCCGGGTGCCATGAGCCTTCGCTTCGAGCAGGCCATGTGCGAGCGCGTGCGGCAGTGGCTGACGTTGGCCGAAGAGAAGCTCACCCCGCACGGCATCCGCCTGTACTTCATGCCCGGCAACGACGACCTGCACTCGATCGATGCCGTTATCGACGAATTCCCCGGCATCGCCAATCCCGACGGCCGCCGGCTGTGGATCGACGACGACCACGAGCTCGTGGGGCTGTCGAACGCCAACATGACTCCCTGGCGCTGCGCCCGCGACCTCGAGGAGGACGAACTGGAGCGCAAGCTCGAGGCGGTGGCAGCGCAGCTTGAACGGCCGGCTACGGCGCTGATGGCCCTGCACGTGCCGCCGTATGACTCGGGTATCGATGTCTGCCCCGAGCTGGATGAGAACCTGAAGATCGTGGCCCGCGGCGGCCAAGTGCTGATGAAGCCGGTGGGCAGCCCGGCCGTCCGGCGCCTGATCGAGCGCGTGCAGCCGCTGGTGACGCTTCACGGGCACATCCACGAGGCCCCGGGCCACACGCGCATCGGCCGGACACTGTGCATCAACTCCGGCAGCGAGTACGCCGAAGGCATCATGAAGGCGGCCATCCTCAACCTCGAGCGCGACAAGGTCAAGGGTCACATGCTGATCTCGGCCTGAGAGGTATCGCATGGGACGGTATGGCGCCATCCAGGAAGACTTCCTCGCCGAGCGCACCCGCCTGCTGGAGGCGCTGCAGTCCGGGGACAACCGCCGGCTGTCGCTGCGCCTGATCGGGGCGCTGGCCTTCCGCACCCACTGCCCGGAGTTCGGCCGCCTGCAGGACGTCCTCGGGCGGGCCTTCACCGACATCGACTTCGTCGCCTACAGCCGCGACTTCCAGGCCATCATCCGATTCCTGACCGAGGCCGGCTACGACGAGGACAGGATGGTCACGCGTCTGTTCGGCGAAGGCCGTCTGATCTTCCACGACCCCGTCTTCGGCCGGCACATCGACGTCTTCCTGGACAAGCTCGACTTCTGCCATCCGGTGCCGTTCATCGGCCGTCTGGAGGCCGACTGGCCTACGCTTCCGCTGGCCGAGCTGCTGCTCGAGAAGATGCAGATCGTACGCATCAACGAGAAGGACCTGATCGACACGATCATGCTGCTGCGGGAGCACGGCATCGGCGGGGGCGATGATCAGACGATCAACGCCGAGGTCATCTGCCGCCTGACCGGCGACGACTGGGGCTGGTGGCGAACGCTGACCGGGAATCTGCAGACCGTCGAGACCTACCTCAACCACTATCCGCAGCTGACCGCCGAGGACATCCTGACCGTCACCCACCGCCTGCACGAACTGCGTGCCCGGATTGACGCCGCGCCCAAGTCGGGACGCTGGAAGATGCGCGCCGCGGTGGGCGAGCGGGTCAAGTGGTACAGGGACGTCGAGGAACTCATGCGCTGATGCGCCACCTGGGAGGGCCGACCGGCCGGATGAGCGACAAGACCTTTCTGCTGGCGCACGACACCGGAACCGGGGGTGACAAGGCGGTCCTCACCGACTTGCAGGGGCGCGTCATTCATTCCGCGTACCTCCCGTACCCCGTCCGCTATCCCCAGGCCGAGTGGGCAGAGCAGGATCCGGACGAGTTGTGGGCGGCCGTCGCCGCCACCACGCGCACGGTCCTGGCCGAGAGCGGCACCGATCCGGCACGCCTCCTCGGCGTCGGCATCTCGGCCCAGATGTTCAACCTGCTCCCGGTCGACGAAGCCTGCCGCCCGGTCACGCCGATGCTCAGCTGGCTCGACCTGCGCAGCACGGCCCAGGCCGACCGCGTGCTGTCCGGCGATACGCCCGCCTTCCTCTTCCAGCACACCGGCAACATCCCCACAGCCAAGGATATCGTCCCCAAGATCCTGTGGCTCAAGGAAGAGCGGCCGGATCTGTGGAAGCGCACCTGGAAGCTGCTCGACTGCAAGGAGTACATCGTCAACAAGCTGACCGGGCACGTGGCGACCGACTACCACGGTGCGTCGGTCTACTTTCTCTTCGACCCGCATCGCAAGACCTGGTCCCAGCCGGCCTGCGACCGGCTCGGTATCCCGGTCGAGATGCTGCCCGAGGCGCTGCCGTGCACCCAGATCGTGGGCGAAGTCACGCCCGAGGCGGCACAGGCAACCGGGTTGCTGCCGGGAACGCCGGTTGTGATCTGCGCCGGAGACGTTGCCGTGGCGCAATCCGGATCGGGCGCCAACGGCGTGGGCAAGGCGCACCTGAGCGTCGGCACGGCCACCTGGGTCGGACTGTCGATCGCCGCCTTCGTCAACGACCCCGTCAAGCCTTTCTGGGGGCTCAATCACATCGCTCCCGGGCGCTGGATCCTGGCCGGAGAGATGGAGACGGGCGGCGGCGCGCTGATGTGGTTCCGCGATGTATTCTGTCAGGAGGAGGCGCGGCAGGCCGAGCAGGCGGGCGTATCCACCTACGAGATCTTGAGCCAGATGGTCGACTCGGTCGAGGCGGGTTCCGACCGCCTGCTGTTTGCGCCCTGGCTCTCCGGGGAGCGCGCCCCGGTCCTCGATCACTACGCCCGTGGGGCGTGGATCGGGCTGACACTGTCGCACACCAAGGCGCACCTGGCCCGCTCCGTCATGGAGGGCGTGGCCTACCACATGCGCTGGATCTGCGAATCGATCGAGGCGCTTGGGGTGCCGATCGGCGCCCTCAACGCCATCGGCGGCGGGAGCACAAGCCCGGTCTGGACGCAGATCCTCAGCGACATCATGGGGCGGCCGTTGCGCGTCGTCGAGCACCCGCTGGAAGCAGGCGCCATGGGCGCGGCCCTGACCGTGGCCGTTGGGCTGGGGGTCTACCCCAGCATGGATGCCGTCGACGAGTTGATCCGGATCGACCACACCGTCGAACCGCGGCCGGCCTTCGAGCAGCGCTACGCCAGCCTGTATCAGGACTACCGCCAGGTGTATGACTCCCTGGCGCCCGTGTTTCGGGAGCTGCACACCACCCCATGAAGACACTGATGGACCGTGAGGGTCTGCGTAAGCGCGCGACGGCCTCCCACGCCGCCAGCCTGGGCGGCCTGGCCGTCATCCTGGGAGCGGTCGTCCTATCCATGGCCCGCCCTGCGTGGGCGACGCTGACCACCGTGCTGATCGTCGCCGGCTTCGCCATCTCTGCCGTCGGCATCTACTTCGCCAACCGCTGGGTGAAGAAGCCGCGGCCGGAGGACACGCTGGCACTGGCGCTCAAAGGCCTCGGCGATCCGCACCGCATCTACCACTACCTGCTTCCGGCAGATCACGTGCTGCTGACGCCCAGCGCCGTGGTCGTCATTGAGACGGTCAACCTGGAAGGCAGGTTCGTATTCCGCGACCGCCGCTGGAAGCAGCACATACCCCTCGGCCGCGCGCTGCGGTTCTTTGTCGAGGAGACGTTCGGAGATCCGACGGTCCGCGCCCAGGCAGAAGCTGCCCAGCTGCGCGACCTGCTGCAGGCGCGGCTGCCGGGGGATGCGGCGCCGGTCCCGGTGTTTGCGGTCGTGCTGTTCGTCCACCCCAACGCCGAGGTCGTCGCCGATTCGCCGCCGGTGCCGGTCTGCCAGCCGGCGCAGCTCCGAAAGCGCATCCCGTCGCACCTGCCGAAGCTGCCGTCGGCGCGATTCGAACAGGTTCGCGCGGCCCTTGACGAGCTCGCTGGACTCGTAGAGCCATCGTCCTAGCAACTTCGCCGGGGGAACGGAACTGACGACGTGACACGTGCTGTGCACGTGTCACGTCTACGAGGCGTAGAGGTCGCGGTAGCGGCAGAAGACCTCGTAGATCGTGGTGATGTACAGGTGAGGTTGATCGAGGCGTATGACCTCGAGGAACAGATCGGGGTCACTCGGGGCCATTTCCTTCCAGATCAACGCGTTCCCCGGCCCGGCATTGTACGCCGCCAGCGCGGCGACCAGGTCGCCGTCAAAGCGCTGACGCTGCTCAAGAAGGTATGCGGTGCCAAAGCGCACGCTGACGATCGGCCGATACAGGTCCTTGTCCGTGTAGCCAGGCGGCCATCCGAGCTCTCGCGCCAGCTGCTCCCCGGTAGGTGGGATCACCTGCATCAGCCCGCGCGCTTCGGCGTACGACGTGGCGTAGCCTTCGAACAGACTCTCCTGTCGGACGACGCTCAGCAGGAACAGCGGGTCGAACTCAGCCTCGGCCGCAGCCGGCAGGATCAGCTCACCAAAGTACGGCGCGAAGCGGATGTGGTTGAAATAGACCGGCGCCGACTGCGTTGCGGCATCGTCCATGCCTGCCAGCCGAAGGATCTGGCGGGCGGCGAAGATGGCCGACGGGTACATCCGCAGGCCAAGCAGGGCGTGCAGCAGCCGGTAGGTCGCCTCGGCATCCGTCTCCACCGAGCGCCGAAGGGATTCGAACTCGGATTTGGCGTCGCCGTACAACCCCAGCTGCAAGAACTCGACGCCCCTTGTCCAGCGCGGGTCCGCCGCCAGCGCCAAACCCAGGTCGGAGAGCGGTTCCGGACCGGCGACCGTGAAGGTTGACCTCAGCCACGCCTCGGCTTCGGCGCGCTCCGCGTCCGCGTCGGTGGTGAAGTCAAAGACGCCCAGTGACTGGAAGGGCGCGCGCCCGGCAAGCAGATCGGCGGCGCGTAAGGAGTAGTAGCCGGTCGGGTCTGCCGCTTCGGCCGCTCGCCAGGCTTCGCCTGCGCCGGTGGAATCCCCAAGGGCCTGGCGCGACTTGCCGAGCCACAGCAGCGCCGCGGCGCGCTCACCCGAATCCTGGGAAGCTGTTTCGGCGATCTGGAAGGCAGCCAAGGCCTGGTCATAGGCCGGCTGACGGAAGCGGGCGATGCCGCCCTGGAAGGCGGCGGCGAACGCCTCGCCGCTTGACGGGTATTCGGCCGGGATCCGCAGCCAGATATCCGCCGCCCGGCCCAGATCCCCGGATCGTTCGGCCACGCGTCCGGCAGCAAACAGCGCCGCGGGCGCCTGCGCGTGCCCGGGCAGGTTGGCCACGAAGTCCAGGTAGGTGTCGACCGAGTCGGCGTACAGGTCGAGTTCCGTCCAGCGGATCCTGGCCAGCGTGAGCCAGGCGTCCGCACGCTGCGTGCTGTCCGGATACTGCAGGACGACGGTGCGCAGGTCTTCGATCGCGCCGTACACATCGCCCAGTTCGAGCGAGGCGAGGGCCCGGTAATAGAATGCCGCTGCCGTGGGCGAGCTAGCGATAGCCCGGTCCAGGGCAAGCTTGGCGGGTTCGTAGGCGCCGGCCTGATGGTCGATGTAGCCGCGCAGGTAGTCATCGACGGGGACGCCGGCATCGACCAGGCGGACGAGGCCGCTGTACGTATCGTAGGCCTCGGGGAAGCGCTGGACGGAATCCAGGTAGCGAGCCTGCGCCGCGGCCGTCTCGCCCTTCTTCTCCAGCGCCAGGCCGGAGAGGAAGTTCAACGTGGCCAACAGGGATGGATCGGTCGAGGAAGCTGCCAGCGCGTTATACTCGGCCAGCGCGCCGTCCAGATCATCGGCCTCAACCAGCGCCCTCCCGATCTTCACCCGCAGGTTGGCATCGCTCTGCAACCGCGGCGCGAGCACCGCCGCGCGGTAGGCCGCGACGGCGTCCAGCGGCGCACCCGCCGCACGCCACAGGTCACCGATCTTCTCCTGGACGAAGGCGTCCAGCACGCCAGGCCGAAGCGACAGGTACTGCTGGTAATCCTGCAGTGCTTCGCCCGCCTGGCCGAGCTGCTCGTGGGCCACCGCGCGCAGGAAGTAGGCCTCCGTGCTCTGCTCCGGCTGCGGATCGCTCGCCAGGAGCTGGTTGAACGCTTCAACAGCTTCGGAGATCCTCCCGGCTTGCAGCAGCGTGGTCGCCAGGCCAAGCTGCGCATCCGCGCCATCACTGGAATCGCCCGCCGCGGACAGCGCCTGCCGAAACAGCCCCTCGGCGGTCTCCCAGTCGCCGTTCCGCCGCGCGTCATCGGCCTGGTCCAGGAATTCAGCCGGTGCCGGCGTCGCCGTCGGCGTGGGTGCCGGGATGGGCGCGTCACTCGGCGCCGGCGTGGCGCTGGGCGGAAGTGCGGTGCTGGCCGGCACCGGCAGGCTGCACGCGGCGAGAAGCTGCCCGAACAGCAACCCGAGACAAACGCTGATGGCGATGAGACGCGGCATGCCCGGCATCATACAGGGGGTTTGGGAAAGGTGTCAATCCGGACCGTGCCAGGCGGCTTCCGAAGTCCGTTGGCCTTCGGAAGCCGCTCCGTCCCTCCCCACGCCTTGCCGCGACCTGTCCGCTGTGCTACACTGCTGCGTGCCCAACCGCCGCGCTCTCGCCCCGAGAGCGCGCTTTCGTGCCCCGGCGCAGCCTGAGCCCCGGGTGCGCCGCGGTGGACCACGTCGAGGATGAAGGACACCACAGGACAGCCACCCCATGCGAGCCGTGGAATGGAATCCGGTCGGACCGTCCGTCCGCGTCGTCGACCAGCGGCAGCTCCCGGCCGAACTGATATACCTTGACCTGTCCGACGTTCAGGACGTGGTGACGGCGATCAACGCGATGGCCGTGCGCGGCGCACCGACCATCGGCGCCACCGCAGCATTCGGCCTGGCGCTCGCGGCCCACGCGTCTCCGGCCGCCACTCTCCCGGCGTTTTGGGATGAAATCGGGCAGGCCTCACGCCAGCTGCGGTCCGCCCGGCCGACAGCCATCAACCTGGCCTGGGCGGTTGAGCGGCTGAGCGGCCGCGTCCGCGATGCGATTCCGCCGACCGTCGAGGCGGCACAGGCGGCCTTCCTCCAGGGTGCGCAGCAGCTGGCGGACGAAGAAGTCGCTCGCAATCGGCGCATCGGAGCGCATGGCGCAGCGCTCCTATCGGATGGAGACACCGTCATCCATCACTGCCACACCGGGGCGCTGGCGGCGGTCGACTACGGCACGGCGCTGGGGGTCATCCGCGCGGCGCACGAACAGGGGAAGCGGCTGCACGTCCTGGTGGACGAGACGCGTCCGCGGCTGCAGGGCGCTCGCCTGACAGCCTGGGAGCTGCAGCGGCTCGGGATCGCGTTCGAGATCATCCCGGACTCGGCGGCGGGGCACTACCTCCAGCGGGGTGAAGTACAGGCTGTCCTGGTCGGAGCCGACCGGGTGGCAGCCAATGGTGACGTCGCCAACAAGATTGGGACCTACATGCTGGCCCTTGCCGCGCAGGCCAGCCAGGTCCCGTTCTACTCCGTCTTCCCGACGTCGACCGTCGACCTGAGGTGCCCGAGCGGTGACGCCATCCCGATCGAAGACCGGCCGCCGGAAGAGGTGCTGAGCTTGTCGATCTACGGCAAGCCGGTCGCGCCGCCTGGCGCCTCGGCGCGCAACCCCGCGTTCGATGTGACCCCGCATTCCTTGATCACCGGCCTTGTGACCGAGGTCGGCATTCTCCATCCGCCGTATGGTCCCGCACTTCACCGCGCGCTCACGGAAGGACTGCCCGCATGACCCTGGCCCTCTCTGGATCCATCGCCTACGACTACCTGATGACCTTCCCCGGCCGGTTCCGGGACCACATCCTTCCCGAGCGGCTGGATCGCTTGAGCCTGTCCTTCCTGGTCGACTCGCTCGAACGCCGGCGGGGAGGCATCGCCCCCAACATCGCCTACACGCTGGCGCTCCTCGGGGAGCGGCCGCTGGTCGTCGGGACCGTCGGCGAGGATTTCGATGAGTACCGCGCCTGGCTAGACTCGAAGGGCGTCGATACTTCCGCCATCCGGACGGTGCCCGGGCTTTTCACCGCCTCCTTCTTTGTGACCACCGACACGGCCAACTCCCAGATCGCCAGCTTCTACACCGGCGCCATGGCCAGGGCCGGGGAACTCAAGCTGGGTGATCTGCGCCCGCGCCCTGCCCTCGTCGTAATCTCGGCCAACGACCCGGCGGCGATGGAGCAGCATGCCGAGGAGTGCTTGAGTCTCGGGATCCCGTACGCCTACGATCCCAGCCAGCAGGTCGTCCGCATGGACGCCGCCACGCTGGCCCACGGACTGCACGGCTGCATGGCCGCCTTCGGCAACGACTACGAGTTCGCCCTGATCCAGGAGAAGACCGGGCTCACACCGGAGGCGTTGGTGCAGCGGGCTGCCTTCGTCGCCGTCACACTGGGTGAGGCGGGAGTCGATGTCTACACGCGCGACGGGCGCATCCATGTCCCTTCCGTGCCGCCGCGAGCGATCGCCGACCCAACGGGCGTCGGCGACGCCTTCCGCGGGGGCTTCCTCAAGGGGTTGGTGCGCGGGTTGGCGCTCGAGCGCTGCGCCCAAATGGGCGCGCTGGCAGCCACGTACTGCCTGGAGACCCACGGCACTCAAGGACACGATTTCAACCTGGCTGTATTCACACGTCGCTTCCGCCAGCACTTCGACGACCAGGGCGACCTGGACCGCCTGGCATGACCCTTGATCTGCTGGAGCGCGTTGAGCGCGTGCTCGAACGCGAACGACTGTGGTCGGCCTACGCGCTGGCCGACCTCGAACCCCCACACGCGGCGCATGCCCAGTGGCTGGCCGCCAAAGACGCCGTCGTCCTGGTCTATCGGGCGTTCGAACCTCCGGTACTGTTCGCGGCCGGGTCGCCGGACGAGGCGCGCGCGCTGCTGGCAATGCTCCCGTCCGGCCGATACTTGTTCACCTTGATGGGCACGCACCGGGCGCTGCTGGTTCCCCGCATCCAGGAGTCCTCGGAGACGCAGATGTGGCGGATGGCGCTTCGGCTGGAGAAGTTCAATGCGGACCTGGCGGCCGGCGCAGAGCCTCTCTCGAGGGAGGACCTTCCGGAGATCGAAGAGCTGTATGGCGAGCACCCCGATCGTCCGGATGCGTTCGACCCCGGCCAGCTCGACGATCACGCGTTCTTCGGGGTCCGCCAGGGCGGCGCGCTCGTCGCCGTCGCCGGGACACACGTCGTCTCACACCGCCGCCATCTGGCGGCGGTCGGGAATGTGTTCACCAATCCCAAGGTTCGGGGGCGCGGCCTCGCTACGCAAGCGACAGCCGGGGTCCTGCGAGCGCTGCGCGGGCGCGGGGTGGAGACGATCGTGCTGAATGTCTCGATGCGCAACGCTCCGGCCATTCGCTGCTACGAAGGGCTAGGATTCTGGCCGTTTTGCGGCTATTATGAAGGAGTCGGGCGAGTAGGCCCGGCGTCCGATTCTATCGAGGAGCAAACGGTTCGATGAGTCAAACGCACGACGTCAAGGACATGCGCCTGGCCGAGGGTGGACGGCGGCGGATCGAATGGGCCGATCTGGAGATGCCCGTCCTGCGGCAGATCCGCCAGCGGTTCGAGAAGGAGCGCCCGCTGAAGGGCGTGCGCGTCTCGGCCTGCCTGCACGTGACCACCGAGACGGCAAACCTGATGCGCACGCTGCAGGCCGGCGGCGCCGATACGGTGCTGACCGCTTCCAACCCCCTCTCGACGCAAGACGATGTCGCCGCCTCGCTCGTCTCGCACTTCGAGATCCCGGTCTTCGGGATCAAGGGCGAGGATAATGCCACCTACTACAAGCACATCCATGCCACGTTGGATCACAAGCCGAATGTCACCATGGATGACGGCGCCGACTTGCTGAGCACGCTTCACAAGGACCGCCGCGAGCTGCTCAAGGACGTGGTCGGTGGGACCGAGGAAACAACCACAGGGGTGATCCGGCTGCGCGCCATGGCCGCCGACAAGGCGCTGGCCTACCCGGTCATCGCCGTCAACGACGCCATGACCAAGCACTTCTTCGACAACCGCTATGGCACGGGCCAGTCGACGGTGGACGGGATCGTCCGCGCCACGAACATCCTGCTGGCCGGCAAGGTCTTCGTGGTTTCCGGCTACGGCTGGTGCGGCCGCGGCCTGGCCAATCGGGCACGCGGCATGGGCGCCAACGTGGTTGTCACCGAGGTGGACCCGCTGGCGGCGCTGGAGGCGGTGATGGACGGCTTCCGCGTCCTGCCGATGCGCGACGCCGCCCTGATCGGGGACATCTTCTGCACGCTGACCGGCGATCTGAACGTGATCGACAAGCCTCACCTCGAGGTGATGAAGGACGGCGCCATCATCTGCAACTCGGGCCACTTCAACGTCGAGATCAACATCCCGGCGCTCGAGTCGATGGCAAAGGAGAAGCGGCGGGCGCGCGAGTTCATCGATCAATACGTCCTGCCCGATGGCCGCCGCATCAACCTGCTGGCCGAGGGGCGCCTGGTGAACCTGGCGGCAGCCGAAGGCCATCCAGCGAGCGTGATGGACATGTCGTTCGCCAACCAGGCCCTGGCCCTCGAGTACCTGCTCCAGCACGCCAAGGAGCTGGAGAACAAGGTCTACGGCGTGCCGGAGGCCATCGATCGAGAGATCGCCCGACTTAAGCTCGAGGCGATGGGACTCCGCATCGATGTGCTCACCGACGAGCAACGCAAGTACCTGGCGTCGTGGGAGGAAGGCACCTAGCCCACCGACCACAGCCGACCCGACTTTTCTGCCGCGCGCGGGGAACTCAATCCACGACGTGACACGTCCCGAAGGACG
>Ga0209253_10001366_pt1 | contig 21360 bp, 20 predicted proteins | sample FrelakmetBRP12BR_FD_187145 | JGI IMG/M metagenome (GOLD analysis project Ga0209253, IMG submission 187145) | Freshwater lake sediment microbial communities from the University of Notre Dame, USA, for methane emissions studies - BRP12 BR (SPAdes)... | ecosystem: Environmental > Aquatic >...
GAGCAGGTCGCGTAGATCAGTTCACCGTTATCCCTGAGAACCTTGACTGCCTCTGTGAGTATTTCCTTCTGAACCTTTGCGTTTCTTTCCACGTCTTCGATGGTTCTCCTGGTGAACCAGTCGTCGCCTGCGGTGAAATTGCCCGAACAAGGAACATCCAAGAGTATGCAGTCAAACTTTAAGCCCAGACGCGATGCTTGCCGCGCATCCAACTGATAAACGATTGCGTTCTTCACGCGGCATCGTTCCAGATGGTTCGTTAAGGCTATTGTTCTTCGTTTGTCAACATCCAATGCGATTATGGCTCCGGTGTTCTGCATCAAATCAGCCAACTGAACAGTCTTCCCGCCCGGAGCGGCGCATGCGTCAAGCACGATCTTGCCCTTCAATTCGTTGAACAGTGTTGCTGGAATCTGGGCAGCGGCTTCCTGAATCGAGTACAAACCCAGAAGGTATTCAGACGTCACGCCGACCGAGAATTTTGCTTCGCGAATCCAATATCCATCTTCGACGAAAGAAACCTTCTCAAGCTTTATTCCACAAGACTCCAACCGTTTTATCACTTCCTCTCTTCCCGTGTTCGCAGTGTTAATTCTGATCGCTTGCCTGAGCTTCGGCTGCTCGTGCTTCCAACCCAGTTCCCGATAACGATTCAGGAAAAACTCTCTGCTCGACATCAGCAAGGAATAGCGCGCCTATTCATAAAAAGGTTGACGCTCAAATTGTGTTACTACTTAGCGCGCGCTGATGTTGCGAGAAGGTTAAGAACCTCTTTGGTTTGAAGGCTTACACTGTCTTCCAATGGAAACCACCGTCAAAAAACCTCTCTATGCTCTACGCGTAAATCCTACGGCCCTCGGGCGCAATTTGTTCTAAACAGACAGTGGTCTAGGAAAATGGTTAAAGGTTGATTGCCAGAAAGCGTTGGCATTCTCAGAACCTGCAGTATGCCCATCTTGCTGTTGCTTGTTTCTGCTGATCCGGAGATTTGTTCTATGGATCACCGTGATTTTGCCGTTCTAACGTAACAAAGGGAGGATTTAGACGAATCTGAAAGAATCATACATTCGCGGGTATGGCAAAATTTAAATTTAAAAGTAAATTATTATGGAGACGGCGAAGTTAAATGCCTGAGGATGATTATGCCTACGTGTTGACTATCCGCGACCAGTGGTGGCAAAAATTACGAGCGCGCAATCAAGCGGGAAAGCAGGTGCACTCTTATGTATTTGCTGGGCAACAGGCACCGCCGAAGAGGACTTCAAAACTGTTCTTTTACGTGGTGAAGCCAGTTGGCGAGATCGCTGCGTACGCGGATTTTATCGAGCGGAGGATTGGCGATATGGAAGAGATGTGGGATGAACTTGGCGACGAAACAGTGTTCGCATCGAAAGAGCAGTTCAAGAGCTTTCTTAACGGTAAAGGTAAAGCCGTCTTTGTGCGCTTTCAAAATCTGAAGGAATGCTCTAGGTGGATAAAGCGTGAAACGTTACTTGTGTTCTTGGGGAGGAAGAAGCTTCCGCAGAGAGGGCTTTACATAGACAAGAAGACCGCTGAGAAGTTGATGATACTTATGGGGTAGAATCGCAGTGTAAAGCTGTTGTTTTTACATCAAAAAGTTAATAGGGTTCGTTTTTCACTAGCTTGTAGCTTATCTTAAGCAGTGAACGCTCGAGATGTTGAAGGAATCATTGAAAAACGCGTATTCTGGAGTGTTATGCTAGTCTAGGGAAGGATCGGTTATGGGCAGATATAAGCAGGTTGAAGACATTGTCAAACTGATGAATGGCCAGAAGATGATTAGGAACGCGAGCATCATTGCTCACGTAGACCATGGAAAAACCACGTTGTCTGACAGTTTGTTGGCTGCAGCTGGTATTATCAGTGAACAGACGGCGGGTCAGAAGCTTTTCTTGGATTCTTGGGAGCTTGAGCAAAAGAGACAGATGACCGTTTTCGCTTCTAACATCAGCTTGACTCACACCTTCAATAGTCAAGATTACCTCATCAACTTGATTGACACGCCTGGCCACATTGATTTTAGCGGCGCAGTTACGAGAAGCTTGCGCGCAGTTGACGGCGCGCTTGTGGTTGTGGATGCTGTTGAGGGACCTATGACACAGACAGAGACGGTTTTGATGCAGGCCCTGCGCGAGAGAGTTAAGCCTATCTTGTTCATTAACAAGGTTGACAGGTTGATCAAGGAGATTAAGCTGACTCCTGAGGATATTCAGCGCAAATTTGCAAAGATTATCATGAAAGTCAACAATCTCATCGAGAAATATGCTCCTGAGGAACACAAGAAGGATTGGCAAGTCAAAGTCGAGGACGGACGCGTTGCTTTTGGTTCAGCCTTGCACAAGTGGGGTTTGAACTTACCTCACATGAAGGCAAAAGGCATCACGTTCAAAGACATTATTGATGCGTACACGGGTGCGCCTGAAGACGTTGGCAAGAAGGTTGATGCTTTAAGCAAAAAAGCCATGTTGTACGAACCGGTTTTGGACATGTTTGTCGAGCACTTGCCGAACCCGTTTGAAGCCCAACCTTACAGGCAGAGCCAGATTTGGCCTGGAGATGCGAACAGTTCTGTTGGTAAGGGTATGGCGAAGGTTGACCCTAATGGGCCGTTGTTGATGTGCATTACGACGATTGAAGTTGATCCGCACAGCGGCGTCATCTGCATCGGTCGCGTGTTCAGTGGCACTGTTGAGAAGGGTAAGCTGGTCGATTTGATTACTAGTCGGCAGAAGGGTACGATTCAGCAGGTTTACATGAGCATGGCGACTGACCGAGTAATCATTGATAGGGTCCCGGCGGGCAACATTGCAGCAATTTCTGGATTGCCTTCAGTACATGTAGGCGAAACCGTTGCTGAAGCAGATGTTGAGACGCACGCGTTTGAAGGATTGAAGTACGTTTCCGACCCCGTGGTTACAGTTGCGGTTGAGCCTGCTGACGTGAAGGACTTGCCACTTTTCGATAAGACTATGCATAGACTGACGACTGAGGACCCGAACCTTCACTTTTCCATAAACAAGGAAAGCGGTGAATACTTGCTGAGTGGCATGGGTGAGCTTCACCTTGAGATTACGGCTTACCGAATGCAGGAAGCAAACCTGAAAGTAAAGATCAGCAAGCCAATAGTCATCTATCGTGAGACGATTAGTCATGACTATAAGGGTCCGGCGATCATGGGCAAGAGCCCAAACAAGCATAACAAACTGTGGATAACGCTGGAGAAGCTGCCTGAAGAGTTCATTGAGGCCCTACGCTCGGAGAAAATCTCGGAGATGCAGACGCGGGACGAGAGGCAGAAGACGCTGAAAGCTTCCGGCTGGCCTACTGATGATGCTCGCAACCTCGTCGCCATCGAAGGCACGAACGTTCTGGTGAACAGAATTAAAGGAAGACAGTACGTGGACGAGATCATTGACCACATAAAATCAGGCTTCCGCGAAGCAGTAACTACTTCAGTGCTGGCAAAAGAACCCACGTACGGGCTGAAGATAAACCTAGAGGACATCACGGTTCACGAGGACCCAGTGCACAGAGGGCCGGCGCAGATTTTGCCTATGACTTGGAGACCGATCTGGTGCGCGTTCCTGTTGAGCGACCCGAAGCTCATGGAGCCTCTTATCAGCTTTGAGTGCAAGGTGCCGAATGAATTCGTCAGCAACGTCATCGCCATAGTACACAAGCGTCGTGGCAAGATAATGGACATGATTAACGAGGAAGACATGATCATTGTGAAAGCGGAGATGCCTGTGTCTGAGTCTTTCGGTCTGGCTGAAGAGCTTCGATCTTCAACCCAAGGCAGAGCTTTCTGGGCTACTCAGTTCAGCCGTTGGGCGCCGGTTCCGGAACAGATGCAGGGCGAAGTCATCAGCCAGATTCGCGAACGTAGAGGCTTGCCGCCAGAATCGCCAAGAGCGCAAGAATTTTTCGAAGAAGAATAAACGCAAAAAGACCATGTCAGCAGCTTCTGCTGGTCAAACTTTCCTTTCTCTCTTTCGCACGCTGTAATAGTGAGGTTTATGTGTGCTTCGGTTTCATATCTAGGTCTGGTTGTGTGCACGCATGATCAATCTCGTAGGGTTTGTTGCTCCGTTGATCGCGGGGATAGGTCTGGGCTTCTTGCTACGAGAAAAAAAACATGTGGATTTAGGTAAGGTTACGTTTGGAGTCGTTCTTGCTCTGATTTTTTCGCTAGGATTCAGTATTGGCGAGAACAAAGAGTTGTTAGAAGCTTTGCCCCGAGTTGGAGTGGACGCAGTTGTAATTGCGGTTTTGGCTATGTTTTTCAGCGCGGTTTTTGTGGTTGCTGCGAGGAAAGCGGTGGGTCTCAGGTGATAAAATACATAATACCCACGCTCGCAATCGGCGCAGCCGCAGGCTATCTGAACAGTAATTGGAGCAGTATTATCTCGAGCTTTTGGGTATCTAATTACCTGTTTAATGGCTCGCTTATGCTGTTGCTGTTTGTGATGGGTTTGACGTTTGGTATGGATGAAGAAGCAGTGACAAAGATGCGGCGGACAGGGCCAAAGATTCTTGTTATTCCTTTCGCTATTGTCTTTGGGAGCATTCTGGGCGGAGTCGTGAGCGGATTGGTTTTGGGAATTAACATGGTCGCAACGACGGCCGTGAGCGCTGGTTATGGATGGTATACGCTGGCAGGGCCTTTATTGGGACAGTTGTTCGGAGCAGAATGGGGTGCTCTGGGATTCGCGGCCAATTTTCTCAGAGAACTGTTGACGATAATCACAATTTCGTTAGTGGTCAGATTTGACAAGTACGTTCCTGTGGCTTTTGGTGGAGCGACGAGCATGGATACCACGCTGCCGGTGACTGTGCGTTATTGCGGCTCGGAGATGCTAATCACGGCGTTTTCAAGCGGTTTCACTTTAAGTTTGATTGCTCCAATAACGATAATCGCAATAGCAGCACTTGGTTGATAGGTTTCTGATACTGTTCACATTACCTTGGGAAATACCATTCGCGATCTGCACTGTTGTCTTCACCTGCGGAATCGCCATCACTGCAATAGCCACGCAATCTACAAAATCTATCCAAACTAGCAAGACCTAGTGGAGCTACTTGGTCGTCTTCGGAGGGACTTTCTTCTCCATCAGTTTTATTGTCTTCATAGCCACAGCAAACATAATCGCCGCAATCACAACTCCAAATACGATGTCCACGAGCAGCGCATCATAATAAACAGTTTTCAGCTCGCTGTTGTAGACCAATCGCCAAGCAAGTGGAAACCCATAATACTTGTTTTCATAAAGCCCAAGAGTCTCAGCGTTATTCTCAACCAGTCCCGTAGCCAAACCTACAAAAAACCCAATCACCAAAACCAGAACCACCAACCGCCAACTAACCTTGAAAGCCAAACACCCCACGCCAACCCATAGATCAGCCAATCACAACATAAACCTTTTCCAAACCACAATAAACCCTAGTAAACATACGCGACCTCAAACAGTCAAACACGGGTTCAATTTACATAATAAGGGAGCCTAGACGCCATCGGGAGCCTTCATCCGTCATAGACACAACTTTCAGCCTAACATGGTATTTCGCCATATCTTTTGCAATCGCAACGCTCCAGATAATAGTTTTCTCTCTAATCTCAAACCTAGGCGCCGCCTTCAGCGTCTCATTATTTGCTCACCATGGAGATTGTTTCAAAAAAGAAGACTACGCAAGCATGCTCGTCTTAGTGGAAGTTGGGCCAATGATTGGTCGGATAACAAATCTCGCACCAACTCAAATTTTACTATCTCGAGACGACTTCCACATATTTCAGGCTCATCGGGTTCTCCTAGCACTCATTTTCCTTTTCTACTTTTTTTACAGAAAAGACTACGCTTAAAAGACCAAGCCTAATATTATCCAACCAATACTACGCGCATCAAAACGGTGTGTCAAAAAAATGGAAGCGTGGGAAGCAACTAAAAACGCGTTAGATTGTGTCCTCGGAGCCAAGAAAGGCGAAAGTATAGTCATCTTCTGCGACGATGAAAAAGCAAGCATTGGGCAAGCCTTCGTGGAGGGCGCTCTAAAACTCGGGCTTCGAACACGGCTAGTTCAGCTAAAAACAGAACCTAATGTTTTCAGGACTGAACTCTCCAAACAGCTAACTGATATAATAACGAAACAGCCACCTAGCATCTACATAAACCTGATGCGGGGCGTCCGCGAAGAAACTGTGTTCCGAATAAAACTAACACAAATGGAAACAAAAGAACACAAAGCACGCCTAGGCCACTGCCCTGGAGTAACCCTAGACATGCTCACCAAAGGCGCGTTAGCCCTAACCGCAAGAGAACACAAACAAATGCAAAACTTCGCAAACCACCTAATAAAGAAGCTAGGCAAGACCACGAAAATGGTAATCACAAACCCATCAGGCACAAATCTTTCCTTAAGCGTTAAAGGACGCCCCTTCTTCACAGACACCATAATAAACTGGGAAACACTGAAGTGGATGAACCTGCCAACAGGCGAGGTCATAGTGGCCCCTGAGGAAGATTCTCTTGAGGGCACTCTTGTCTGCGATATGGCTGTAGGCGGGATAGGCCCAATAAAGACCCCGCTCAAGTTGACAGTGCGAAACGGCAAAGTGAAAGGCTCTTCATCGACCGACCAACAGGTTCTGAAACGAGTTAAAGACTCATTAAACACAGATGAACGATCAGATATAGTCGGCGAATTTGCTTTTGGGATAAACCCCAAGGCACGATTTGTTGAAGAATTTCTCGAGGCAGAAAAGATGCAGGAAACGATTCACATAGCCTTCGGTAACAATTCAGACATGCCTGAAGGGAAAAACAAATCCGCGAATCACATGGATTTGCTCATCTCAAAACCCACCGTAAAGGTCATCAATAAGGATGGCTCAAGCATGACAGTCCTCGCGAACGGGAACTTCCAATCTCTATAGCGTCAGATTTTTAAGCCCTCAATCCTAAACACTAAGACTCGGCTGAAGGAAGGCTTATTTATGGCTGAAGAACCTGAAGAAAAGCTGCCAATATCAGAGTTTTACAAGGTCGTCGATTATGCTACGATTTTCAAAAGCGAAAAATGGTGGGAAGCCATAGTCGTGTTTGAAGCCTATGGAAAACGGTCCATTGGCATGTACCTCTGGCAGAAATGTGGCGAAGCATGGAAAAGAAAGCACAAGTTTAACGTAAGAAATATGGACGAATGGAACAAACTGAAAAACGCTGTGGAACAGCTCGCGCCTAAACTCACTTCAAAATAGCTCACTTCCTCACCATTTAATATTTCAAATTCATAGTTTAGATTTTAATCTAAAATTGAATAATCTTATTAATTTTAGGTTACAACATCAACCAGAAAGGCGAACAGTATGGAAACCGAAGAAGCCGCACAGGAAAACATGCAATACGAAGAGAACGCTCAGCCTGAGACAATTGTCCCAGCCGAGGAAGAATATGCGACGAAGGAAACTGCAGAATCAAAACGAGATCTGCAGAGCAAAACTGAGCAAAGAACGGATTCCAGCTATTTCGTAAATGGACTCTGCGTAGGTGTAGGCATAGGATGTATAGCAACTTTTGTCATAATGTGGGTTTCAGTATTCTTCACTCCGCAACTCCCATCTGTAGTAACGTATGAAACTCTGCTTTCAATATTCATCTACCCTCTCATCTACTTGTTAGCCGTAGGTCTAGTCGCACTAACGGCAGGTGTAGTCAGAGAATACTATTCAGCAAAGTTCAAAGGCTAGAAACTCTCCAAACATTAATTTTCTGAAAAACATGACCATAACAATAGCGTGCGTTTCATCGACTGTCAGTATGTATGCATGTCTCCGCTGACCAAAAGACGTTCCAAGATAGTGTTGAAGCTTACCATTCCTTCATTTGTTTTTGCCGAGACCGGGGTTAACAAGAATTTCAGTCCAAGTCTTTGAATCGTTTGCGCTATATCCCTGCTAAGCAGTCTTTTTATTCCTTCAAGTCGTTGGTCAATCGCGTCATCCAAAGCTCTTGGGCGAGATGACCAATTGATGATTTTGTCAACCTCTTCTTTTGGAAGCAAGTCGCATTTTGATAATAGATGCACTTGAGGCTGGAGAAAACGGTTTTGGATGGCCGTTGCAAGGAAGAGGTTCGAAACGAAGTTAAGTGGGTTCGCGGAAAAAACGGCATCAAACAAATAAACTATGACCTTGTTCTCCTTTGTGAGTTCATTAGCGATATATGGCCCACTTGCTCTGAATGCAAATAATTCCATCTGTCCAGAAGTATCAACCAAAACAACATCAGATTGTAACTCCTCAATTTCCTTTGACAATTGCTGAATCGAATCGGCGATCAAGTCAGCAGCCATCACCAAAGCGCCATTTGGACCTAAACCATACTTTTCCATCAGTTCACTGACATCAACATAATTACGAACATCCACGGCAGGAGAATATGGAAGAGCAGCCACTCCAGGGTCTAAATTCACTATAGCCACGTCCTGTTTGGACATCTTCAACCATTCGCTAAAGGCCGCTGTCAACATGGATTTACCAGACCCGGCGGTCCCCAACATGAAGACTAAATTCACTGCAAATAATCCCTCTATCAAGATGTACGTTAGGTATCAAATCGTCACTTATAAGCAGAACCTTGTCATGAAGTCGGCTCTTCAGGCGGCGAAGGCTCCAAGTTTCCTACCTGCCCTCTCCTTGACATCAGGAAGACTACAGCGCCAATGCACACTAGGCTTAGTATAAGGCCTATTAGCACAATAAGGAATGTGGATAGAACCGTCACGCTTTGGATTTGGCTGTCTGCACCTGCATAGTAATCATTTCCCGACCAGCTTGCGCGAAAATAATCTACGCCAGCCACATCCGCATTCCAAGAGTAGACAAATTGCCCTTTAGAATCTGTCGTTACCGCACCTAAAATCGTCCATGGTGCACCACCGGTTCTAACATAAATGGTGATCGTCCTATTCTGCATGACTGGTGAAAGCTGTCCCGAAAACGTGACCAAGCTTCCTTGAACAAGATATGCGGACGAAACAGTTAGCAATAATGCTGACGGCGCCAAGTCATTGTAGCTCGCAGAGACTTGGCCAGGTGCTTCTTCTTCACTACTCTCAAGAGTGATAACCTGAGCATAAGCATCTTTCAAATCGGTTGGACATTCGCCAACTCTCCACCCGTTCTGCCAATTTCCGCCAGTGCACTCTGCCACGTAGTAATCAGAATCACCATACGTTATATGGAAAGCCTGGTCTCTTGCATCGTTTGGTGCATGCGAAAGATTGACACCGATGTTCATGTGCGCTTCGTTTTCATAATAAAGCAACACAATGTCGAGGCCACCTGCAACCATCACAGAAGCTGCAATAAACGAAAAAAGGTCGCAGTCTCCCTTATTCTCCACAATTGTTTCCACCGGATATTTGACTGTCGCCGTAACTTCGTAAGGTATTTGATGTACGAGCATCAAGACTCCGTTCGTATAATCTTCATCATCTGTGTAAATCTGCCAAAGACTGTCTGCAATGGACTTCAAAGCATATGGTGTGACAAACTTGGCAAAGTCACTGTTTGAATAAAGCCTGTGGTTTTTTTGAGTGTAGTAGTCCAAGAGTGCTTGTGAAACAGCAATGTTTAATCGGTAAAACGTGGAGCCATCAGGGTGGTTTGCAAGTTGATAAGAATTACTATAATTATCTGACAAGCAGTAAGGAGAAAAATGAAAAAGCATAAGCAAAACTGTTACTGTGATTACTGAGCTGGAAAGCTTTGACTTCATAGAAAACTTTGTGACTTACCAGATTTAAGGTGTTTATGAACCCTGAATCGTTATCTAGAATCGATCTGGAAAATCGGATTTTCTGATTAACCTCATTCTTTATCATTTTCGAAAAAATGTGGTTTGCACTCAGTTCTGTTCCCGCACAGTCTTGACCTTACCGCCGTTTTTCCTTATCAATCCCTCCAGCTGACTCATCGCTTTACTTATACAGCTTCTTCCTACTTTTGCAGCTTCTGCGGTTGTTGAAAAGTGAAGTTCCAAATGCGGTTTTCGTTCTTCTCTATGCGGGTGAGATTTTATGTAAACACGCGGATTATCATGCATTACTTGATCGATCAAAGGAGCAATCCTTGACTCCATAATTCCGTCTGCGTACATACTCGTTTCATAGAACATAACTTTCCCAGCTGCCTTCCTGAGCCACTGCGCAATAGACCCTTCAAAAATGGCCTCCATTTCTGAAGGAACACCCGGCAAAGCTATCAGAACCGTTTCTTTTATGTTAGCCATCATGGCTGGTGCTGTGCCTACCGGATTGGGTAATGGTTTAGTATCTTTTGGAAATTTCGCCATTTTGAGTCTTGGCGGCGTCAACTCAACCTTTTCTATTCTACCTTCTTTTGCAAAGGTTTCATACTTATGCCTAACCATACCCAATGCTTTATCATCAATTTCCCACTCACGATTCAATGCCTTCGCAATTCCTTCTAGAGTTTTGTCATCAAACGTCGGTCCGAGACCACCAGTAGTTAGTATGAATTGAGGTTTCCGGTGCAATGCCTCTCGTACAACACTCACGATTTCGCTCATGTCGTCACCTGCAACAGTCATTCTCTTAACAATCATTCCTAAAGATGTGACTCGCTTGGCAAGCCAATGCGCGTTTGTGTTCAATACTTTACCTATTAGCAATTCGTTACCGATGCAGATTATTTCCACATTCCGTTCCATCCAGCATTCCTCTCTGTTAGACATCAGAAAAGGGTTTTATTCGCTTATGCTGTTTGCTAACATCTTCGATCAAAAGTGCGGTTGTCCTGCCTATTTCTTCTTGCTCAGATACCATTTCAAGTATTCTTTTTTTCGTCTGTCCTGCGCTTCTTCAGCCGATTCCTCATTAGGTTTCAGCTTCTCTCTAAGCTCTACGAGTTCCTGCTGGGTCACAGACAACCCGCAACTTTTGCAAACGTAATGTTTGGTTCCTATCATGTACTGCATTTCGCCGCCGCATTCTGGACAATATGGCATTTTTTTTCACTCGTTCTTGCTCTCTAGAAGTGAATATGCTTTGAGAAATAGGTTTCGCTCAAGAACGTGTTTTCCTATATTACAAGATTCCGCAGTTTTGCTTCTCTTGCATGTTCAATCGCTTGTTTCATTTCGGCCCGCGTCAGTCTTCTATGCAGTCCCGGAATCTTGAATGCTTGCCATTCAGGTCTATATTGAAACAAAATATTGATCCTCGTCTCTTCGCCTAAATTTTTGCTGACCCAGTCCAGGATTGGTCTTACGCAGCATTCGAGATGCTCAGGCAAAACCAGAACCCGTATTATGAGCTCTCCACTCCATTTAGCTTCCAGATGGTTTCGCGTGCAAACTGCCCAATAGTTTGGGGCATCCGAAAGCCGCGTAGAGCACTCCCCAAATCCATATTTGAAATCTAGCAGATAAACATCGGCGAATCCTGCTAAGAGCTTGGCCGTTTCTGGGCTGTAATAGCTGTTTGAGTTCCATACGACTGGAACGTTCGTATCGACAAGCTTTAATGTCTGGAGCCATTGCCCCAACCAAGGAGTCGGTTCTCCACCTACTAAATTGACGTTTCTGCAACCACTAATGCGCAAGCGCTCGATTTCTTCTGCTAACTCCTCGGGTTTGTAAACTCTACCATTTTCTATCCATTGCGAGATCGTGTAGTTTTGGCAGTGCTTGCACTGCATAGTGCAGCCCATGGTGAAAACAGTGCCCGACGGCACAAGCTCTGGCTCCTCGCCCAAGTGTTCAAAAATACTAGAAACCGCCATGTTTACGCCACATCTGCAATAGCCTATCTCACCTTTTGACCTGCTAGCCCCACATCTTCGGACACAAAAATGGCAATTAGTAAGAATTCTATTTGCGATTTCAATTTTCAGATCCAAGTAGGATTTTTCTGGTCTCGGCATTTCACACAATTTCTCCCTTCCAGAGTCAATCTCTTTTTCGATCAGATAGTATTCAGTTGTAAGATCTGCATGTTTTTGCCAAAGCGCTTCGGTTGAATCATTTTCGTTGAATTCTGCTGGAAGTCTTTTGGATACCATGAATTTGGCTGACTTTTTATCGTGCATAACAGCAAAATATCTGAGTAGACTTTTGTTGACCATTTTGTCAGTTAACACTGTCACGGCGTCTGGGCGAAGGTTTTTCCACATTTTATGTTCAATCATAATTCTTCGTTAGGTGGCTTATCAAAACAAGGCGGTTGGATAGTTATATCCGCTCGGATGCAGTTTGCCCCTAATCGGAATGCTACGACCACAGACGGGGCAGCGCATATCCTTTGTCAAGCTCCATTTTGTAATCTCGAAACTGTAACGCTTGATCAACATCTCATTACAGTTAGGGCAGTAAGTGTTTTCGCAAGGGTGGCCGGGCACGTTTCCGATGTAAACATAGCTTAATCCTGCGTCTTTTGCGGCAATGTATGCTTTCTCTAAGGTTTCTACGGGTGTTGCTTGAGCAGTTGTTAACTTATAGTCTGGATGAAAACGTAAGAGGTGAAAAGGTGTTTCTTTTCCAAGCGCATCTTTCACCCATGTTGCAAGTTGCGATGTTTTTTCCAAAGAGTCACCAAGCTTTGGAACTACAAGGTTTGTGACTTCTATGTGGATATTGTTTTGCCTCATCTCCATTAGGGCTTGAAAAATAGGCTCAATCGAAGGAACCGATGAGTATGATTTGTAGAACTCTGGGTCGGCACCACCTTTAAAGTCTACCGTGGCTGCATCCAGGTAAGAAGCAACCAGTTTTACCGCCTCAGGCGTCATGTACCCATTGGTCACAAAAGTATTGAAGAACCCCACTTGGCGCGCGAGAGTAGCCGTGTCAAAAGCGTACTCCATGAAAATAGTGGGTTCGGTGTATGTGTAGCTTATTCCAACACATCCGTTGTCTCTAGTGGCCTTGACAACATCTTCCGGAGGAAAATGTTTGCCAGCCATCTGTTTTTCTTGACTTATCATCCAATTGTCACAAAATTGGCAACGGAAGTTGCAGCCAGCCGTAGCAATAGACATCACCAGAGCTCCAGGGTTGAAATGGAAAAGTGGTTTTTTCTCTATTGGGTCCACACCAGCAGACACTGCTTTGGCATAGACGAGCGAAAAAAGCTTTCCATCTTCATTCTTTCTGACCAAACAAAATCCTGATCCACCATCATTTATAACGCATCTTCGGGCACATAAATTGCATTTTACTCCTTTATTATCCAATTTCTCGTAGAGCACCGCTTCATGCAGCGACATGCGTTTCCTCCTTAATCATTCAATTCACTCTTCAGTAAGTTACGCTTCTGGTGAATATGACTTATTTGTTTTCTGTAGGTTCCTTAATTTCAAGGACAAATGGTTGCGCAGAGGTCCTTATGTCCAATTCTATGCTGAAAAGGCCTTCTAAGAAGCCTGCCCAGATCTCGATTTCATTTATTAATGGCGTTTTTATAAGGAGGTATTTGTCTTTCAGGTAAAAATCGCCGAACCCTTGTACTCGCAGACGTTTGAAAACCTCCGGCCACTTCTCGCGTTCTGCTGTTTGGACACTTAATGTGGCTTCCATAGAAATTTTCAGGGCTTCACCCATCTCTCTACCGACTCCGCGCCATTTATCCTTTGGAATGTGTTGAACAAACACGTTGATTAATTCTACGTTTATGAAGGCAATTCTGCTTATGCCACAATAGTATTCTCCCGGAAAACGCCAATCATAAATCATCATGCTCCGATAAACGTCAAGCATCTTGGAAATAAGCGGTTTGATGCCCGGTTCCTTTCCCTCCTTGATTAGGGAATCAATGAATTCCCTTTCTTCCTTTTCCAAAATTATTGTTGTTCTCTTTGCTGCTTCCCTGTTTTTGTTTATAAGTTCATCAAGTTTTTTTTCCTTTTCCTTATCTTTCTGCATAATCATTATATCTTTAAGCATATTTTATATAGCTTATGCCTACAAAACACCATATCAATATTTCCTGGATATGCTCACTACCTTTACCGAACCGTTTTTAACAGTTGTTGACCATTTTACAATGCCGATGAAGAACTTGCATGTCTGAAAAATGATGTACCCTAGGGTATCTGAGGCGCGAAAATTGCTCTTGTTCCTGATCAAGAAAAGGCTTGTTTCTTAATCAGATACCAGACAAGGATCAACCCAACAATAAAGAGTACAAAGCCAGAAGCCATCGAGACAGTATAATCCATTCTAAGCATGTTCAGAAGTGCATAGACTATGAATGTTGGGCCAGCGAAGATCAAAAAAGCTGCCAGCATCACAAGGAAGGTCTTCATGAATTTTGAGCCAGAACCCATGTTCCCAACAGCCTTGTTTTCTTGCTTCTCTTCAGTCATGCTAACACGTTCCAGTATTGACCTAGATTCGGCGTTTTCTCTTATAACCCTTCCTTTACTTCGTTGCCCAAAGCCTTCATCAGAAATTTGAAAACAGAAAAACCCGCCCCCCTATCAGCTTTGAACCCTTGTGTTGCACCTAGCAAGCATATGCCCTCCAGGTTTTGTTCTTTTGCTATTCCTAACATCAAACCGGTAGCTCCCACAATTCTGCCTTTGCTATATATTACTGCTCCTTTTTCCATGAATTCCAACGCAAGTCTAGAAGAAGTAGCGGCCACATACACTTGCGTCTTCTCTTCTGTAATGGGCACTCCGCCCAATGTTACTATTAGACTACAGCCTTGTTTCTTAATGATATCAACCACATTGCTACAGAGTGCATAATGTGCAACGACATCATCGAAGGAAGGCTGCGTATCTCCAGTCATTATTATGAAATCGTTCTTCTCCATTGGTGCAGCATAGAACTCGTATCTGGGTAGGATGCAAATTCCATTTTGATCAATTGAGACATAATCTGGAAAAGAAGCCGAGTACAGTTCTGCAAATGGTTTTGCCCCGCAGAATTTTATCAAGAGATGAGCCGCGATTTTACCCACATTTCCAAAACCCGGAAGACCTTGAACAAAAACCGGATTTTCTAAGACCGGGTTTGAGATCTGATGGAAATATGGTTTGTCCATTGGGCCTAGCACCAAGCTCGATAATGTGTACGTGATACTAAAACGTTTTTGCAACCAAAATGAGGTTCGGCCGGAACGTAATATATGATTAGAGCAAACAAACATTTTCTAGACGGATTCGGAAAAACATCCATTAAACGTAGAAGCAGCGGGGTGTGGTAGCCAGGGTTAAACCGCCGTGCTGCGGCGGGGTAGCCTTTAAATAGGCCATTCTGCACCATAATTTTCGAGAGCCTATGAGCGAGAACAGACTATTGTTCGAACGCATACTGGGTTTGGATGAAGCGTGGAACGCAAGCTCCTATGACAGCGTCAGCAGGTGGATCAAGGCCGTCAGGCGCAGGGGAGACAGATACTCAACCAAACTTGCTTATCTCAAGTGGATGTCCTATTTTCTGCGCTTCCTAAACCTGACAGAAGATGAGAACGCTGAACTTGGAAAAAGACCCACTCCACCTGAACGCAAAGAAGAGTTGATTGCCAAAATCCGACGAGGCCTCACTCCAGACGGATTGCTTCTATTACCGAACGACAGCGCGTGTGAGAAGGTTCAAGCCTTCTGCGACAAGTACAATGAAACGGGAAAGGCCAGAACGGCACACTTGGCTCTGAACTATTTGAGAAGCTTCTTCAAACACAACGGCATCGAAAAGCTGAATGTAGAGGACTACAATTGGCGCAAAAACAGAAGAATGGAGTACGTTCCCACAAAAGAAGAAGTCTACAGGATTGCCGAGCACAGCGACGCAAGAGCTAAAGCCATAATCCTGTGCGCCTTTCAAAGCGGCCTCCGCAACTCTGCCATAAGAGCAATTCGCTACGGAGACATCAAAGAACAGCTAGAGGCTGGAAAGACACCCATAAGAATTCACGTGAGCTCGGAGTTCAGGCAAAGAATACCCCAAGCATGCAAACAAGATGTTGAATACTACACTTTCTTCGGAAAAGAGGCAACACAAGCGCTGAAAGACTACATGGAATGGAGAGTCACCAAGCAAGGCAAAATAGGCTACGATGAACCCCTTTTCACACCGTACGAAGCATTCTCACAACCAAAAACGCGAGAGAGCGCGCTTTCAGAAGACAGCCCGCAACGCCTGATAAAAAGAGCCGCAAGAAGAGCCAGAATAAAAGACTGGCGCCACATCCGCTTCCACAGCCTCCGCAAAAGCTTCAGAGCAGTGCTTGACGCCGGATATTTGGACGGAGGACAGATGGCTGAGGACGACAAAGAGTACTTGATGGGCCATACGCTCTCAAACTCAAAAGAACCGTATCACAACGCAAACGCCGACGTCCTCGAACAAAGGTACATTAAGCTGAATTGGAGCCCAACGCCCCAGGTGACGAGGGAAACAAAAATCGAGATGATAAGAACTTTCGCACAATCATTAGGCATAACTGGGCTTGAAGTGAAAATCCAGAAGCTGCGGAACGAGCAACCAGAACTCGAAGAAATAGACGCCATCGGAAGAGTCATGAGAGAGGAACTGGGCATAAACCCTTTGAAGACGAAAATGGTGAAGTATCGCAAGAACGAAGAAAACGGTGACTGCAGCGACGGAAACTGCGGAAGATATGAAACAAAAATAGTCACTGAAAAAGAACTTGTGCCTCACCTAGATGAAGGATGGAACTTGGTTAAGGAATTGAAAAGCGGAAAAATAGTTGTAAAGAGACTAATGCAGACACAAGACACCGCCTAGTGCATTCGTGGCGCGCGTTCAATCTCCGCGCGCTAATGGTGTGCGTTACTTCTGGAATTCTTTCCTTCCGAAGGGCATTTCATGCTCCACATATCTGTGGTTAAGCATCTTCTTGATTCGAAGAAATTTCTCTGGTCCCTCGCTTGATTCCTTTTCGTAGAGACTGATTTCGCCTTCGAACAAGCCCAAAACAGCCTGAACCTCCTCTGACCTGTGCATGTAAGGGTTCATCACTGCTAGTGTTGTAAATCCTCTTGACTTTAGTCCCGGCAGAATGCTATCTAGCCATTTTCTGGTTTGAACAGCGTGATGTGACAAAAGAATGTCTGAGACTATTTCAATGCAGGCTCTTCTCGGTCTCTCAGATTTTCCATCTAGCCGCTGTAAGAAACCTGCTAAAGCGATGTTTATCTCGTTAAGATTCTCGATTCCCTTACACTTGAATACGTTCGGTAGGCTTCCAATGATAGTGTCTGCCTGAGGATTGCATAGAAGCATATAGAAGTTTGATTGGAATTTCTCTGCGAGATTCTTTGCTTCGCCAGGGTTCGTTGTAACATACAACGTGGCTTCCCCGCTTTCGGCACCAACCCTGAGAAATCTCTTGACGAGAAAATCCTTTTCGTCACAAGAGGGGGAACCAAGCACAACTGTGTGACCCTCAGGAATCCCCCCAAACAACATGTCGTTTAACTCGTCATATCCAGTGTTGATATGACCAGGGAGAGCAGCTTTTGGAATATGAACGGTCACAGGCTCGCGTAACGCAGCGAAAAACTTCTGCATTTTTCTGTATGTCTCTAGGTATTCTAAACCCCATTTCGTTGCCCTGTACTGTTTGCGGCCTCCTACATCAATCTCTTTTATGAAACCATGAGAAACCAGCAGCTCCAAGCTTTTCTTCGCTCTATCAGTTGGAAGGTTTGATCCGTACGACATTCTAGTTAGGGAACAGACCCCCTTCCTTGAAATCAGATCTACAATATCCGCGTAAATGTCGTACTTTGTCCTTCTTTGTTCGCTCAAGCAGGGTCTCCGATTTTCTATAACTACTAATCATTCCAATTTTAATCTTGCTTACCGTCTAACACGCTATTGTTGATTGCCTTGGGTTGACTGGAGCGCGTGATTTCGTGTGTTCATCACTGTCTGTAGTCACAATATGTGAGTTTCGTATAATAAGCACGTATGTCAGTGTAGGTATGGGTGAATCAGAGTGACCACTCGAACAACCATTCCTCCAAGAAGCAAGAGAGCTTTTGATAGTGTTGAAGGAGATCTGGTTGTAGGCAGAGGAACAATAGTTGGTGGAACAGGAACACCAGCCATTGTAAGAGTGTCAGGTACCGTTTACTGCGAAGGAGAAAACCTTTTCGAGTGCAGTCTCACAGCGGAGAGGCTCGAAGCCGAAGGCGATCTAGCAATCCGTGGAGATCTGACAATAAAAGACGACATCCAAGTTGAGGACGGAGAGATGACGGTTTACGGTAACATTACGGCAAGGGACGTGGATATCGATGGATCACTGGTTGTAAGCAAAGACTTGCAGGCAGAGAGCATTGACGTGGGCGGAAGCTTGAAAGTCGATGGAAAAGTGAAAGGGGACAACGTAGATGCTGGAGGAAGTTTCGTGTCAAGAGGACCGGTTGAAATCGGCAGAGTTGACGTAGGGGGAAGCGTTACGATAGATTCTGAAGCAAACATAGACGAACTGGATGTTGGCGGCTCTGCGAAAGTCCTCAGCGGAAAAATTCGCAGGATAGACGTAGGCGGCAGTTTCGAATCCAAAGGCAAATTGGAGTTTGAAGAGATAGACGTTGGCGGAACAGTTCGTCTGGGGGACAAAAGCAAAGGAAAAAGCACAGAGGTGGGAGGCTCGTTCAAGGTTGAAGGCGACCTGGAATTCGAAAAGATAGAAGTGGGAGGAAAGGTTGAGATAACAGGGTCAGGCAAAGGAAAAGAGCTTGATGTAGGAGGAAAAGTCGAGGTAGGAGGATCATTAGAAATCTCAGATAACCTTGACGTGGGAGGTAAGGTGGAAGTGCGTGGCGAAGTTTATGCAGGAAAAATCCAGGTTGGCGGCTTCCTGGAGGCAAAAAAGGCCAGGGCCGAAGACAGCATCGAAGTTGGTGGAGCAATCATCACCACTGAAGGAACCGTAGCTCGCTACATCGAAATCGGAAAAGGAGGCAGAGTTCGAGGCGTTGCAAAAGGTGACCGAGTTGTCATAAGCGAGGACGCTCGGGCAGAAGACATTCACGGCAGAAAGATCCTGCTTGAGAGAGGCGCAGAAGCAAATAATGTGTATGGCGAAAGTGTGACTATTGAATCACATTGTCGCATAAACGGTGAAGTCAGATATACGGGCGACTTGCGAATAGGAGACCACGTCTCGCTGGCCAAGGAACCAAGAAAAGTGGATTCCCTTCCTGAATAACCCCCACGCTTTGCATATTACCACGTTCAACACAGACTCCAAAGGACCTTCGTGCCTGAAATGCATCTTAGAAGCTTCGCAATACGGTGGTGCAGCGCGCACGGCAAAGTCTCATTTTTTCAGCTTCGCAGTGACTTGCGCAAAATCAGCTTGGTCGTGGGATGGAGTTTGCACCCGCGCGCTAGTGCCAAATCGACGTTGCTATGCCAATGTTATTAGCGGAGTGATGGAAAGCAACAATGGAGCAATTAGAAGCGCCGTCATGTTGGTTAGCTTCATAAAGATGTTTAGAGATGGACCTGCCACATCTTTCAAGGGATCGCCTACGGTGTCGCCAACTACCGCTGCAGTATGCGTTGGGGTTCCTTTGATCCAGATGCCCTTAGCCTCTATACTTTTCTTTGTGTTGTCCCATAATGCTCCGCTGAAGGTGAAGAACGATGCCAGAAGTGCTGCTGTGCACGTTCCGCCTAGTAGCATCCCTCCCAGTGCAGCTGGTCCAAGTACCAAACCTGTCAGAATCGGTGATGCTAGAGTCACGAAAGTTGGCAAAACCATTTTCTTCAAAGCATTTTTCGTGCTAATGTCAATACATCTATCATAATCCGGCTTTACCTTGCCTTCCAAGATCCCAGGGTTCTCTTTAAACTGTCTTCTAACTTCGTTAACCATTTCAAAAGCTCCCTTCGCAGTTGCTCCAATCGTGAAAGATGAGAAAAGAAATGGAACTCCCGCACCGATCAAAATTCCAAATACAAAAGCTTGACTCAACCTCATTGACCAGAGTCCCACCACTTGGCTATATGTGGCAAACAATACAACTGTTGAAACGGTACCAGACGCTGTGGCAAAAGCTTTCGCATAAGCCTTCGTAGTATTGCCCGTAGAATCAAGCTTTTCTAATGTTTCATCAGCTGTTGCGGACACTCCAGTCATCTGTTCTATTCCTTGAGCATTGTCACTGATAGGCCCAAATGCATCGCCTGCCATAATTATTCCAATAGCCAGGTCTGTTCCCAAGTTTGCTGCAACAACACCAAAAATGGAACCGCTTGTTATCACATATGAGAACAGGACTGCGCAGATCATGGAAAAAAAGGCCAAAAACGGACTCTGGAGCCCATAAGACATGCCTGTTATGATATTCATTGCAGCTCCTCGTTTTGACGCTTCTCCCATCTCTCTGACCGGTTTTCCCGCAGGGACAACATAGTATTGCACAACAAGTCCCACGGCTGTGCTGGCCACTATTCCGCTCAATGTGCAGTAAAAGAAACGGACATCATTCAGAAGCCAGATTGATGCAACATATGCGCCTGCAATGGCGATTGCAGCAACAGTAAATAGTCCAATGTTGAGAGATGTTATTGGCTTAATATGTTTCCAGCCCCTAACAACGAAAACTCCGACGATAGTGGCTAGAACTCCAACAATACCTAAAGCAAACGGAAACATGATTGCGTTTGCTCTGGCGGCTCCGAAAAAGATGCTCCAACCAACAATCATGGCGGTCACGTAGTCGTCGCTTATTGACTCAAATAAGTCTGAGCCCCTTCCGGCGCAGTCCCCTACATTATCGCCTACTTGGTCCGCGATGACAGCTGGGTTTCTAATGTCATCCTCCGGTATGTTTTCCTCAATTTTGCCAACTAGATCCGCGCCTATGTCCGCTGCCTTTGTAAAGATTCCTCCACCCAACTGTGCGAACAAAGCGGCAAGGCTCGCTCCAAAGCCGTATCCAACCACTAAATTGGGATCCCTGTATCCGTAAAGAAGATACAGCAAGCTTATTCCGACTAGGCTCAACCCAACAACCGACAAGCCCATCACTGATCCTCCTCTGAATGCAAGAGTGAATGCCTTTGCGGGAGTAGCAAACGCTGCTCTGGCTGTTCGAACGTTTGCCCGAACAGCAACATTCATTCCAATGTACGCTGCGGTTAGGGAAAGCAGTGCCCCACTGTAAAAGGAGATGAGTACTTCTGCTGAACGGAAAATAATCGCGATTGGGATTGATAATATGGACACAAAAAGTAGAATCGTTTTGTATTGTCTCTTGAGAAAAGTTTTGGCACCGTTCCTGATGTGCCTAGCTACCTCACGCATTTCAGGAGTTCCAGGGTCTTCGCG
>Ga0209253_10001368_pt1 | contig 21345 bp, 16 predicted proteins | sample FrelakmetBRP12BR_FD_187145 | JGI IMG/M metagenome (GOLD analysis project Ga0209253, IMG submission 187145) | Freshwater lake sediment microbial communities from the University of Notre Dame, USA, for methane emissions studies - BRP12 BR (SPAdes)... | ecosystem: Environmental > Aquatic >...
CTCCCTCCGCAGTCGTGGTGGACCTTCTGGGGCGGTTTCTTGCACTTTTTCTTGGGTATGACCTGGACTGCATCTTTTCCGTGGAAGAATTGGTCGCACTTGGTCCATCCGGTCAATTCCGCCTCGGTGGCGCCGTCGGGCAGGTTGAGATCGGGGATATGGAAGAGCAGTAACAAGTCCTTGCCCTTATGACGATCCACGTTCACGAGCTTCGAGCAGACCGGGGTCGCTCCGGCGAATTTCACTGTATTCAATTCTACGTCATTGGCGTCGAAATCAGGAGTGGTGATGACGGCGACCCGGACGAAGCCCTTGGAGTTCAGGTCGATCTTGTTCACTTTGCACCAGGGTCTGATGCTAATCTTCACTGTAATGGGGTCATCTGCCGGAGGATCTGGAGGATTCGGAGGATCCGGAGAGGCCAGAGAATTCGGAACTGGTTTCTTGAGCCAGGCAACGATGTTATCCAGGAGCCGTCTGTTTCCGTCACCGAAGCTAGGGTTGGCCCACATCGAGCCATTGAGCGGCGTCGCGTCCCCGATGAACACGGCGCGGCCGCTTCCGACGTCGCCGGCGGCAAGGACCGGGGAGGGGTTATAATGGCCGCCCCAAACGTCCGGGCCCGCTGTGACTACCACGGGAAGTTGGGGGTCTGATCCAGGAGATGTGCTGCTCTCGAGTGAGACACCCCGGTAGTACACAAAGTCGTTGACGCCGGCGAAAAGCTCCCGATGGTTGGTCTGGAGCTCGGTAGGAATGAGAGTTGTAAAAGTGTAAACATACGGGTAGTCGGGAGCATCCTGATCAGAGTCATAATCGCTTTTCCAAAGTGCCTGCGCATCGAATGTCACTCCAAATGCCTCCGGAAGAGTATTGTAAGGCCCCGGACCATCGGCGTCATAGAGCACCCAGAGCCCGCCCCCGTTTGCAACATAGGACTGCACCGCGGCCACTTCATCCAGCGTGAAGTCCCTGGTCGTGGGCTGGGTCACCACGAAGAGCGAGCAGTTAGCTAGGGCGGCCGCCAGGGCGGCAGCGTCCGCAGGCTGGCCCTGCACATCACTCACCTCGCACCCCTGCGATGCAGGGACGTTGGTCAAACCGCTCACGTCAGCCGTCTGACCATGGCCGCGGTCAACCACCAGTGTGGGCACCGCTGGGGGGGCCGGTGCTGGCGCCGGTTTGGAGCACGCTCCCGCAGCAATCCCTGCTCCAGCTACGAGCAGCAGCACGGCGAGGAGCACACCGAGTAGGCTTTTCATTCTACACATGACACCACCTCCTCTAGCAGAACGGCAAAAGGCCATACTTCGCCGTTCCTTCAGTACCCATGTCGGTTGTTCCTGTCTGCAAGGGGGGTGCCAGGTCGTATTAATTTACAACTCATTGTAATAACAATAAGAAATTTCATACTTCCCAACTTGGCTTGCCCGGTGGAATGACAATATTTGGCATTCTGGTCAAACCATGTCTGGTGAAAACGCCAGATCTCCCAGGCGTCCTCACCACTGTTCCCACTCCTTCCCGTCATGGCGCCAGAATTCGATCAGACCATGGGAGCGGAGACGGATGGCATAGGTTCGTCCTCTGCTGTTATGGAGGTAGATGGTCCCGGCGCTGCACGTCCCGTTCGGATTGAACTTGATCCGGTCCAGCGTGAAGGTGACTCCGTCGCCGCCGCCGGCGGCGAGCTCGGTGTCATGGGGCCCCCGGCTGGGGCCGCCCTGCTCCTGGGGATAGGGCTTCAGCCAGACCCCCGGCAGGGCCAGAAAATCGAGGACCGTCTCGCCTCGCTCCAGGGAGTCCTTGTGGAGGTTGCCGTTCCAGTCCTCCCAGAGGAGACAGCCCCCCGATCTGAGACATCCATCCCCGTCAACGTCGAAGTCCAGATAGTTCGGCGCCCCGCGCTGAATTGCCTGGAGCCGGGCCCGTTGAATCTGGACGACGAGCGCTCGGGCTGCGGCGTGGAGGCGGTAGTGGGGCAGCCACTGGTTGACCTGGTGCGCACCGATCAACACCAGGGTTCCGACCACGGCCATGGTTACCAAAAGCTGGGTCAGTGTGGCTCCTCGCTCTTCGTTGCCCATGGCGGCCCCCTTCTATTTTTTTCTGGTACAGGCGGAGTCGACAGGAGCAGTCCCCGGGGTGGGGTGAGAAAAAAGTGCGCCTGCCTTGCTGGAAACAACCGCGGACCGAAATTATGAAACCCTGTTACCTCTGAGTTGAACAACTGACGCGGAAAATCGGCGAGGAGTGCGCTCTGCCGGATGACCACGATGCACCCACGTGGAATCTACGCCACTAGGATACGCGAGGGTGGTGCCTTGAGTAAAGGAAAAATGCATTTGCAATCTCTTCTTGGTTGTGACATGTAGAACCCTAATGGGGCATGGCGTGTAACCACCTGGGTACCACGAAAAAAGCCCCTTACCCCCCTTTAGCAAAGTGGGGTGGAGGGATTTGCAAAGTATTTTGAACGGAACTCTAGCGCTCGCCCTCAGTCGTGCCTTCTCCCCTCTTCTGTTTGCGTCGGTGACCTTCAACGGAAGATAGGGGACTGGATCTTGCGGTCGGCCCCTTCATCTCGGAGAGCGTCCTGTGCTGGCCGAGTTGACCATCCGGAATTTCGCCATCATCGACGAACTCTCCATCTCCTTCGGTCCCGGTCTTACCGTCATCACCGGCGAGACGGGGGCGGGGAAGTCTATCCTGGTCAACGCCATCAACCTCCTTCTGGGCAGTCGAGGAACGGCGGATCTCATTCGGGGCGGAAGCCAGGAAGCCACAGTGACTGCCCTGTTTCTTCGAGGCAAGGAAGATCAAGAATTTCTCGTCCAGAGAACCCTTTCCGTGTCCGGACGGAACCGGGTGCACGTGAACGGCGAATTGACTACCGTATCGGCCTTGACCGATCTCTGCCGCGGCCTGGTGAGCATATCCGGACAGCACGAACACCAGCTTTTTCTCGATCCTCAGGTCCAGTTGCACATCCTCGATCGGTACGGTGACCTGGAGGAGTTGCGGCGGACCTACGGGGCCACGTTCGCCCGTCTGCGGGAGACAGGTGCCGCACTGGAGCGCCTCCGGCGCCAGCTTCGGGAGCGCCGAGAGCGAGCGGAGCTTTCCCGGTTCCAGGTGGAAGAGATCGTCCGGGCGAAGATCGAGTCGGACGAGGAGCTCAGTCTCGCCGCTGAACGGGAGATCCTCCGCCATGCCGAGCGCCTCCACCAGGGTGCTGTTTCAGCCTACGACCTCCTTTACGGCGAAAGCGGAGCGGTGGTTGAGCGTCTCGGCCAGTGCGAGAGAATCCTCGCCGACCTCGGCCGGCTGGATCAGACCCTCCAGAGCCCCATTGGTACCCTGGAGGAGCTTCGTCACCGGCTGGAGGATGTAGCCCTCGGTCTGAGGGACTATTATCAAAGGATGGAGGCTGACCCCGCACGGCTTCAGTGGGTCGAGGAGCGGCTGGATCTCCTGCATCGGCTCATGCGGAAGTACGGCGGCAGCAGTCGGGCGGTGCTGGCCCAGGCGGAGCGACTCCGCCAGGAACTCGAGGCGGTGGAAGATGGCGAGGCCGAGATCGCTGCGAGGGAGCAAGGGCTGGAGGATCTTTGCCGGCAGGCGGTGAGCGAGGCCCGGAACCTCTCCGACCATCGCCGCGAGACGGCCGAGCGGTTAGCTCGGGCTGTGGAGGATCGCTTGGCGGCGCTCGATATGCCTCACTCTCGTTTCACCGTACCCTTCGACACCGAGCAACAAAGCACCCAGGGGTACGCAGTAAAGGTGGGCGAGTATCTCCTCGACGAGAGCGGCATGGACCGGGTTACCTTCCTGTTCTCAGCGAACCCCGGGGAGGAGCCGCGACCCATGGCCAGAATCGCCTCGGGCGGGGAACTGTCGCGAATTGTTCTCGCCCTCAAGGAGCTCCAGGCGCGGGAGCGGGCGGAGGAAACCCTCATCTTTGACGAGGTGGATGCCGGCATCGGCGGCCGGACCGCCGACATGGTGGGTCAGCGTCTGAAGGCCCTTGCCAGGAGGCACCAGGTAATCTGCATCACCCACCTACCCCAGATCGCCTGTTACGGAGAGCATCACTTTGCCGTCCGGAAGGGTACCCGGCAGGGTCGCACCACCATATCGCTCGATGGATTGTCCGGCGAAGCCCGCCTGGAGGAGATCGCCCGCATGCTGGGAGGCGTGAAGGTCTCAACGCAAACCCGGGCCCACGCCCGGGAGATGTTGGAGCAGGCCCAGAAGAAATAAAGCCCCCTAGTACCTCACGCCGAAGTCGGAAAACTCTCCGGTGTAGTCCAGCCACTGCACGTCCACGGCGGTCACATCCGAGAAGGGCGAGCCACGGTGGCACCAGCGAATCATATCCTCCACATCCTTCCGCTCACCTTCCAGGACCGCTTCGACCCTGCGGTCCCGGGTGTTCCGCACCCATCCGCGAACGCCTCGCTCGTAGGCAGCCTCCACGGTGTAGCCCCGGAACATCACGCCCTGGACCCGTCCCGAGATGAGCACACGGGCCCGCACCTTGGGCATCAGGCTCACCCCCTTTCGTTACACGACGCGGGGACACAGAGACACGGGGACACGGCGAGAAAGAGGTCTCAGATCCGATGCCTTCACGAATGGAGACCGCCGTGGCAGGCAATTTCCAACTCTCGCTAAGGCACTGTTTCGCCGCGTCGCCCCTTCACCGGGTCCCCGCGTCGAATTGACATCTCCGTGTCTCTCCGTCCCCCTATCACCGCGTCATGTCGTTTGCCGGAAACCTCACGGAAGTCCGTCTCAGCCCTGTTCCTTGCCAATGAGCTTCAGAAACTCCTCCTCGGCGAGAAGCGTTATCCCCAGGCCCCTGGCCTTTTCGAGCTTGGTGCCTGCTCCCGGTCCATAGACCACATAGTCGGTCTTCCGGGAGACGCTGGAGCTGGTGCTGCCGCCCAGGGACTCCACCAGCTTCTCCGCCTCGCCACGGGTGAATCGCTCCAGATTGCCGGTGAAGACAAAGGTTTTTCCGGTGAACTGAGTCTGGGACCCCTCGGCTGCCGCTACGCGCCGCGGTTTCACCTCGAGGAGGAGGCGGTCGAGGGCCTCGTTGGTGGCCGGGTTGCTGAAGAAACCCACGACGGACTGCGCGACGACGGGGCCAACACCAGTCACACCCAGAAGGTTATCGAGGCTTGCCTTCCGGATGGCCTCGAAGGAGCCGAAGGCCTTGGCAATATCGGACGCCGTCTTTTCCCCCACGTTGGGTATTCCCAGCCCATAGAGGAACCGATCCAGTTCGGGCTCCCTGCTCTTTTCGATGGCATCGAGGAGATTCCTGGCGGAGAGTTCGCCGAATCCGTCGAGGCTCGCCATCTTTTCACTGGAGAGTCGGTAAAGGGAGGCAAGGTCGGTTATCAACCCCTTTTCCAGAAAGGTGGCGACGGTCTTTTCCCCGAGACCTTCGATGTCGAGAGCGCTCCTCGACCCGTAGTGCCGGATGCTCCCGTGGATCTGGGCGGCGCAGCCGAGGCGATTGGGGCACTTGTGGTAAGCCCCGACTCGGACCACATCGGCCGCGCAGACCGGGCAGTGCTCCGGGGGCCGAGTCGGCTCGCCCCGGGGAACCCCCGACCCGACCACCTCCACCACCTGGGGGATGACGTCCCCGGCGCGCTTGATCCGGACGGTATCTCCGGGACGAACATCGAGCCGGTCCACCTCACCGTAGTTGTGGAGCGATGCACGCGAAACCGTGACTCCGCCCACATCCACCGGAAGGAGCAAGGCCACCGGGGTGAGCTTCCCGGTTCTTCCCACCTGGGCCATGATCTTCTCCACCCGTGTCACCTCTTCCCGGGGCTCGAACTTGAAGGCCACGGCCCAGCGCGGGTTTCGGGCGCGGGTGCCCATGGCTTCTCGGAGCGGCAGGGAGTCGACCTTGACCACGATGCCGTCTACCTCAAAGGGGAGCTGATCGCGCGTGGCACTGAACCGGCCGTGGACTTCCTGGATTTCTTCCAGGAAGCTACAGCGCACGAGCGCCATGTCCCCAACCGGGAGGCCCCATCTGAACATGGCGGCGAGGGCGTCACTTTCCCTCTCGTAGCCGAGCTCGGGGGCGTTCATAAGCTCGAAGGGATAAAGCTCCAGGGGGCGACCGGCGGTGACAGCCGGGTCGAGCTGCCGCAGGGACCCTGAAGCCGCGTTCCGAGGATTGGCGAAGGGCCTCAGGTTGTCGAGGATGAGCTGTTCGTTCAACGCGCGGAACCCTTCAACCGGCATGAACACCTCGCCCCGCACCACGACCCGAGCCGGTGCTTCGTCGGTGAGAACCTTGGGAATGGCGGCGACCGCACGAATATTGAGGGTCACGTCCTCGCCGGTGAATCCATCGCCCCGGGTTGCGGCTCGGCTGAGGCGGCGGTCCTCGTAGACCAGTTCCAGGGAGACCCCGTCCACCTTGGGCTGGACCAGGCACTCCACGGGAATACCGCCTGCAGCCTCGCGGGTCCGCCGGAGAAAATCCTCGAGAATCTTGGGCTCATGGGATGATTCGAGGCTGAGCATGGGGCGGTGGTGCGTGACAGGCCGGAAGGTCTCCAGGGCTTTCACCTCCACGCGCTGGGTGGGCGAATCGGCGATGATGAGCTCGGGATACCTCTCCTCAATCTGCCGAAGCTCCCGGAAAAGCTCATCGTAGGCTGCGTCCGAGATTTCTGGGTCATTGAGGCGGTAGTAGCGGTAGTTGTGATAGTCGATCTGTTCCCGGAGCTCGGCGACCCGCCGGCGGATGTGAGGGGAGATGGGTTTCTGCGCTTCGGCCATGGCCTATCTCTCAGGTATCCCTGGGGCGGATGCCCGCGATGGGAGACGGGGAGAAACGGTGACTCGGCGAACCAGGTATCTGCCCCGCCGAGCCGGGCCTCCGCGTCCCCATTATGCCTCAGGCACGGGCGCGAGAACAAGGCAAGGCACATTTGCCCTCGGGCTATCTGGCAGGTTGTCGAGAAACCCTTGAGCACGCCTTGCTCTTACACGGTCTTGCCTGAAGTCCCCTAAGGCCGGGTGATCTGTCGGCAAGGCTGCATAGTCGCACCATGAATAAGGGCGTGGTGGTCCGGCCCCCCAGCAGCGCGAAGGGGCAATATTCGGGAGCCGTTCCCGAGGACCGGCGAGCAAGAGGTGGCTCCAGATGCGCCTTGCCTCACAGATGACCCGGCCTCCAGCGGCAGCCTCCTCGGTGGTCGTGAGAAGAGTTTTTCAACAACCTGCTGGAGATCACGATCCGGGCTCGGAAGGGAGGGCGGCGCAGAAGTCGAGGAGCGCTCTCACTGCCCGACGGCAGGAGTTCTTGAAGGTGGGACTCCCGAAGCCGGGGCGCCATTTCAGGGTAAAGAGCTCGTCGGAAACCACGAGAAGCCCTGTCAGGCGTACCCCGCGATACCCTGCCACCCGAAAGAGGGCGGCCATTTCCATCTCCACCGCCAGGACTCCCTCCGCGCCATAGGAGAGGACCTTTCCCACGGTCTCGCGCAGGGGGGCGTCTGTGCTCCACACTGGACCGGCATGGAGAGGATGGTCGCCTTGATCGCAGAAGCCCTGAAGCTTCGCGGCGAGGAAAGGGTCGGGTGTGACGGCGGGAGAAACGGTAGGGTAGTGGGCGGAGGTCCCTTCCTCACTCCGAGCCCCGGTCGGCATAACCCAGTCCCCTATCCTTATCTGTGGTTGGAGGGAGCCGCACCAGCCGAGCACGATGACGGTCCGGCTGCCGAGGGCAACCAGCCTCTCGAGGACCATGACAGCCTGGGGTGCCCCGAGTACCGGCCCGGCCAGGGTGATGGTCCGGTCGGCATAGCACAGATCAAGGAAACGAGCGTTGTAAAACTCGCGAGCGCTGTCTGCCACCCGGACAGCCAAACGGCAGAAGCGCCGACGATCCGCCTCGGTACAGACGATGATCGCCACCGGCGCGCTTGGCTTCTCCCGAGCGCCGCGGCGGGACTCGATGATCACCCGATCACAATCGACCACCATGGCCACGCAAAAAAAAGCGGAGCCCATGAGCCCCCAAGTTCGGGACCCTTGTTCTCCGCTCCGGTGAGCACCTATCGCCAGGGAATGAGAACGCACCTCTCGTGATCAGAAGGTGCGCCTGCAGCGGGTGTTACTGCACCAAGCCCTTCAGCTTGCTGCCGGCCTTGAACTTCACCGCCTTGGAGGCCCTGATTCTAATCTTCTTCCCGGTCTGGGGATTCCTGCCGTCCCGAGCGGCCCTGCTCGCGACGCCGAAGGTGCCGAAGCCCACGAGCGTGACCTTGCCGCCCTTCTTCAGAGCATCGCTCACGCCGCTGAGGAACCCGGCCAGAGCCTTCTCCGCCGCGGCCTTGGTAATCCCTGCACTGTTTGCCATTTTTGCCACGAGATCTGCCTTGGTCATAGACTCCTCCTCCTTGTGACCGACGATTCCTGGCTGGCCCCTTGTCCATGTCCCCTAGATCCGCTCCAGCAGCGGCCGGGCGCAGGGCCCTCCCGTAGACCTGCATGAATAGTGGCATTATACATAAGCCGATTTGCGATGCAAGAAGATTTTTAAGAAAAAGTAACGCCTTACAGGAAACGCCCCCAAGCCGACTGCTGTGTGGGATTCGGTAATTGTCTATCTACCCATATTTCTTGGGGTTCTTAAGAAAATAGGTATAGGTATTGCGGCTATTAGATTTCTGTTCTTTCAGCCGAGAGCCGGCCGGATTTTCATCTTGATGCCGTTGCGCTCGAAGAAAAGTTTAAGGATCCGGGCGGTGGCTCCCCAGATGATGTATCGGTCGTAGGGGACGAAGTACACCTGGATGGTGCGGTGATCCGATCGGAAGGTGCGCCAGTACCAGTGGCTCGCATCGGCCAGGAACTGGTAAGGCACCAGAAGGATCTCGGCAACCTCCCTGCTGTTCAACCGGAAGGGATAGGGATACGGGATGTGGCCGACGAAGGTGTGAACGAGGAATCCCGAGACGGCGGTGTTGACCGGATCGAGGGAGCCAAGCACCTCCACGTCCTCAGGCTTGATGCCGATCTCTTCCCTGGTCTCTCGGAGGGCCGTGGCGAGGAGGCTCTCGTCGCCGGGGTGTTGAACTCCACCAGGAAAGGAGATCTGACCCTTGTGGGCCCTCACCGTCTGGGTCCGCTTGGTGAGGAGAATGTGAAGCTCCTTGTCCTTGTAGAGGAGCGGCATGAGCACCGCCGCGAGCGTGAGTTGCGGCGCTGCGGATCGATCTCGCGGGGCTTTCCTCAGATTCTTGCGAATGGCTTCGAGCACGGTGAGGCTCTCCAGGAGAGGTGATTGTAATCCATGGCTCCCTTCCCCGCAACCCGCCTTCTTCGATTGACAGGGTGGGAGGAGCATGGTACACAGGGCCCCATGCGCTGGCGGAACAGGCCCAACCTGACCCTGCACTCTCTATCCCGAGGCCGCCCTCTCATCCGACTCTCCTTGGTACTCGGGGTGCTCCTCAGTTGTCTCATTACGGCTCGCTCCTTCTCCCTCCTCGAAGAACCCTGGCAGACCACGCCGCGTGCTTTATCACGCTATCCTGACCGGTTCGCCGACAAGCAGGAACATCGTGGGAGTCTCCGAACGGTGGCCTATCAGGTGAGACCGGGTGACACCCTCCGTCAGATCCTTATTAAACATGGAGTCGATTCCCGGGAGGCGGGAGCCCTGGCTTCGGCGGGAAAACCCCACTGGAATCTCCGACAGCTCAAGAACGGTGAGCGCCTGCAGCTTCTCTTCCTCAAACAGCCCGCGCGCCTGGAGAAAGTTCGCTGTCACGATGGAGAGGGACGGGTCCTGACCATCGGCCGAACGCCGTGGGGCTGGGTCGCGAGCCCCTATACCGAACCGGAATTCGTAACCATCGCCGTGGCTGAGGGAACCATCCGGGGTTCTCTCTACCAGAGCGCTGCCGACGAGGGGATAGATCACGACCTGGCCTTCGCCCTTGCCGATATTTTTGCGTGGGATATCGACTTTCTTGTGGACCTTCGCAACGGTGACCGCTATAGCCTCCTCTATGAACAGCGATTCCGAAACGGAGTCTTCGTCGGCAATGGCCGGATCTTGGCCGCCCACTTCGACAATGCCGGCACTCGATATGAGGCCTATCTCTACCAGGTGCCGGGCATGGAGGCGGGCTACTACGATCGCGACGGACGCTCCCTCCGCCGGCAGTTTCTCAAATCCCCCCTCCGTTATACACGGATAAGCTCCGGTTACTCCCGGAGTCGGCTGCATCCTATCTTCAAAGTCTACCGGCCCCATCTTGGCATCGACTATGCAGCCCCGGCGGGGACGCCGGTTGCAGCCGTGGGAGGCGGGCGGGTGGTCTCGGCCGGCTGGAGCAAGGGATTCGGCCGGTGCGTGGAGATCCGCCACAACGGGTCCTACTGCAGTGCCTACGGCCATCTGTCGCGCTTCGCTCCCGGCCTGCGACAGGGAGCCGCGGTGAAGCAGGGGCAGATCATCGGCTATGTGGGATCCACCGGTTGGGCTACCGGGCCTCACCTCGACTTCCGGTTCAAGAGGGACGGTCGCCCGGTCAATCCCATGCACATCCGCTTTCCCACGGCAGAGCCGGTTCCGCGCCAGCACCTGACCGCATTCCGGGAACATGTGGCCACGCTGGACGGTGAACTTGTAGTGACCCGCACCAAGGCCGACGACACCATCCCGCCCGGGGTTCTCGCCGCCTCTTCCAAGACTCCTTAGGGGATACTCGATTTTTTGGTTTAGTCCGCCCGTCCCGGGCACAGCCATCGTGTTCCCAGGGTCGCCCATCCGTTCCCTGTAAGTGGTATGATGAGCCCGAGAATGGTCCGGCAAGACAGGGTAATCTGGTCGGCAATTCTGCATAGTCACGTCATCGATAGTGTACGGGCAGGCCGGGCCTCTTGGGGGAGGGGTGGGGGAAAGTTCGGGAGGCCTTTCTGCAGGCGCACGGCTACGAGGATGCTCCGCGTGCGCTTTGCCTCGTAGATCACCCTGTCTCGCGTAGGAAGCCTCCTTCGTGAGCAGGTAAAGGGTTTTTCAGCGACCTGCTCGCTACGAGGTGCGGGTAAATGGATCCGGCGATGATCGAGGTGGCTCTACCTCTCGCGGTACCCGGCACGTTCCACTATCGGGTGCCGCCGGAGCTTCAAGCCCAGGTGGCCGTGGGCCGAGAGGTGGTGGTACCCTTCGGCCGACGGCGCCTCACCGGCTCGATCGTCGCCGTCGGCACGGAACCACCACCTGATCTTGCCGCGCCCATCCGGGACATTGTCGAGATCACCCCCGGAGAGCCCCTCTTCTCCGAGTCGCAGATTCCTTTTTTTCGGTGGCTGAGTAGCTATTACCTTACCCCGCTGGGGGAGGTGATCCGGACCGCCCTCCCCGGGGGAACCCGGAGCGTCACCAGGCGGCTGGCACAGGTGACCGAGGCGGGTCGCCGGGCTCTGACAGAGGAGGAGATCAGCCCGGAGGGGCGTGACGTCCTCGCCCTTCTCCTGGAGCACCCTGGTCTCGGTCTCGCCCAGATCCGGCGCCATCTTCCCGATCGGGAGGTCCGATCGATCTGCGACAAGCTCCGTCGGCAAGGGTTCCTCCTCTGGGAGGATCGGCTCCGGGGACCGCGGGCGACCCCCAGGCGCCTCCGGGTGGTGAGAGCCCTGGTGCAGCCGGGTCAAGAGGGATTAGAGCTCAAGCCGAGGGAGCGGGAGCTCCTCGAGCAACTTGCCGCCGGGCCCCGTCTCCTCCGGGATCTCGAGGGGCAGGTGACGAACCTGGCCTACTGGGTCCGGAAGCTTGCGGCTCGCGGCCTGGTCCAGGTGGCCTCGGAGGAGGTCTACCGGGACCCTGCCGGACCGCCCGTCATCGAGGCCGGCCCGCCGCCGCGGCTCACGCCCGAGCAGGAGGGGGCCGTCCGGGCGGTGAGCGAGGCGCTCCGAAACGGAGAGTTCTCGAGTTTCCTCCTCCACGGGGTTACGGGAAGCGGGAAGACCGAGGTGTATCTCGCCGCCACTGCGGTGGCGCTCGATCTCGGGCGGCAGACCTTGGTGCTCGTCCCGGAGATCGCCCTCACCGCTCGCCTCGAGGCCCTCTTCCGCCACCGGTTTCAATCCCGGGTTGCCATCCTCCATAGCAGCCTCGGCCGGGGCGAGCGGCGGGACGAGTGGATGCGCATTCGCCGGGGCGAAGCCCCCGTCGTCGTCGGGGCCCGTTCCGCCATTTTCGCCCCCCTGGACCGATTGGGGCTGATCGTGGTGGACGAGGAGCACGACGCCTCCTACAAGGAGGAGAGGGGGCTCCGTTACCACGCCCGAGACGCAGCCGTGATGCGGGCCAAGCTCGCGGCCGCGGTGGTGCTGATGGGCTCCGCGACCCCTGCCCTCTCCTCCTTCCAGAACGCCCTCCAGGGAAAGTTCCGGCTGCTCCGGCTGCCTCATCGCATCGATCAGCGGCCCTTGCCCAGGGTGGCGGTAATCGACATGCGCCAGCAGAAGAGTGGGACGGTGATCTCGCTCCCGTTACGCCACGCCCTGGCGGACACTCTGGCTGCGGGCAAACAGGCCCTCCTTCTCATCAACCGGCGCGGTTATGCCAGCTTCCTCCTTTGCCGTCGCTGCGGCCATGTGCCGCGCTGCGAGAACTGCTCCCTGAGCCTTACCTGGCATCGGGCGGCGGAGAGCCTCCGCTGTCATCTCTGCAACCTGGCCATGCCAACTCCCTCCATCTGCCCCCGGTGTGAGGCTCCCATGCTCAGGCCTCTCGGCTTCGGAACCCAGCGCGTGGAGCGGGAAGTGCAGCGCCTCTTTCCTCAGGCCCGAGTGAGTCGGATGGATCGGGACACCATCCAGACCAGACAGTCATTCATCCGCCTGCTCCGGGACCTCGGGCGCGGTGCCATCGACATCCTTGTCGGCACCCAGATGATCGCCAAGGGCCATGATGTGCCCGGCATTACCCTCGTAGGGGTGGTGAATGGCGACACCTCCCTCCAGTGGCCGGATTTCCGCGCCTCCGAGGTGACCTTTCAGCTTCTCACTCAGGTTGCCGGCAGAGCCGGGCGAGGCGATGATCCGGGGCTGGTGCTGGTACAGACCTACAACCCGGAGCACTACAGCATTCGCTTCGCCAAGGAGCACGATTACCTGGGATTCTTCACCGAGGAGACGGCCTTCCTCAAGGAGCTCGGATACCCTCCATTCCGGCGTCTCGTCCTGCTGCATCTGGCGGGGAATGTGGAAGGGAGGACGCGGGAGGCGGCGGAAAAGCTGGCGGAGCGGTTCCGGGAGCTTCGAGAGCGGCATTCCGATTCGTTTCAGGAGCTAGAGCTCCTCGGGCCGGCAGCGGCCCCGCTTTCCCGGATCAAGGGCAAATACCGATGGCAGCTCCTGCTCCGGGCCGGGAGGTCGGCGCTCCTGCGGGAGGCGGCGCGCCAGCTCCTGGAATGGGGAACGAGCGCGCTCAAGGGCTCGGGAGTCAACCTGGCGGTTGATGTGGATCCCCTGTCGCTGATCTGATGAGCTACCCAATCGCTTACCAGCGGTAGGGTGGGCGCCGCCCACCGGAAATGGTCCTGGGCGTCGCAGACATCCTCTTGCGTTTCAAGAAGGTCGGCTGCCTGTCCCATGATCAGCGCCAACCACCACTCTAAAGCCCCTTCTTCTCGAACCAGGTGAAGAGCGCCAGGGCCACGACCGCGAACACCGGGATGATCACCCAGGGGCTCAATCCAAGCACCTCGGCCAAGGTGACCTTCCCGAGATCACCCCAGGTGAGGACCGTTTTCTTCATGAAAGGGAAGGCCTCGGCATACAGGGCCGCGCCGGCGAGCATCCCCAGGATGCCCCAGACGGCGTCCCACCTTCCCTCCCCGAGGGCACCCGCCGAGGTCCCTGGACAGTAGCCGAGGAGACCCCAGCCGATGCCGAAGGTGAGGCCGCCGAGGATGTTCGCGCCAAGGAGCGTTGGTTTCACCGAAAGTTTGGCGAGCCCGAATTCTCTGAGGAGATATACCCCCGCCATCCCCACAACCACGGTGGAGAGCATGAACTTCACAATGGTCATGTCAAGGAGGCGCAAGGCGCCGAGCTGCTTGTCGTACCGGAGCACCCTGCCCTTCTGGAGCAGGAGACCGAAGAGCACTCCCGTGATGAGGCCGTAGACGAGCATGCTCATGATCGATCACCTCCCCCGTAGAGCAGCCGAGCCGCAATCAGGCCGCCGGCGAAAAAGCAGACCAGGGCGATCAACCCGCTCACTGCCAGCTGAACCGAACCGCTCAGCCCGTGGCCGCTCGGTCAGCCGTCGGCGAGCCGAGCCCCGAACATGGCGACGGCCGCACCGATGAAGGCAACGGCCGCACGCTTGGCCCGGCTTGGACCGAAGCGCCGCTCCCACATGTCGGGCACAGCCTGTAAGCGGAAACTTCCCGAGGTGACCGCAGAGATGAAAGAGCCCAGAAGGATGCCGATCACAAACATCCACTGCCAGTCGATCTCGGGGAGTTCTTTCACAAAGTACTCCATTGCCGCCACCCGCTCGGCGCTGAAGAGCTTTTCGACCATCCCGGCCGAACGGACAAAGGTCGTGGAGGCGCCGAAGAACTTCCCCGTGATCCAGACGGAGAGTATCAAGACCACTCCGCTGAGCGCCCCCGCGACATAGGGGCTCCAGCCACCATCGTTCTTGACCTTCACTGGCACGGACCTCCTTTCTCGTTTCTGGCAGGTTGCTGAGAAACTCTCTTCATGATGTCGGAGGAGACTGCCAAGTGAGCCGGGCTGGTCAGTGAGGCGAGGCGCATCTGGAGCCTCCTCTTACCTCTCTGGCCTGACGGAAGGCCTGCCGAACCGTGCACAATGGCTCTGCAGGCGGGCCGTACCACCACAACCTTATTCATGATGCGACTATGCGGCGTTGCCGAACCGACCGGCCCGGCTCAGATCTGCCGTGACACCTATCCATCATGAGCCCACCGATCAGCTCCCGAGGGCTGCCGGAAGCTCATAAAGGAGCGCAGCGGCAGAGCGGATCCCCCGATGGAAATCCTCGAGGGAGAAGCGCTCGTTGGGCGAATGGGCGCCGTCGTCAGGGCTTCCCCACCCCAAGAGCAAGATGTTCCGGTATCCAAGCAGGTCCTTGAACAGGGTCACGATGGGGATGGAACCCCCCTCGCGGATGAAGACCGGCCTCTTGCCGAAGCCGATCTCGATCGCTCGGGCCGCTGCCTGCACGCCCGGCTCCTCCCGGGGAATCAGGACCGGGTCGTTCCCGTGGATGCTCGTAATCCGTACCTGGACGCCCGGCGGCGCTTGGGCGCGGATGAATGCTTCGAAGAGGCGGTCGACGGTCGCGGCGCGCTGACGGGGCACGAGGCGCATGCTCACCTTGGCCCCGGCTTTCGCCGGGATGACGGTCTTGGCGCCCGCGCCGGAGAAGCCGCCCCAGATGCCGTTCACATCCAAGGTCGGGCGGGCGCACTTTCGCTCCATGGGGGTGTAGCCTGCCTCGCCGACGAGCACCTCTACACCAAGGTACTCCTTGAGCTGAGCCTCAGCAAAGGGAAGTGATGCCATCTCCTGGCGCTCCCACGGTTCCAGATCGAGGACGTCATCGTAGAAGCCAGGAATGGCGACGGTGCCGTCTGGCCTCTTGAGGCGGGCGAGCATGTCGGCGAGCACCTGAACCGGGTTCGTTACTACCCCGCCGAAACTCCCGGAGTGGAGGTCGAAGCGGGGCCCCTGGACATCCACCTGGAAGTAGGAGAGGCCGCGGAGGCCGTAGGTGATGGCCGGGATTCCCGGAGCGAACTGGGACCCGTCCGAGATGGCGACGGCATCGGCTCGCAGGTCGTCGCCATGGTTCTCGAAGAAGCTCCGGAGGCTGGGGCTCCCGATCTCCTCTTCGCCCTCAATGAGGGCCTTCACGTTGAGGGGCAGGCGCCCCTCGATCAGCAGCAGCGCCTCTACCGCCTTGAGGTAGGTGAGGAACTGGCCCTTGTTGTCCGTCGCTCCCCGGGCATAGATGAACCGATCCCGGACCGTGGGCGAAAATGGCGGCGATACCCACTCATCGAGCGGATCGGGCGGCTGCACATCGTAGTGGCCGTAAATGAGGAGCGTTGGCAGGTCGGGATCTCGCAGAAGCTCACCATAGACCACCGGGTGCCTGTCTGTTTCGTACAGTGTGGTCTGAAATCTCAACCGTTTCAGCCGGTCCACGGTCCACTTCGCAGCCCGTCGAACGTCGGCGGTGTGGCGGGGGTCCGTGCTCACACTCGGAATGCGCAGGAACTCGGCGAGCTCGTCGACGGCGCGCTGCCGCGCGGCATCGATCTCGGCAAGGGCCTCTTGGGGGATCATCGGGATCTCCTTATGAAACCAGTTCCGAAGGCCTCGTGATCGGGCAACCACCGCAGGTGCCGCTCATTGTACCGATTCTTGCGCCGTTTTCCACCAGGAAGTTCCGGCGGCGACTTGCCTTTTCCCTTGACCAGAGCCGCTGGAAGTGGTAGCTCGGTGCTCGTTCCGGGAGGACCCCCGGGTGAGGGGCGAGATGGTTCACTGGAAGCAAAATCTGGCAGTGGTCTGGGTCTCCCAGTTCCTGTCCATCATGGGCTTTTTTTTCGCCATCCCCTTCGCACCCTACTACATCCAGGAGCTCGGCATCCGGGACCCGGTGAAGATCAAGCTCTGGGTGTCGCTCTTCGGTGCGGCGGCTCCCTTCAGCCTGGCCATTTTCTCTCCCATGTGGGGCGCCCTTGCCGATCGTTACGGCCGGAGACTCATGCTGCTCCGGGCCAACTTCGGGGCGGCGGTGGTGCTCGCGCTCATGGCCACGGTTGAGACCGTGGAGGCCCTCATCGCGCTCCGGCTCCTCCAGGGTCTTCTCGCCGGTACCGTGACCGCTGCCCAGACCATGGTCACCTCAACCACCCCGGAGAATCGGAGCGGCACCGCCCTGGGAGCACTGAGCGCGGCGGTCTACTCCGGCACCATGGCGGGCACCTTCCTCGGTGGCATCTTTGCCGAGTACTTCGGCTATCGCTACTCCTTTCTCGGTTCTGGTCTCCTTCTCCTGCTGGCCGGCATTCTCATCGTGGTCGGAACCAGGGAGGATTTCGTTCCGCCCCCGCCCCGGCAGGAGGAAACCGGCTCCTCGAGAGCGATTGCAGTCGGGATCGGTCATGCTGTGCCCCTCCTCTTGCTCACGGCCACCATGTCTTTTTGCCGCCAGTACGACAACTCCCTGTTTCCCCTCCTCGTGCAGGACATTCACGGGAGCATCCAGGGGGCGGCCTTCTGGACCGGAAGCATATCGGCGGTTGCCGGTCTCGCCGGGTTTCTTGCCGGAATCGTCTTCGGGCGGCTGGCGGATCGGGTGGATCCTCCCCGGCTGGCAAAGGCCTCCTCCCTGGGAGCAGCGCTCTTCTTAGTGCCCCACGGTCTTCTTCAAGGACTTCTCCCCCTCTTTCCCACCCGCTTCGCCATGGTCTTCTGCGCCGGCGGGTTGGAGCCGGTCTTCCAGGTCTGGCTTGCCAAGGTGACCTCTGTTGAGAGGAGAGGCTCGGCCTTCGGCTGGGCGGCGACGGCCAGGTCCTTCGGGTGGTTCGCGGCGCCACTCGTGAGCGGGTTGGTCGCCTCGGGGTTCGGCCTTCGCGCCATCTACTTCGTGGGCGGCGTGCAGTTTGTCCTCCTCGTCTTTCTGATCGGCTACGTCGGGAAGCGGCTGGCCAACGGCCCGGTGGGCAACGGGTAAGAGAGAGCGGACCGCCATGCGCGGGTGGACCTGGCTGGTCATTCTGGCAAGTCGAGTGAGCCTGAACCTGGGGGTCAGGGTCACCTACCCCTTTCTCCCCGCCATCGCCCGCGGTCTGGGCATCCCCTTCGAACAGGCCGGCCTCCTCGTCGCGGCTCGCCACTTCGTCGGCCTGAGCAGCCCCTTCTGGGGAATGGTCAGCGACCGGAAGGGTCATGGCTGGTGCATGACGGCCGGCCTCCTCTTTCTGTTTTCAGGTGCCCTCACCGTCTATCTCTCCCGCGGCTTCTTGCCGGCCGTGGCGGGCTTCATTCTCCTCGGTCTGGCCAAATCAGCCTATGACCCAAGTGTGCAGGCCCTTGCCAGCGCCCGCGTTCCCTACTCCCTCCGGGCCAGGGCCATCGGGATTCTTGAGACCTCCTGGGCTCTGAGCTGGCTGGTGGGTATGCCCCTGAGCGGTCTGTTGATCTCCCGCTTCGGCTGGCAGAGCCCTTTCCTGCTCCTTGTCGGGGCCGCCGTCCTATCTCTGGTCGCCACACGGAGCCTCGGGGAGATCAGGAGCGCTCCACCTCAGCCGTCCGGGTTTCCGCCCCCCAAGGTTTCGACTCCCGACCCCCCCGGGGTTCTTAACGGCACAACCGTCCTCATCCTGCTGGTTACCCTGTCCCTTACCTTCGCCAACGAGAATATCGTCATCGTGTACGGCGCCTGGCTGGAGGAATCGTTCAGTCTCCAGGTTCGCGCCCTGGGTTTTTTTTCCATTCTCGTCGGAGTGGCTGAGCTGGCGGGCGAGTTAACGGTCGCCGCCGTCGTTGACCGGTTGGGAAAGCGGCGGGCGATCCTGGCAGGCCTGATCCTGGTGGGACTGACTTACTCGGTTCTCCCCTTCTGCAAGGTATCTCTCCTAAACGCCGTGACCGGGCTCAGCGCCATGTTCTTCCTTTTCGAGTTCACCCTGGTCTCGATCTTTCCCTACGTTTCCGAACTTGTTCCCACCAGGCGCGGAACCCTGCTGGCACTGAACTATACCTGCGCCATACTGGGGCGTTTTCTCGGTTCTCTAACGGGCCCCTGGCTGTGGCAGCGAAATCACGACCTCTTGCTCCTTGCCGCCGTGTCGGTGGCCTCGCAGCTCCTCGCATTCATCCTTCTCCTCTGTGCCCGGAAAGACGGAGAGCGTATCCCGGGTTGCTGAAAAACCGTTCTTCGCTCCACAGGTAGGCTGCCAAGCGAGGCGAGGCGATCTACTCGGCAGGGCGCATCTGGAGCCACCACTTACTCCCCAGCCCTCGGAAAGGCTTCCCGAATACTGCGCCTTTGCTCTGCTGTGGGCCGGAACACTACAACCTTATTCATGGTGCGACTATGCAGCCTTGCCGACGAGATTACCCGGTCTCGCGCTATCGCCAGCGCTGAGGCCGAGTTTTTCAGCATCCTGCTAAGCGCTGCGCCTTTGGCGGGCTTCGTAGAGTGCCATGACCTCCGAACGTGTCACCAGGGCCTCCACGTCAGGACAGAGTTTCTCGATGTTCTGACGGCCATTCATCTCTTCCCGGTCCACAAGGACGACCACCTTCGCCACCTCGAGGCCGAGCTTCCGCACCGCCTCGATGGCCTGGATGGTGGAGCCCCCCGTGGTGATCACATCGTCGACGACGACAACCAGCTCGCCCGCCTGGCACTCTCCCTCAATCTTTGCCGCGATGCCGTGATCCTTCTGCTCTTTGCGGACGATGAACTCCCTGATCGGCCTCCCCTCCAGCCGGGAGATGAGGGAGACGGCGCCGGAGATGGGCACCGCCCCGAGGGCCAATCCCCCGATTGCAGTCACGTCGAGACCCCTGATCTTTTCGAAGATGAGACGGCCGATGAGCTCCTTTCCTTCCGGATCGAGCATGGTGGGCTTGCAGTTGAAATAGAAGTTACTCATCGCTCCCGAGACCAGCTTGAACACGGGTTTGTCGGCATACTGGAAGGACTTGGCCAGGATGAGTTCGAGCAACCGATCCTTCATAAGCTCCTCCCGGAAAGGCTCGAAGGGATTAGTAATGTGGGCATCCATGTCAGGGAATTTGACGGAATGATACACGTTCCCCAGCGACTACACAACCCGGAGGATATTGGTAAATGCGCCTCCCTCCTTGACGGGGCGACGCGCGAAAGCAATGCTGAACGTTCAAATGTCAAAGCCCAAATGGCAAAAGAATGTCAAAATTCAAGACCGACAACGCTCGACATTTGACCTTCGGATTTGATTTGCCATTTCGTTGACACTTGACCAGCGCGCAACGGCAAGGTATAGGCTGGGTTGTAAGCTCACGGGAGAGGACTCCATGATTGCCAGGGATCGTCTCATCTTCCCTTTGGACGTGCCGGATATGGGGGAGGCCTCCACACTGGTCGCCCTTCTCGGAGACCACGTGGGGGTCTTCAAGATCGGGCTCGAGCTCTTCGTCGCAGCCGGGCCCTCGGTGCTGGAGAGAATCGGGAGCTTGACCGACGCCGGGATCTTCCTCGATCTCAAGCTCCACGACATTCCGGAGACGGTCAGGCGGGCCGTTCGCGCTCTTCCCAACCGGGATCGGGTAACCTTCCTCACAGTGCACTGCGATCCCGGGCTGCTGGCGGTGGTGATGGAGGAGGTTTCCCCGCCCACGAGAGTCCTGGCGGTCACGGTACTCACCAGCTTGGATTCAACCCAGCTCCTTGCCCTCGGAATTGGGCCGGAGCTGGCCGGGGAGCCCGTCAAACTCGTGCTTCGCCGAGCCGCACTGGCGGCGGAAGCGGGTTGTCACGGCGTGGTCTGCTCCGGTGGGGAGGTGGCAGCGGTAAAACGGCAGTTCGGGGAGAAGCTCCTCACCGCCGTCCCCGGCATCCGTCCCGACTGGAGCGGGGTGGGCCGGGACGATCAGCGGCGGGTTGCGACACCTTACGAGGCGGTGAGAGACGGCGCCGACTACATCGTGGTGGGCCGCCCCATCCGGGATGCGGCCGACCCCAGGGAGGCGGCGGCTCGGATCGTTGGGGAGATCGAGCGGGCGCTGAAGGAACGGCAGGGGGTGGTGGGGCCGGCCGTCACTCTGTCGGAGTGACCTCCCGAGGGGACAGGACCATGGATCGGCACCGGAACTACATGAGAGAGGCCCTGATAGAGGCGGAGCTAGCCGCCGCCGAGGGAGAGGTTCCGGTGGGCGCGGTGCTCGTCTCCCCGGAGGGCGAAGTCGTGGCCAGGGGGCACAACCAGCCCACGAGGCTGAATGACCCCACCGGTCACGCCGAGATCCTGGTGCTCAGGGAAGCGGGATCCCGCCTCGAAAACTACCGGCTCACCGGGCACGTCCTCTACGTGACCCTAGAGCCCTGCGTCATGTGCGTGGGAGCGTCGCTCCATGCCCGGGTGGCGATGGTGGTGTACGGGGCGAAGGACCCCAAGGCGGGCGCCATAGAGTCCGCGTACCAGATCGGGACCGACGGTTGCCTGAGCCACCGTTTCCAGGTCCTGGGCGGCATCATGGCGGAAGAGAGTCGCGCTCTCCTCCAGGCGTTTTTCCGGA
>Ga0209253_10001369_pt1 | contig 21343 bp, 21 predicted proteins | sample FrelakmetBRP12BR_FD_187145 | JGI IMG/M metagenome (GOLD analysis project Ga0209253, IMG submission 187145) | Freshwater lake sediment microbial communities from the University of Notre Dame, USA, for methane emissions studies - BRP12 BR (SPAdes)... | ecosystem: Environmental > Aquatic >...
CGATTACCAAATGTAGCCCAAAGAGCAAGCGCTCAAAGTGCCGGTTACGATTTCCCAATTCTTTTGTCTGAGTTTTCTTAGGGCGCGTTTCATCATTCTTTAGACATTTTGCCTGCAGGTGCTCAATGATACGCATGGCATGCGGAAGGGCCTCTGAAGTTCCCTGAGGTGCATAAGATACCTGATCCTACACTCCGGTTGGACTGCGGGATTTCGGCGCATCCCTTGAATTTGATCTTTTCAAGCATCATATAGGTCTTTTTTAGGCTGGCTAAATTCAAGGATACACTGCGCTGAGCCATTCGGCCCCGCCCATGGCTGTGTGCAATGTCGAAGGGCCTGTCGAAGGGGCGAGATGACAGTTTATTGTTGAAAGGCAGCGCCAGGTTTTCTATCCCGAACCGCGAAGATCTTTAGGAAAACCTGCCAAAAGGGATGGTTCAACTGGCGCCTCCGCCAAGATAGGCCTTTTTCATCATGGGATTGTCGAGGAGGTTCTGGGCCGTGTCCGTCAGAACGATGGAACCGGTCTGAAGCACATAGCCCCGGTTGGCGATGGAAAGGGCCATGTTCGCGTTTTGCTCCACCACAAAGATCGCGGTCCCTCTCTTGTTCACTTCCTGAATCAGATGGAATTGCCGGTCCACCAGAACAGGGGCCAGTCCCATGGAGGGCTCGTCCATGAGGAGAATCTTCGGATTGGAGAGTAACGCCCTTGCCATGGCAAGCATCTGCTGCTCCCCACCGCTGAGATACACTCCGGGTTTGTGGAGGCGTTCCCTGAGCTGTGGAAAGAGCTCAAGCATCTTTTCAATGTCGGACTTCACGCGGTCACTGTCTGTCCTGAGGTAGGCGCCCATCTCCATGTTCTCCAGCACGGTGAGCCTGGGAAAAATCCTCCTGTTCTCCGGAACGATGGCGACCCCTTTGGAAACGATGTATTGGGTCGGCTTTCCATCGATTCGTTCACCCGCAAGAGTCACGGAGCCCTTTTTGACCCTGCACACCCCGAGGATGGTCTTCAGGGTGGTGGACTTGCCGGAGGCATTGCCCCCGAGAAGGCAGATCAGCTCCCCATCGTAGATCTCGACGTTGATGTCGTAGAGAACCTGAATGGCCCCGTAGAAGGTGTCAACGTTCTTCAGTTGGAGGATAGGTTGATTCTTCATGATTCACCGCAGAGTTTATCTTTTCCTCCCAAGGTAGGCTTCAATGACCTCCTTGTCGTTGGCCACTTCGTCGTAGGTTCCTTCTGCAATCTTCCTGCCGTAGTCCAGTGCGAGGACTTTGTCCGAAATATTCCTCACCACATTGAGCTTGTGCTCGATCACGATAATCGTGTAACCATACTGATCCCTGAGATGTTTGATAAATCGCGTCATCTCCTCCGTCTCCTGAGGGTTCATCCCGGCGGAGGGTTCGTCGAGCATGAGGAGTTTCGCGTTGGTCGATAGGGCCCGGGCGATTTCAAGGCGCCTCCGGTTCGCATAGGACAAAAACATCGCTTGCTGGCCAAGGCGGTAGCCCGTGAGCCTCGCCCCGAACAGGCTGAGCACTTCTTTCACGGCCCTGTCTGTTTCTTGTTCCTCCCGGTTGTGCAAAGGCAGGTGAAAGACGATCGACAAGGGGCCCGCCTTGGTGCGGCAGAATCGGCCCACCTTGGCATTATCAAGGACGGAGAGAGAGCTGAAGAGCCGGAGGTTCTGAAACGTTCTGGCCACACCCGCCTTCACCACCTGATGAGGTTTGAGCCCCGAGATCCTTCTCCCTTCGTACACGATGGAGCCGGCACTGGGAGGGTAAATGCCGGAAATCAGGTTGAAGAGGGTCGTCTTCCCGGCTCCGTTGGGGCCGATGATGCTCAGAATCTCCCTTTCGCGGACCTGAAAGCCAAGAGTGTTGACCGCCATGATGCCGCCGAAATTCATGGTCACGCCCCGGATATCGAGGACCACACGATCCCCCTTTGAGAAAGCCTTTCGGCCGGAAGTCCTATCCCCTTCTTTTTCCTGATAGTACAGGTCCGTGGAAGCCCTGAGCACACCGGTTTCATCTTTGTCAGGCCTTTTCTTGGCTTTTGAAAGAAAGCCGAAGGATCCCATGATACCCTGAGGCCTCAAGGCCATCAGCACAATGAGGATCAACCCATAGGTCATCATCCGGTAGGCGCCGTATTCTCTGAGAAACTCCGGCAGGATGGAGAGGAACACCGCGCCGAGGATCACGCCGGGGACATTCCCTAGGCCGCCGAGAATCACCATGCAGTAGACGATGACGAGCTGGGGAAAATCAAAATTGTTCGGGAAGACGGAATCCTGGAACGAAGCGAAAATGGCACCTGTCCAGCCCGCGATAAGAGCGCCCACCGCAAACGCCTTGAGCTTCATCCACGTGGTGTTCACGCCCATGGCTTCCGCAGCCAGCTCGTCCTCCCGAATCGCCTCCCACCCTCTCCCGTAACGGGACTTCTTGAGCCTTGAACACCCGATGACCACGAGGATTGCGGCAATCCAGATCAGGTAGGAATAAGCCACAGGAGAAACGATCGTGAACCCGAAGAGGCGGATGGGATCGAGATTGTAGATGCCGTTCACCCCGCCCGTGATGTTGATCGGCCTGTCCAGGTTCAGGAGCAAAAGCCTGAAGATCTGGGCGAACGCGAGAGTGACAATGGCCAGATAATCCCCTTTGAGCCTCATGCTCGTGGAGCCGAGGGCAAACCCGATTCCCATGGCCGCCAGGGCGGAGAGGGGCAATGTCAAAAGAAAGGGCAGGTGAATATTGAAATGGCCGGAAGACAGGAGAGCGAAGACATAGGCGCCGATGCCGAAAAAAGCGACATAGGCCATGTCCAGAAGGCCTGCAAAGCCTGCGACCACATTGAGCCCGAGAGCGAGCATGATCCACAGTCCGGTCGTGCCATAAATCCGGAGCCAGTAATTGTTGGGCATCACAAGGGGTGCGAAGAGTAAAACGGTGCCGGCAGCGGCGTAAAGGATCAGCCTGTTTTTCTCCACCCAACTCATCTCTGAAGCGTCGCGTTGCATCACACCTTTTCCGGGATCTTTTCTCCCATCAGGCCCCAGGGTCTGAAAATGAGAACAAGAATGAGCACCATGAAGGCAACGACATCCTTGTACGTTGCGGGAAAGAAGGTGGTGGCCAGGGATTCGAGAAGACCGAGGATAAGGCCTCCCAGCATGGCTCCGCGGATGTTGCCGATGCCTCCGAGGACTGCCGCCGTGAACCCCTTGAGCCCGGCCTGGAACCCGACATAGTAATCGACCTGTGTAAACATCAACCCCACCAGGGCCCCTGCCGCTCCGCCAAGGGCGGAGCCGATGAAGAACACCAGGACGATGATCCGGTCCGTGTCAATGCCCATGAAGGCTGCGGCTTCGATATCCTGGGCCGTGGCGCGCATGGCTTTTCCCACTTTGGTTTTCTTGACCATGACCGTCAAAAGAGCCATGAGCAGGAACGCGACGACAATGACCAGAATCCTCATGAAGGAGATGACCACATCGCCCACCTGGATGACCCGCAGACCTTCAGGGATCAGGGAGGCCACGGCAAAAGAACGCGCTTTTGCGCCCTGGAAGTTGAGGACCAGATTCTGCAGAAAGATGGAAACCCCCAGAGCGCTGAGAAGCAGGTTCATTCGAGGGGCTTTCCTGAGCGGCCGGTAGGCAAAACGCTCGATGAGGATCCCCAGGACACCGGGCAGGCCCATGGCCATGAGGATCATGAAGGCAATCAGGACGCCGGCGTTCACAAAGGGCACGTTGTTGCCGGTCAGAAGGTAGAGCACCCACCATGCGACAAAGCCGCCGATCATGTAGATTTCGCCGTGGGCGAAATTGAGCATGAAGAGAATGCCGTAGACCATGGTGTAGCCGATCGCGATGAGGGCATAGACCCCTCCGAGGGTAAGACCGTTGACCAGCTGTTGGGGCAGTTGCTGCCAATAAAAGTCCATGAAAGAAGTCCGCAAAAAAATAAAGGTCCTAACCTGGGTCACCAGTTAGGACCTTTGTAAAGGACATCGTCTACTTTCCTGTCATCACCGCGACCTGTTTGAAATCCTTCCCCGCGACCTTGAAGAAGTAGGTGGCCCCTCCCTCGAGATCTCCCTTTTTGTCAAAGGTGACGGGGAATCCCAGGATCCCTTTGTAGCCCTTGGTCTCAGCCACGTTTTTCAAAACCTCTTCGCGGCTGATGTTGCCGTCCGCAGCCGCCTTGCTGATGGCGGTGAGCAGGATGTTCATGGCTTCATATGCAGGGGGACCGAATCCGCTGATGGTCCCGTACTTGGCTTCATACTTCTTGACGTACCCGGCCGCCTCGGGAACGGCAAACACATCAGGGGCGAAGTGGTACACATAAGCTCCCTCTGCCGCTCCCTCCGAAGCCTGGATGAAATCTTTCTTGTCCCGGGCGCCTTCTGTCCCGAAGAAGACCGCTTTGATCCCGAGTTCCTTGGCCTGTCGGACGCCGATGGCCTGATCCGGGGCAGTGGTCGCCACAAAGAACAGCACGTCGGGACCGTAGGCTTTGACTTTCGTCAGGACGGCGGAGTAATCCTTGGCACCCGCCACGATGGTGTCCTGCATAATATCCGTGACGCCAAGTTTTTTGAGGCCGTTGATGGTCTCGCTCGCGATATTTTCGCAATAGGCGACCTTCTCATTGAGCACGGCGACTTTCTTGGCTTTGAGCTCTCTCTGAATGAAAAGGGCGCAGTTCCAGCCGTGGGCATCGTTCCTGGCATTCACCCGGAAGAATTGCTTGAAGCCCTGGTCCGTCAAGTCGGGCTTTGAAGCCGCAGTGGTGATGCAGGTCAGGTTGGCGGCCCCGTAGATCTTCATCGTGGCCTGCGCAATGTGGCTCATGGGAGGGCCGACCACGCCATAGATCAGGCTGTCTGCCACGAATTTGTTCGCCACGTTGACACCCTGGGCAGGATCCAAGGCATCATCCCCCATGACCTGTTCAATCTTGACCCCCTTGATGCCGCCTTTTTCGTTCCATTCATCAACGGCAATCTGGGCTGAGTTATAGATTTCCATGCACGGTGCAGCCGCATCGCCGGTGAAAGCTCCCGCGTTCCCGACCTTAATTCCCTTGGATACGTCTGCGCTGAACGCCAGCGCTGAAAACGCCAACAGCATCCCCACCAAAAGAACAAAGAAAACCAGACTTCTCCTCATTGCCCTCCTCCTTTTTCAGTGATTGTGATGAAACGACCTTGCCCTTGAAATGAGAGCCCTTACTGCTGGTTAATTTTCTGCAGAAAGTCTCTTGCCTGTCCATGCAGAACTTCCTTTAGCAGACCCTGCCGTGCGTGTCAAATGATTGCCCATGGTGACTTGTGCAGTTTTTTGTCGACTCGGGACAGTGCTATCCGTGTCTTCCAAGGACGATCTTGTCCCTATTGTTTTCCTTCAGAAGGGCCTTGGCCATCCGGCCGGCCTGATCGTATCGCGTCATACCCTCATCGATGAATTCATCGCCCTGATCTCTGTTGGCCTCGACAAATACCGCCTTGAGGATGCTCACCCTCTGGTCGATGGCTTCTGCAGGCGCGTCTTCAGAAGGTTCCTGGTCGGCCGGAACCGGAGGCACGCCCATCAGGATGTACCAGACCAGGTTTTCCTGATCGGGGAGAACGCCGCTCCTGGTCAGGTCGACGGAGTCCCTGAACTCATGGTAGGCTTTGAGAAAACTGTCTTTGTCGTCCACTCTGAGGGTACCCCTGAAAAACCGCTTTCAATCTCTTATACCATGTATCCCGACCAAGGCAAGCACCAGGGGGACGGGAGGGGGATTTTCTGAGCAGTGGAACAAAAGGTGGTCTTGACAAGCGGTCTAATAAATGGTACACGCGTATCGGAATATAGACCGTGAATCAAAAGCCTTCAGCAAAGGCGGTTGTATGTCCTCCAGGCCGTTCCCCATGTTTTGCCGATTCCTGTCTGAGACGGATCTCAGCGACCTCCCCCCGTCGGTCATTGACCATGCCCAACAAGTTCTTGTGGATACCCTTGGCGTGATAATCGTAGGGTCAGGCGTTCCTGAAGTGAATCGCGTAGCCGCCCGGTTAGCGGGATCGTGTCGGAAAGAAGAGGGGGTGACCTGTCCGGGGCGTGCCGGAGGCTTTGAACCTCTTTTCGCGGCACTGCTCAACGGCATGGCCGGCTCCAGTCTTGAATTTGAAGAAGGGAATTCCAGGGCCATGGGGCATCCTGCGATCCAGCTTGTTCCGGCTCTTGTCGCCGACACGGAAGCCGGGGGTCTCTCGGGAAAGGATCTCCTGCGGGGGCTCATCTTGGGGTATGAGACGGCGAGCCGGGTGAGCCGGGCCTCATCGGTGCGCAAAGGTCTTCACCCCACAGGGACCTGGGGAGTGGTCGGGTCTGCGCTGGGGGTAGGCTGCGGCCGGCGCAAGGGAGCCGAGGCCCTTGAGCAGATCGGAAATATTGCGGCCTCCTACGCCTTTTCACCCTATGTAAAGAACTCCTTTGTCGGAAGAAACGTGGCGAGCACTTTCGCAGGCCTTGTGAGCCAGGCCGCTCTCCAGGCCAATTGGTTCTTCGAATCCGGCATCCGGGCGGATGAAGGCTGCCTGGAAATGACTTTTTCCCAGTTCGTCTCCGAGCGTTTCGACCCGGGGGTTCTCATAGCAGGCCTGGGGGAGGACTATGCGATTGCCGAAAACTATTTCAAGCCCTATCCCACCTGTCGCTTCACTCACCCGGCACTGGATGCTCTGGAAGGAATCCTTCGGGAAAAGAAGATTTCCTCAGAAGAGATCGTGAGGGTCACTGTCACAAGCTTCAAAGCGGCTGTTCACACCGCTTCCAAACCACCGGCCAACGTGGAAGCCATGCGCTTCTCGGTGCCCTATCTCATTGCGGCCAGGCTCAGCCGCGGTTGGATCGATCTCCGAACCCTGGATCATGACATTGTCCATGACCCGCAGGTGCGCGAACTGGCGGGCAGGGTGGAAATGTCTTTGTCCCAGGAGTACGAACAAATGCGGCCCGGGAGGAATCCGGCGAAGGTAACTCTCCACCTCAAGGATGGACAGGAGTTGACCCGGGAGGTGATGGACTGCCTGGGGGATCCTCTTAAGCCGATGTCAAGGGAGGATCTGGCTGCGAAATTCCTGGATCTTGCAGGGCCCGTGATCGGAGCAGACAGGGGAAAACAGTTCTTCGAAAAAATGCAGGGGTTGGAATCTGTGGAGAACGTCAAACCTCTTATGCGCATGCTGCGCGCCGGAGCGTAAGGAAAGAAGAAGACAGTGGCGGCTACATCAAAGCACAGCAAGAGAGAAAACTCGGAACAGCAGTGCGAAATCCTGAAGAGAATAGGAACCAAGATCCGGAATGAGCGGAACCGCCTCGGGCTCTCGCTGGAAGCTCTGGCAAGAAAAGTCGGAATCAGCAAGATGACCCTTCACCGGATCGAAACAGGCATGACCTCCCCCTCGGTCATTACCCTGACGGAGATCTCCTTTTATCTCAAGAAACCGATCGAGTCCCTCATTGGAGAGGGCGACCCGAAGGTGGTGCTCATCAAGAAGGCGGAACAAGATGACATCATGGATCCTGAAAGCGGGATTCGGGTCCTTGCGCCAAGAGGTTTGATCACTGACAGGATCACCCTGACATCGGCGGAACTCAAGAAAGGTTATGCGATAGAGACCCATGTCAATCATGGGTTTGAATGGGCCTTCCTGATTAAGGGCAAGGCGGTGGTCACGGTGGCAGGAAAGGACTATCCCATGCAGGGAGGAGACTGCATATTCTACGATGCCCATTTTCCTCACTCCATCAGGATCAATGAGAAAATCCAGTATGTGGGGCTGTTTTTGAAGGATGAGTAAGGAAGAGATGGAGTAGTGGAGGACTGGAGTTATGGAGTATTGGATAAAGAAGGGATCAAGAGTCAGGAGTGAATAGGGCCGTCCATAGACTCTGCAAGTCAATGGCCCTGGTCAGAGGCTTCTCAGGGGGCCTTGCGATCACCTCGGTCCTGTTGTGCATGTTCTTTGCCGTCATTTCCGGTTCATCTCCTGCAATGGTGGTGGCCATCGGGACCATCATGATCCCCGCTCTGATCAAGAGTGGATACGATTCCCGGGTTTCCGAGGGGCTTCTAATCGGGGCATGCCGTTCCTGATTCCCTATGATCCATGGATCTCTTTGGTGCTGACACGGTTCGTCGAATAAAGGGCTCAGACAAGAGCAGAACGATTAAAGGAGTGTGGCTATGATCAAGTTATTGCTGAAAAAAGGTGACGTTCAGGTGTCTCTTCCTTCGAGGTGGGAAGTGAAGCATACGATCTTCAAGGAAGCTCAGCCGGCTCGGGCTGGGCTCCAAGAGATGATGATGAAGGCTCTTTCAAAGCCCCTGGGATCGCCCAAGCTGGAGGAGCTTCTGAAGCCCACCTCGAAAGTGGCGATTGTTGTGGACGACCTGACGCGTCACACGCCAATCAGCGACCTGCTCCCCGGGCTCTTGAAGGGGGTTGAGAGCAAGGGAGTTCCCAAAGGGAATGTGAGCATCGTGATCGGGACAGGGACTCACAGGCCTATGGATCAAAAGGAGATCGAAGCGCAGCTCGGGGAAGGAGTGGCCAAGGCGTACCGGGTAGAGAATCACGATGCCCGCTCTAAAGACCTCGTGGTCATGGGGGAGCTTCCGGGCTACGGAAAGATCTCCTTCAATGCCACGGTCATGAAAGCGGATGTGAAGATCACGGTGGGATCCATCATCCCTCACGTGCACAACGGTTTCGGCGGGGGCCCCAAGAACATCATGCCTGCCATCTGCAACTTTGAAACCGTAAGAAAGCATCATCTCAAGAATGTCCTACATGTAAGGGCCCGTGTCGGGATCGTGGAGGGAAATCCTTTTCTGGAGGACATTACGGCGATTGCGAAACTGGCGCGAATTAATTTCTCCGTACAGTGCCTCAACGACTCTTTCGGTAATGTGTACAAAATTCTGGCAGGCGATGTCCTTGAAGTGTTTGGGGCCGCTGTCCGGGAACAAAGCCGGGCTCTGGGTGTCCCGGTTTCTGGAAAAACCGATGTGACCATTGTCTCCTCCTTTCCTTATGACGAAGGCGTGCAGATCATGAAGTCATTCATGCCTTCGGCCATGGTGACCAAGCTCGGCGGGAGCCTGTTCGTGGTCACGGAACTTGTTCATCCTTTGCCCGGCTTTTTCATTGACAGCATTCAAAGGATCAAGGGCGACGGCAGTTGCACGGTGGACCCCGCTGCAGCAGAGAAACTCAGCCGGTGCGAGCCCCTCATTGAGGGAGCGGCCATGGATTTCAACATGGCGATCATACTTGTTGTGGCGGTGGCCAAGAAATTTAACCTGTCTCTCATCGGCCACGAGGTGCTCCAGGACCTGGCAAAAGCAATGGAGTGCAAGTGGTATCCGGACCTGGATACCGCCTTGCAGAAAGAGAGCAAGAAAGGCGAGAAGAAGACGGTGAGCGTCATTCCGGCAGGAGGGTACATTTTCCCGATCATTTCGGAACCCTTCGATCTTCTGGAATAGGAGACCAGGTGAACTGGAGTCTCAGTCTGTAAGTTTTCTCCAATTTGCGAAGAAGTTCAAAAGCGAACCGCAGAATATCGAACAATGAATGATGAACGCCGAAGGAGAGAATCGAAGGAATTAAACTTGATGCGTTCGTAAAAAGTCGGAAAACGCCCTTTTCCGTCATTCCGGCGAAAGCCGGAATCCAGGAAGAACAAGTACTTCTGGACCCCGGCTTTCGCCGGGGTGACGGCTTTGATGACTTTTTAGGAGTTCATCAAACTTCATCATTCGAAATTCCTTGTTCGACATTCGATATTCATTTGGTTCTCCTCTGGGAGCCCCGGTGGGCTGCCCCATGCAGGGTCGAGCACCGTGCCGACCGGCAGGTGTCGGGAAACAATGAGGAAAAGATGAAAAAGCTCATGACAGGCAATGATGCGGCGGCGCTTGCGGCCAAGATGGCAAAACCCCAAGTCATTGCCGCTTATCCGATCACCCCGCAGACCAGCATCGCGGAGAAACTCGCCGCCTATGTGGCCGGAGGAGAGCTCAAGTCCAGGTACATCAAGGTGGAATCCGAGACATCCGCCCTTGCCGCCTGCATCGGAGGGTCGCTTTCCGGGGCCAGGGTTTTCACCGCCACGTCTTCTCAAGGGCTTGCGTTGATGCATGAACTTCTTCACTGGGCTTCGGGAGCGAGGCTTCCCATTCTGCTGGTGGATGTCAACCGGTCCATGGCTGCGCCCTGGTCTCTGGGAGTAGACCACAATGACACTCTCTCGCAGAGAGACACGGGCTGCCTCCAGATCTACTGCGAAACAGCCCAGGAAGTTCTGGATAACATTTTGATTGCCTTCAAACTCGCGGAGAAGGTCCTGATTCCCACCATGGTCTGCATGGATGGGTTTCTTCTTTCTCATTACTCGGAGCCTGTGGAGGTTCCGGAACAGGAAGCAGTGGACCGTTTTCTTCCACCGCGAAAAGCCCGCTACCGGCTGGACCCGAGCGACCCCTGCACCTTTGGAGGAGGAGTGAGCGGCCAGGTCCTGTTTGAATTGCGGCAGCGGATGCAGGAAGACATGGACCGGATTCCGGCTCAACTGTCTCGCATTTGCAGGGAATTCGCTCTTCAGTTCGGCCGGCAATACGAAGCAGTTGAAGTGTTCAAGGAGGAAGGAGCTGATCTTGCACTGATCACGGCGGGCACCATGGCGGGAACCGTTAAGGCTTTTGTGCAGGAAAACAAAACCGTGGGGCTTGTGAAAATGCGGCTTTTCCGGCCCTTCCCGGGGAAGGAGCTAAAAAAGGCCCTGAAGGGATTCAAGAAGGCTGTCGTCATCGACCGGAATCTTTCGCCCGGAGCCGGAGGGATTTTTGCTCAGGAGATCAAGGCAGCGCTCTATGGAAGCAGGAAACGAATCCCCATAGTCAGCGTCATTGGGGGGCTCGGCGGCGTGGACGTGACGAAGGAGCACCTCGACAGGCTGGTGACCGGCATCAGGCAGCAGCGCAAGGTCCCAACCGATCTCCTCTGGATGGAGGTTTGAGATGGAAACTATGGAAAACGAGTTCGTGCATTCTGGTAGCTTTGCCTGCCCCGGGTGCGGGTTGGCTATTGCCTTTAGGCACGTGGTCAAGGCTCTGGGCAAAAACACCGTGATCATCACCACTGCAGGCTGCGGATCCGTGGTGGCAGGATACTACCCCATGACCACCTCGAAACTGCCCTTCTTCCACTGCTCTTTCGGCACCGTAGGCGCCACGGCGGCCGGCCTCAGAGCCGGCCTGGACATGCTGGGCAAGACAAAAACCCAGGTTCTTGCATGGGCCGGCGACGGCGGAACTTTTGATATCGGGCTCCAGTCCCTGTCCGGGGCTGCTGAGCGGAACGACGACATGGTCTATGTCTGCTATGACAACGAAGCGTACATGAACACCGGTGTGCAAAGGAGTTCAAGTACGCCCCTCGGGGCCTGGACCACCACGACCCCCTTCCAGGCCCCCGAGGATCGCCCCAAAAAACGCATGGCGGCCATTGTCGCTGCGCACGAGATCCCTTACATGGCCACCGCGTCCATCTCCGATCCCCAGGACCTGGAGCAGAAAGTGCGAAGGGCCAAAGGCATCAAGGGGTTTCGTTTCATTCACATCCTGATCCCCTGCCCCACAGGGTGGCTTTACGCCACGAAAGACAGTGTCAAGCTGGGACGACTGGCTGTGCTGTCCCGGATTTTCCCTCTTTATGAAGTGTTCGGCGGCAAACAGTATCGCCTGAGCCCGATGGGTGAGAAGGTCCCCGTCCATGAGTACGTCGCTTCACAGGGCCGCTTCAAAGGTCTCTCCGAGGAAGCGATTCAGGGCATTCAGGGAAATGCGGACCAGGACTGGACAGAGCTCCAGGACCTGGCGGCTCGCAGCAAGGAGGGGCGATCATGATCGAGGTGAAAATTTCCGGGCGGGGAGGGCAGGGAGCCGTGCTTGCGTCACAGGTTCTTGCGACGGCTTTCTTTGAAAAGGGGTTCTATGTCCAGTCCTTTCCTTCCTTTGGTGCAGAGAGAAGGGGCGCTCCCGTATCCGCATTTCTGAGAGTGGATTCAAAAGAGATTACCCTTCGATACAGCGTCCAGTCCCCGGACTGGATCGTTCTCTTTGATGCCAACCTTTTGAAGAACCCCATGGTGATGGCCGGCATGACCGGGAAGACATCCCTCCTCGTGAACAGCGGAGTCAGCCAGGGTTTGGATGTCCGGGAGTGCAAAGGCTTCTATGTGGTGGATGCGACCTCGATTGCCGAGGAGCTCAAGCTCAGGACCACCTCCTTCAGCATGGTGAACACCGCGATGGTAGGAGCTTTTGCGAAAGCCTCGGGGTTGCTCGATCTGGAGAGCATCGAAAGAGTGATCGGGGAAATGGCGCCTGTAAAAAGAGAATCCAATGTGGCTGCGGCAAGAAAGGCTTTTGAGAAGGTTAAAGAGGTTTCCCGATGAAAAGAAGTTCTAAACCGCCCATGGCGGCAGCAAAAGAACCGACCACGGCGATTCACACCGGAACCTGGCGGTTTGAGCGGCCTGTTTTTGTGAGCCGGCTTGCCCCTTGCAGTGAAGCTTGCCCGCTCGGCGAAGACATTCCGGCTATCATGGCTTTGAACGGGAAGGGTGATTTTGCTGGAGCGTACAGCAAGATTGTAGAGGAAAACCCTTTCCCCGGGATCTGTGGCAGGGTTTGCTTCCATCCTTGCGAGAGAGTGTGCAACCGGGGACGGTTTGATGAGGCCGTATCCGTCAGAGATCTTGAATGGTCTATCTTTAAGGAGGTGCAAGCACGAGAGCCTGCCACAGCAGGTCGTGAGCCGAAAAAGGGTCGCAAGGTTGCTGTGGTCGGTGGGGGGCCTGCAGGGCTTTCCTGCGCGTATTTCCTTGCCCTGTCAGGGCATGAGGTAACGATCCTGGAGGAGGGAGAAGAGCTCGAAATCTATTCGCTCAGCCTTCATGAGGGCTCGCCTGAAAGAGCGGATCTTGAATGGGAGGTGAAGCGGATTCTGAGTTTAGGCGTGGGTATGGGGCACCATGGTACGCATCAAAACCAGGGGTACGAGGATCTGGCAAAGGACTTTGACGCCGTTTATGTGTCTCCGAAGCTGGATAGTGATCCGCCTCGAAAGGAGAGCGCTCCCGTGAAGCTGCGGTCCGGATTGGCGGTTCTTGATGAAAGGGGAACAGCGACATCGGGGCCTCCTGGTAAAGAGAGCGAAACCACGCGGGCCGTGGTTCGCCAGATCGCGGCCGGTAAAATGGCGGCCCTTCAGCTCGATCTTCACTTGCGCGGCGCTCCTTCAGGTCAGATCCGGCCTTTTGCCGTGGGCCGTTTGGGAGCCGTTTCCTTTGAAGTGTTCAAGCTGGGCGTGACAGGGCGCATCCCGCGGCCTCTGCAAGGGGTTGTTCGGTTTGAGGACCTCAATGTCGCTCATTTCAAGAAAACGCCCAGAATTCGTCCGGCTTCTCCTCAGGGACCCCTGGACAAACCGCAGAGGATCGCCTCAGCCCGGCGCTGCTTTCAGTGCGGAACCTGCACTTTTTGCATGAGGTGTTATGACTACTGTCCTGATCTGGCCATCCGGATCGACGGGAAAGCCAAAGAGAGAGCCATCGATTACGATCACTGCAAAGGCTGCGGAATCTGCGCTGAAGAATGTCCGCGAGGGGCTATCTCCTGGGTCCACGAGTAAGGCTGTCTGCAGGCTGATGAAAAACGCCCCAAGCTTTCTTGAAACCCGCTTAGCGCTTGACACATAAGTTTCTTCATCCCTATACTGACCGGGTTCAATCTCTCCGGGTTCATTCCCCGCGGCTTGCCGCGGTTGCCGTCATTCCGGCGGAAGCCGGAATCCAGAGAAACGGACTGGATTCCGTGTCAAGCACGGAATGACATTCGATACCCCGCTGCTTGCAGCGGGGTGGTTCATTTTTTCTCTCCGGGAGAGCCAAGAGAAAGGTCGGCCTCCTGATCCATCGGGTAACAGGGGACATGGGTTTCAGGCAAAGCATCACCCCCTACACCGCAAGCATTCTGATCGCTCTGTGTGCCGTGATTATAGCATTCACGGGAAGCCTGGGCTTTGCCGTTGCCGGAATCTTCCTTGCCTTTGTCACCTTCATGAACACACGACAGCTTCTTCAAAAGCTTGCCGCAGCGAACGAGCAGACATGCTTCCTCGATGAGAAACTGGTTCAGTCCCAGAAACTCGCCTCCATCGGTGAGCTTTCAGCAGGGATTGGACATGAAATCAACAATCCTCTTGCCATCATCTCCCAGGAGACGGAGTGGATGCAGCATCTTCTGAAACAGATCGGTGAAAGAGATCCAAAGGAGGTTGCGGAGCTGCAGGATTCCTTGAAAGAAGTCCTGCGCCAGGTGGACCGATGTCGGGAGATCACTCAGAACCTGCTGGACTTCGCTCGGAAGAAAGAGCCTGTTTTTCAAGAAGTGAATGTCAACAAGCTGATCGATGATCTCTCGAGGCTTGTGGAGAAAGAAACGATACGATACCACATTGAAATCCGGAAAGACTTCCAGCAAGACTTGCCTCTTGTGCACACCGATGCTCCTTCTCTGAGACAAGTGGTTCTCAATCTTCTGACGAATGCCACCCATGCCATTGAGAAGGATGGGAGAATTCGAATTGCCACCCAGAGATCGGAAAACGGATCCGTGGACATCATCGTGGAGGACACGGGGTGCGGCATTCCGAAAGACCATTTGATCAAAATCTTTGATCCCTTTTTTACAACCAAACCCGAAGGAAAAGGGACCGGGCTCGGGCTTTCCATCTGTCACGGGATCGTGGACAAACTGGGCGGCCGCATCTCCGTGAGCAGCGAAGTGGGCAAAGGGTCCACCTTTGTGGTTACCTTGCCCATTAACCAGCGAAAAGGAATGAGGCCATCATGAGTGCAAAACCCAGGGTTTTGATTGTGGATGACGAGGAAAGATTCAGAACGACCATGGCCAAGCTGCTGACGGTCAACGGCCTGGAGGTCACGGCGGTGGGCAGCGGTAAAGCCGCGCTGGAAGAACTGAAGGCAAAGCCCTACGATGTGATCACCCTGGATATCCGGATGCCTGGAATGAGCGGCCTGGAAGCCCTTGCTGAAATCAAGAAGGTCAATCCGGGGATAGAGGTGATCATCCTGACCGGACATGCCTCGGTGGACACGGCCGTAGAGATCATGAAGCTCGGGGGATACGAATACCTTCTCAAGCCCACGTCCACCGAAGAGCTGATGAACAAGATTGACGCCGCCTTCGAAAGAAAACTGACCCGCGAGCAGAAGGTGCGGTGAAGCCAAAAATCCGAAATCCGAAGCCGGGGATTTCGGTATTCGAGTTTAGCTGCGCCAAAAGCCTTTGAAGAGGCAGAAGGCTTTCAGGGAGCCTCAGTCAGGTCACAGTGGTAGTTCCCGTCTAGAAAACACTTTGCCACAAACTCCACGCTACTCTCGTTGGCCATGAGCATGTCCATCTGCCGGGTGAATTGGAGCAAACGGCCCACCATCTCCAGCTTTTCCTCAGTGGCGGCCTGGTTGAATTTCTGGAACCGTCCGCTCACCATGTCCCCCTTCACTTCCACGATAAAGTCGAGCTCTTCAAGAACTCTGGAAATGGCACGGGCGCGGCGATTTCTTCGAAGGTCATCCGCTGCGCCGCCCTTGAAGGAGAAAGTGATGTAGTTCTTGCTCACCGTCTCCCCGCAATAGGAATCCAGAACGCTGTAGTGATAGCCGACCCGGGAGCTGAAATTCATGTACCTGTCGGAAATGAGTGCGTAGCTGCGGTCTCCGAAACGCTCTGCCGAGAGCGGGTTTGAAAACATCTGCTCGCTCATCACGGAGAACAGCCCCTTGAACTCAATGGGTCGGGGTGCCTGACTCCGCAATTCCTCATGCATCATGCCTTTGAGAACAGCCCGGAAGGGGATCGAGGCGATCTGCTCCACCTTGACCTTCCTGCTTTTTTCGGAGAGAGCTGAGAGGCCCTCCCCCAGATCAACGACAAAGAGGTCCAGAGGAATCGGCGCATCCACCTTCAGGGCGGCCCCGGCTTGCGCGGAGACGATATCGCTGATCTTGAACATCTCGAAGTAGGACAACTCGTGGACAAACCGCATGATGTCATGAAGGGTCTTGCAGGATTGGGGGGCAAAGGCGGGCGATTGAGGGTCGACAAGGGTGAGGGGCACAATCCACCTGGCGACTTGGTTGAGCGTCTCATACACAGGGGTGCCCTGCATATGAGATTCCCTGGGTTTCTGAAGATCCAGAAGTTCTCGGACTTTTCCCAAGTAGACCCTTCCGGAATAGGCATCCACTGTAATCCATTCGCCGTCCGGTATCCTGGTGGTTCCCTGTTTTGCATCCAACACAGAGGGCACGGCAAACTCCCGTGCCAGGGAAGCCATGTGGCCGGTGACACTGCCTGAGTCCGTAACAATGGCCTGGGCTTTTTGCATGGCCATGACAAACTTAGGAGACGCTTGCTTGGCCACCAGAACAGCGCCGTCCGGGAAATGGAGCAGGTCGTCCTCTGAACGGACATGAAAGGCGGGGCCGCAGCCGACGCCGGGATACGCAACGGCTCCGTTCTCGACGAGAAGGGAATATCCTGTCAGCCTGGGCATGACTTTCTCCGAGCCGCTCTCCTGAAGGGTATTCAGTCGAAGGGGGCGGCTCTGAAGAATAAGGAGCCGTCCTTCTTTGTCGAGGGCCCACTCGATATCCTGGGGGCATTTGAAATGCTCCTCCAGCTTGAGGGTACACTCAGCAAGGGCCCTCACTTGTTCCGGAGTCAAACAGGGCTTGTCCTGCAATTCCTGAGGCACCGGAATATCCAGGAGTCCACCGTCAGGATTGCAAATAAGCTGAACAGGTTTCCTGGAGATTTTGCTTTCGAGAATGCGGAATTCGTTGTTCTTAGAAACCCTGTAGGTGTCCGGTGTGATGACACCACCCACCGCGTAAGGCCCTAGACCCCACACCGCGGAAATCATGATGTTGTCATCCAGCATGTTGAAAGGATGCCGTGAGTAGGCGATGCCGCTGGCCGTGGACTCCACCATCCGGAGACAGGCCACGCTCATGACCACATCTTCTTCCCGGATGCCCTTCGCCAGCCGGTAAGATATGGCCCGAGGAGTATAAAGGCTTGCCACGATAAACTTATAGGTCTGCAAGAGCTTGTCCGCGGACACGTTCAGCATGGAAAGATACTGGCCGGCATGGGACAACTCAGCGTCCTCCCCGATGGCGCTGCTCCTCATGGATATCTTCGGGAAAGGTTTTGATGCATTCCCACCGGCTTTTTCTCGCAGGCCGTCATAGGCGGACAGAATGGCCGCTTCCAGTTCAGAAGGGACCTGAGCCATGATAATGAGTCTCTGGATTTCCTCGCTCACAAGGGCAATCGTGTTGGGGTCATTGGGGTCCAGGTCCATTTTCCTCTTGTTGACTTCATCCACAAGGTCATTGTGAGCGAAAAAAGCATCGAAGGCACGGACCGTGATCGCAAATCCTTCCGGGATGGGAAGATGGACTCTGGTGAGCACCTCGCCGAGGTTGGCGCTCTTGCCTCCCACCCAGTCCACTTTTTCCTTGTTGATCTGAGAATAAGGCAGGACGAATTCTGTAACGGGAAGTTCCTTCTTTTTTTCCAGCTCGGCCTTGATACTGGAATTGATACTTTCGAGAGCCTCGAAAAGCGGAAGGTACCGGTTTCCCGAGAGGGCATTCAAGCTCTTGATCATCCGAAGCGTATGAAAGACCGTGCGGGCGGACACGGTTCTCACATAAGCCATTCCGAAGATCTGCTGGCCCAGGAGCTTTTGCTCGATGTCCGTGATGATGTTGAGATTGTCCTCATTGGAGGAGAGCAGGTCCTTGAAGCAGGAGTACTTGAATCGAAAGACCTCGTTGAGGTCCTCTTTTGAGGGCCGATCTTTAGGCGCTATCCATTTTCGAAATATGTCGATTATTTTCAGCATGATGGGGAAACAGGGGGGGATCTTCCTTGATCTCTTCCGCCCGAAGGCATCCTAGTCAAGTTTAGCCGGAAAATCAAATGGCTTTCCGTTTTGCCTGACTCTCCATTTTTATTTGGACTTTTTGAGTTCAGTTTTGTATACGACAATATCCACAAATCAACGATTAAGTACACCCGAGTCAAATAGAAAACTAAAACGAGTTCTTGGGAAGGAGGAGCCGTGCAATGAGGAGCTTGCTCAAAAGAGTGCTATGCTTTATTGCGGGCATCGGTCTGTGCTTACCTCACCTTGCCTGGGCGAGCGGTGAAGCGGCAACCAATTTGGTCGTCGTGGCAGACACGAGACGGGTTTCAGGCATTTTGAAGTACATTGCGAATGTCTACAACACCGATCCATGGTTGTTTGCGGTGTGGGCTGTGGCGATCACCGCCGTGTGGGGAGGCATCCTTGGATTCTTGATGGACTTCATCATGGAGCGCAGCGGGCTGGATCTGAAATCGAGAAAGATTCTGGAACACTAATTCTGGAGGGGATTCACGATGGACTGGCTATACATGTACATGCCCATTGCCGGGGTCAACATATTCTGGCCCGGCTTGGTTTTGATCGGTTTCTCCGTGGGGGTCATCGGGGGCTTCTTCGGAATGGGAGGAGCGTGGATGGTGACTCCCGGCCTGAACATTCTTGGTTTTCCCATGGCCTTTGCCATAGGCACGGACATGGCCCACATTGCCGGCAAATCCATGATTTCCACCATGAGGCACGCCAAATTCGGGAACGTGGATTACAAGCTCGGTTTCATCATGGTGGCGGGGACCTTTATAGGGATTGAATGCGGGGCGCAGATGGTGATGTACCTCGAGCGCCTCGGCCGGATCGACGCGGTGGTTCGTTATGTCTATGTTCTGTTTCTAGCTCTTATCGCCTTCATGGTCTTCTACGATTATGCAAAAGCGGTGAAGAAAAAGAAGGCAGGAGCCGTGGAGGGTGAGCGGGGAACGGAAGGGGTGACATGGTACAAAACATTTCACAAAATCAATATCCCTCCCATGGTGCACTTCAAAACCGCGGGGTTCACCTGTTCGGCATGGCTTCCCTGTGGGGTGAGCTTCCTCACCGGCGTGCTTGCAGGATTCCTGGGCATTGGGGGCGGGCTTTTCCGCATGCCGGCCCTGGTGTATCTGATCGGTTGCCCGACCCATATCGCCGTGGGAACGGATCTCTTCGAGGTCATGATTTCAGGGCTTTATGGGGCCTTTACCTTTTCCCTCAAAGGCAGGATCGAACTGGTAGCGGTTTTTGTGATGCTCACGGGCGCAGCCATTGGAGCGCAAATCGGGACGGTTGCTACGAAGTATGCCAAGGGCTACGGTATCCGGGTGGCTTTCGGCATCGCCGTCATCTGCTGCATGATTTCCATTATTCTGAAGCAATTCGGGTTTTCTAACAGCTCTGCGGCCCTGATCCTGACCACGATCGGTCTAATGTGTGTCTATATCACGGTGATCATGTTCAAGGGAGCGGCTGCGGAGCTTCGTGAAAAAAAGGCTGCAAAACAAGCCAGCCATCCCCTTTCATGAGAGGAGTGATTCTATATGAAAAGACATCTCCTGGTTAGTCTGGCGACCATTGTGGCTGTTCTATGCTGTGTGTCCCTCTCCTTGGGAGCAGAAGTGGCGCAGGGTAAATGCGTGAAAATCGAAAAGGACGGGACTCTCGTCACGATTGAAGAATACGACATCCAGTTCAGCAAAGAGCATCCTTACGGCCGTCCTACGGGTGTGAAATCCGTTTACAACCTTTCCAAGGCTGAAACGGGGGTTCCTGCGGCCGTGGGGGATATCCTGCGAATTGCCTTTGTAGTCAAAGGGAACGAGAAGCTCGCCGTTAAGGTCATGAATGTGAGCAAACAGGATCTGATGAAGAAGTAAAGCATGTTTCAGCAGCAGGACCCTCCTCGTTACGAGGGCATGAATTTCAAACAAAAACTGGTTGTCATCTTTGCCAATGTTTTTATCCTTGCAGAGCTGACAACCAGTATTTATCTCAGCCATCACGACCAGGAGAACATGGCCCGAAACTTCCTTGTGAGCTTTATTCCCATGGTCATCCTCACCATCGTAGCGGCTCGTATTCTCCTCAAGAGACTTCGCTAATTTCCAAGAAGCTGCCCGACAACCGGTGTTGATGCGCTAGCGAGAAAGAGCACCGCATTCGGGTCATCGGACACGCTTAAAAGTGCTTTTCCGTTCTAACTCCCCTTTTTCTCCTTGATGGTTTTCCTTTCAAAAGCGGCTTCAATCTTGGAGAGGAGTTCTGCAATCTCAACCGGCTTGGTGACGTAGTCATAGGCGCCGAGCTGGATGGCTTCCAGCGCCGTGTCAATCGAACCGTGACCCGTGAGGATCAGGATTTCGGTGAAAAGCCCAAGCTTTCTCATTTCCTGCATGGTCGCAATTCCATCCATGCCCGGCATCTTCAGATCAAGCACCATCACATCAAAGGGGTTGTCCATGAGAGCCCGGAGGGCTTCATCCCCGCTGTTGACCGCCTTGACCTGGTACCCTCTCCTGGTCAGGAGTTTGGACATGTTGTTGGCGAACACGACCTCGTCATCGACCAGCAGAATTCTAGCGTCTTTCATACAAGAACCTCCCCGAGAGGATACTCCTTATTCCCGAACTAAGGATTTTAGTGACTATAGGGGGAAAAAGCAGCAGGAGTCAAGGGCGAAGAGTGCCCCTTTCCCGCCCGCCTTCAGAGGGAGGGAAAGGGGCAGGGTTTGTCCTACCAGTTCGGAAGGAAGAAAAGGAATGCCACCGAAGTGATGACAAAATAGACGATGAAGACCATGAGCAACCAGCCCATGATATCCCTGAAATGGAGCTTTGCCACAGCCAGCATGGCAATGGCCCAGAAAGGCTGAATCATGTCCGTCATCATGTCGCTCCACGCGAAGGTAACAACCGTGGCTGCCATTCCAAGGCCCAATTGCTTGGCGGCAGGGATCATGTATGGGGCGACGACGGCCCACTCACCCCCGCCCGAAGGAATGAGGTAATTGAGGAGCCCGCCGTACCAGTACATGATGAGAGGGAAGGTCTGCTGGGTCCCGATGGCGACAAAGGCCTTGGTGAACGCCACGGAAAGGTCCGTGAACTTGAAGAGGCCGAAAATTCCCGCATAAAAGGGGAACTGGATGACAATCCCCCACACGGCTTTGCCGGCATCTTCCGTTGCTTT